>Ga0209107_10000796_pt1 | contig 17926 bp, 37 predicted proteins | sample LakErihyJuly2011_2_FD_187460 | JGI IMG/M metagenome (GOLD analysis project Ga0209107, IMG submission 187460) | Freshwater microbial communities from dead zone in Lake Erie, Canada - CCB hypolimnion July 2011 (SPAdes) (version 2) | ecosystem: Environmental > Aquatic > Freshwater > Lentic >... | reverse complement strand
TCGCAAATTGCGTCCGCAAAACTTTTGTGTGAAAACGTATTCGAACCTTTGAGAATTCACTTAAACACTCCGATAAAAATTAGTTCGGGTTTTCGCAGCGCACAATTAAATAAAATGATCAAGGGAAGTTCAACGAGCCAGCATTGCAAAGGCGAAGCAATGGACATTAAAATAGGCGCAAAGGGTTTTGATTTTATTAAAGATAAATTAGAGTTCGATCAATTAATATGGGAGTTTGGAAACGAAGAAAACCCGCAGTGGGTACATGTTAGTTATAGCAAAAGAAACAGGAAACAAGTATTAAAAGCAACCAAAAAAAATGGCAAAACTATTTATTCTAATTACTAGCATTTTACTTTATTCGTGTTCGGCACAATTTCACCTGAACAAAGCAATAAAGAAGGGTTACGTTTGCGAAGACACGGCGGACACTTTAACGATCACAAAATTAGACAGCGTATTAATTACAAAGTTTGACACCACATACTACGAAACTTTTTTAAAGACTTACGACACCATAGTACAATGGAAAACAGAATACATCCCAAAAACCCGCCTAGACAAAAAAATAGAATACCGCATAAAGATTAAGACAATCTACAAAGACAGGATCGTAGAAAAAGCAAAGGCACGCGCGGAAGGCCAGAAGGCAAAATCAGAAGTTAAAAAGAACCGCCCGAAAGGAAATTTAAATCTTTTATTTGTAGGCGTTGGAATTGGATTATTACTTTCGTTTCTTTGGAAGTACGCAAAACAATCATTAATATAAATTTTTTATGAAAAACACCAGCGCAAGGTTTCGACTTAAACAGGACGAAATCCAAATGCTTATGCAATATCGCGGAATAAAAAACGCAACCGATGAAGCAGGAGTAGACGACAAAGATGTAAAGCACGGATGGCTAAAAACAAAAGACGCAAGTTTATTCTTTAAAAACCCAAACTTTAAACAGGAAGAACTAAACGCGATCCAGAAAATAAAAGACGAATGCATAAGCGAGGTTAAAAAATACGCACCGAAATACCGAAGCATAGAAACAATTAAAAGCGAGGATACGCATTTATTAGTTATAGACATTGCAGACCTTCACATAGGCAAACTAGCAACAGCATTCGAAACAGGCGAAGACTACAACAGCCAGATAGCGGTTAAACGCGCAAAAGACGGAATGCAAGGCATCCTAGACAAGGCGAAAGGGTTTAATATTGACAAAGTTTTATTTGTTGCAGGAAACGACATACTACACACCGATAATAACAAGCGAACCACAAATGCAGGAACACCACAAGATACGGACGGAATGTGGTACGATAATTTTTTAATGGCAAAAAACCTATACATTGAACTTTTAGAAAAATTAGTTAGTTTTGCAGACGTTGAAGTTGTCTACAACCCAAGCAACCACGACCTAACGCACGGCTTCTTTTTAATGCAATTGATAGAAGCGCACTTTGCTAATTCAACGATCACATTTAACGTTAATTTGCTACACCGCAAAGCATTTAAGTACGGTAACAACTTGATAGGAACCACGCACGGAGACGGAGCGAAAACAGAAAACCTGCCTTTATTATTAGCAACCGAGTTCCCAATTTTATGGAGCGAAACAAAACACAGGTATATATACAGCCACCACATACACCATAAAACAAGTAAAGATATGATCGGTTGCACGTTTGAAACTTTGCGCAGCCCTTCTGGGAGCGATAGTTGGCACCACAAAAACGGATACACAGGCGTACCGAAAGCCGTTGAAGGCTACATCCACCATAAAGAATTTGGTCAAATTGCACGCTTAACACATATTTTTTAATATCTTTGTATTTCATAGTTAGTTTTAAAGGCGGGAGTTAGAAGCAACCGCCTTTTTTTTTGTCACAAATTTTGACAATAAACGGGACGGATCCGATTTGCCTACTTTGTATTTACAACTAAAATCTAAACCCAGACTTTAGATTTGTCTAGTTTTTAACAGCAAAAACGTGACATTTTAAGGCTACAACCTTAATAACAGCAAAGACTTTAAGGTTTTAACCTGTCAGAAACCCCGAATTATTATAATATTTAGCGAACACGATCCCTAATTATGTTACATTTTTAAGCAAAAATTACCCTTATTAAGTGCTTTAACCTTGAATAAGGGTGTAATTTGCCCTTGTTCTTATTTAGAATGAATATTGATAAGGTTTTTTTCTATTCAGAAAACCCAATAAACACAAGGGTTTAAAAAAATAATCAAAAATAAGTTAAAAATAAATGTTAAAAAGTATTGTAGTTTTAAACAAAGTGCGTATATTTGTCAAACAAAAACAAACAAACACTATGAAAACACGAAACGAAATTTTAGACTTCTTGGAAGCACAGCAACAAGAGAACAACCAGAACACAAATCAACTGCACTTGATTATTCAAACCTTGACTACATTTTTAGAAGACGATCAACTACAGGAAATAGAAAATTTATTTAACCAATTTAAAAACTAGAAACTATGAACATGAGTTACTGCCGATTTCAAAACACATTACTAGACCTACAAGATTGTTACGACAACTTGCCAGACGGAAACTTACAACATGCAGAAGCCGCAGCATTTGCAAAACTAGTGGCACTGGCCAAAGACATCGCCGAAACATACGAGGATCTCGATTATTACCAATTAAAAGATTTAGCAATAGAAAATTATAGAGACGAACAATAAACAAATAAAAACTAGAAACTATGAAAAAAGAAACAAGGATCACCAGAACAAGAGAACAACTACAAATGTCGATATTAAAGCACGGACATCGGCACTCAAAAACAATTCAATTATTAATTAAATTAAACAACATAAAAAAATAAAACCATGAAAGACTACAGAATTGAATACCAAGACAAAGACCAGAACGAATTGTTCATAGGCATTGTAACAGCAGTAGACCTGCAAGACGCAACAGACTACGCAAACAAATTATTTGCAGAAACCAAACTAAACGATTTATACACTTTTGTAATAACTGAACTATGAAAAATTTAATCAACTACTTTACACCAGCGACCGAAGAACACAAATCGTTTTTGAGGCACTTTTTAGGCACTCTAACGGCTTTTATTCTGTTGGGTGGTATGTTTTACTGTTTGATGTATTTAAAAACGATTTAAGGAACACTTTATTAACTAATAAAAAGTAATTAACTTTTAATTGTGTAAAACTTTAAAAAAATAAATGTTAAAAAGTCTTGCAGTTATTAAAATAAGTATTATATTTGTATAGAATTAAAAACAAACAAAAACTAAAACAAACAAAATGAAAGACCTAAACCAACACCGAGCACTAGCAAACAGACTTTTAAACAGATACGGGTACACAGGAGTAAAAGCAATTGTTAACCACATCACAGGAGAAGCGGTAATCATCATGAAAAACAACGGAGACGCAAACGAAATGTTTGAAATTTTTGGAGCGGAAGGTTACAACTTTGGAACACAAAATTAAAAACTAACAAACAAAAACTAACAACATGAAAACAACAACAAACAAAATTAAAATTAAGGTTCAAAGATTTGGAAACGTTATTATAACACAGACCATCCAAAACAAAGTAATAATAAAAACAGAAGTTAAACACATTTAAAACTAGAAATTATGTTTATAGAAACTTACAAAAACGAGAACATTTACAAATTCAACGGCTTTTATCAAGTTGGGCTAAACGGCGCGAGCATTTCAAGTTTAGATTTTTTAAAAAAACTTATAGATTTAAAATTTAAAAACAAATAAAAACTAACAAAATGGAGAATAGAAATTTAGGAGTATGGAACAGGGGCTGGGAATTATTATACGAATTTGCAGGCTGGCAATTTTCGATCGCGGGAACTTGGGAGTTTAACGATTGGGACGAAGTGAGCGAATACGCATTTATAGAACTTGACGTAGAAGTTAGCGAAAAATGGATAATTGAAACAGACGACAACTTACAGCCGCACGTTTTAGGGGTTCGTCTTTTGGAAGATTTGAGACTTGAAATGCAGGAAATAATAAACAGCGATCTAGCAAACTATAATTTTTGGGAATGGAAGACAAGCAACGATGACTCAAACTACACTTTTTACCACGAACTATGAAAGCGGGAACAATATACGACCAGATGGATTGGTGGCAGCGACAATGGCGCGGATCATTTGACCTTTACCTTTATTTAGAAATTTGCAGAATAAAAAAAAACGAAAACCAAATACAAAAACCTATGAAACGATTTAAAGCAACCTTTAAAACTTGGGCATACGTTGGAGCACCCATGAAACTAGAAACACGAATAGTCGAAGCCTACGACACCCAGCACGTTAAAAACTTGATCCAGAAAAACGATGATATTATTATGGAAATTAAACAAATAGAGCAATGAAACAGACAGCAGTAGAATGGTTATTTGAAAAATTATGTTCAGAGAAATTAAGTTGGAATAAAGACAGTAATGGAAAGTTATTTATTGATTTAACAACAAGCAATATATTTAACCAAGCCAAAGCAATGGAGAAAAATGAAAAATTAAAAAATCAATTATTTAGAGGAAAAGTATCTGAAATAATAGGATGGAGTAAAGTTATTGAATTAATGAAAGAATGTAACAAAACATTTAAAAAAACAGAACAATGATAGAACTAATAAAACAAATTATAGAACAGGATCAACTAGGAAACAAAAACCGCAAGCGGGAAATAATACACCGCAGAATTTATTTATTTAGAAAACTACGCGAGGACGGATACACGCTTAAAGGAATTGGAGATTTATTTAATTTAAACCACGCGACAGTTTTACACGGACTAAATACTTACAAAAATTTAGTAGAGACAAAAGACAAAATATTCCAACACGATATCGAATACTATAAACTTCTTTTGAGTTTGGAACGCCCAGAACTTGATCTGCGGAAGGAAATAAAAGAAGCCAGAAATTTAAGCGACCTGCGGAAAGTTCAACAACGAATCAAAAACAACTTTTACTAATGGCTGACGATAAGAAATCATTTTTGCTTTATTGCGATGTTTTGCATACAGTAGAAAAACTAACAGACGAACAGGCGGGGAAATTGTTTAAACACATTTTAAAATACGTTAACGATTTAAACCCAGAATGCGAAGACTTATTAACTGAAATAGCATTCGAACCGATTAAACAAAGTTTAAAGCGCGACTTGATTAAATGGGACGACAAAATACAAAAGCGAAGCGAAGCAGGGAAAGCGGGAGCAACCAAAAGATGGCAAAATATGGCAAACGATAGCAAACGCATAAAACCGATGGCAAAAATGGCTGTTAGTGTTAGTGTTAGTGATAGTGTAATAAATATATATAGACGCTTCGCGCATTTGTCTATTTCAAATGAGGAGATAAAAAAGTTATTAGAGAAAAACACACAGGAACAAATCGACAACGTTTTAAACGACATAGAAAACTACAAGGGCAATACTAAATATAAAAGTTTATATTTAACGGCTTCAAAATGGCTACAGAAAAACGAACCAACAGCGGAAGGAATATCACCAGAAGAAATAAAAGCAAGAAAACATGGATACATTAAATAACGGAGCCGCGCTGGAATACTTGCTTAACTACAGGGACGGCAAAATTAAACACGGACTGGAACTTGGAAATGGACTAGACGACTATTTAAAATTTAAACGCAAGCAAGTAAATATAATTTTAGGCCACGACAACGTAGGCAAAACTTATTTTATTAATTGGTATTTTTTAGCACTTGCACTAAAGCACAAACTGAAGTTTATCATTTGGAGCGGGGAGAACCAGCACGGTCAAATTTTGCGAGACTTGATACAGATGTACGCAGGTGTAAATTTTAAGCAATTAACCCACGATGAAATAAGAAACTACAGCGCATATTTAGAACAATACTTTACATTTGTAAAAAACGATCGCCTGTACAAACACGAGGAACTATTTAAAATATTTAAAGACAGCGAAGCAGACGTTGCGCTTATTGATCCATTTACAGGCCTTGACCGAAATATGACATACGAAGGAAACTACCAGTTTATGAACGCAGCGCGAGAATTTGTAAATAAAACAGGAATGACGATTTATATTAATACGCACCCAAATACAGAAAGCGGAAGGAACTCCAATATTTACGCAGAAGGAGACTTCAAAGGACATTTAAAAGCACCGTTAAAAGACCACGTAGAAGGCGGCAAGGCTTTCACAAATAGATGCGATGATATGATCGTAGTGCACAGGCTAATTAAACACGAAGTAATGAAATTTGTAACTTGGATAAGCACTGAAAAAATAAAAGACATAGACACAGGGGGAAAGCATACAGGATTAAACGATCCCGTCTATTTAGAATACAACTACGGACTAGGATTTAAAGTTTACGGGAAAGATGTAATATCAGAATTTAGGCCAACAAACAAAATTAACTTAAAACCTTTTTAAAATGGAACTAGAACTATTAAGCAGCAGAATAAACTTAAACCACACCTGCCTAAAATTACAGGTAAGCATTGACGAAATAAAAGCAAAGAACCCGCACCGAAATGATTTGATTACTTCAATGGAGCAAACCATGCACGAAATAAAAAAAGCAATATTTATTTACCAAACTTTAGAAAAAGAATTTAGATCAACCAGACAAATAAACTTCGACCTGCAACATTTAAATTTAGAGTTGAAACAGGAAGTAAAAGATTTAAAAAAAATAATAGAATTTAACAACGCGGAACTTTGAAAGCCAGAACAAAAAAATGCTTTAACTGCAAAGAACAATTTTTACCTTTTAGCACACTTCAAAAGTTTTGTTTAAAAAACGAATGTATAAAAGCAATGGTTGAAATGCAGAAACTAAAGGAATGGAACAAGAAAAAAAAGAAATTAGTTGAAGACTTAAAAACCGCAAACGATTATTTAAAAATAGCCCAGCAGGTATTTAATAAATTTATTAGGCACCGAGACGCAGGGTTAAATTGTATTTCGTGCAGCAAGCCATGCAAAAAAGAAAACGCAGGCCATTATTACTCGCAAGGCGGACATTCAAACGTTCGCTTTAACGAAGACAACGTACACCTTCAATGCGAAGCCTGCAACACTTATCTAAGCGGCAACTTGTTAAACTACCAGATAGGAATAAAAGAACGAATAGGATCCCAAAGATTAATGGAACTTCAGGCATTAGCACACGAAACAAAGAAGTGGAGCAAAGACGAACTAAAAGAATTAATAGAAACATATAAACAAAAATTAAAGTAATTAAAAATACATTGTGTATAACTTTTTTTATTTTAATTAGATTTATATATAAATAAACTTTATATTTGCATGTAATTATTAACGAACAAAAAAACAAAAACTATGAAAGCAACAACTGAACAACTAAAAAAAATTGAAAGATTAAAAAACGATTTCTGTATAAATGTAATAAACTACGGTTTTTATTCAGACGGAACAATGAGCGTACTTTGTCGAGATAACGAAAAAGATATTTTTCATGTGCATGTAGATAAAGAAGGCAAATATTTAAACATAATAAATCAAAACACAAGCAGCGCGACTTGTTAAATAACGCGCAAATTTTAACTAATTTAAAAAACAAAAAACTATGAAAAATTTATTTAAAGCATTAGCAGAATTTCAACAAGAAGTACCAGTGATCCACAAAGCAACACAAGGCTACGGATACACCTACGCAGACCTTCCGAAAATTTTTGAAGTGATCAACCCGCTACTAAAAAAACACGGTTTAGGATTTACACAATTAATTAACGGAACACAAATAGCAACCTGTTTATTTCACGTTGAAAGCGCAGAAAGTATAGAAAGCAAAATAGACATTCCGCAGGGAGTAATTTTAAAGGGCATGAATGAGTTTCAAGTATTAGGGAGCGCAATAACTTACTTAAGACGTTACGCTTTAAGTTCAATGCTTGGATTAGTAACAGACAAAGACACGGACGCAAGCGGCGAGCAGGTAAAGCCAGAACCAAAAAAACAAGCAATAGACAACGCAAGGTTTCAAAAAGCAATAGACGCAATAAGCAAAGGCGAATACACCGTAGAAGAACTAACAACAAAGTTTAGTTTAACGGAATTACAAAGCAAAAGTTTATTATTAATTAGTAACCAATAAAACAAATATAAAATGTTTAACATGACCACAGCACCAATGGCGAATAATAGTAGCCAAGTGCAAAACAACACAGAAGTGAACAAAGTTTATCAAACAAGCAACTTGTCAATCTTTAAAAACATTAACGGGAACCGAGTACCAAACTTGCAACACGTTAAAAGACTTGCGGAAAGCATTTCTGTTTATGGAATGAAATGCAACCCTATTCTAGTAAACGAACAAATGGAAGTAATAGACGGCCAGCACCGATTAATGGCCGCTAAAGAATCCGAATCATTTATTTATTATATAATTATAAAGGGCTACTCGCTTTCTGAAGTTCACACTTTGAACCTTAACCAAAAAAATTGGAGCAGAAAAGATTTCATGGAAGGATACGCAAATCTTAAGATTAAAGATTATATAATGATTAAAACATTTGCAGAAAAAAATGATGATTTCGGATTAAATGATTGTATTGCTTTATGCTCAAATAATTCTGTAAACGCAGGAACCACAAACAACGGTAAAAAACCATTTGAAAATGGAGAGTGGAAATGTAAAGATTTAGAAATTGCACAGGAATGGGCAAACAAAATACGAATGATTAAACCTTATTATTCTGGCTACAATAGATCAAATTTTATCGGAACAATGACCGTTTTATTTAGAAATAAATTATTTGATTTTAACGAGTTTATGCACAAAGTAAGAGTTCAACCAACCGCACTAGTTGATTGCGCTAACAGGGAGCAATACAGAACATTAATTGAGGACATCTACAACTACAAGAGTAGAAACAAAATCAGCCTTAAATACTAATGAAAATAAGATGCTCAGCATTGGGGCGGTTGATGACCGCTCCACGCACCAAGACCGAAACATTAAGCAAGACCGCAAAGAGTTACATCCAAGAACTAGTGCTGGAACACAAGTACGGCATTAAAAAAGAATTTTCAAGTAGATACACGGACAAAGGATTACAATGCGAAGACGAAGCAATAAGTCTAGTTAATAATGTTCTAGGATTAAGTTTTATTTTTAAGAACGAGGAGCACTTTAACAACGAATGGATAACAGGAACACCAGACGTAAACACGAATGAAATTTTATTAGACATTAAATGCAGTTACGAAGCCCACACCTTCCCGTTCTTTGAAGACGAAATACCTACAAAAGATTATTACTATCAATTACAGGGTTACATGTGGCTAACAGGAAAGACCGAAGCCTTGCTTTGTTATTGTTTAGTCAACACCCCGATAGAAATAGTCGAAGACGAAATACGCAGGGAGCACTGGAAACATTTTAAAATTGACGAAGACGCAGAACTGCGAGAATACGTAGAAAAAAAGCATAACTTTGATCACTTACCAGATGCAACAAAAGTCAAAGTATTTAAAATTGAAAGAGACGAAACAGTTATCTGGGAGATACAAAAAAAAGTTGAGGAAGGGAGAATTTATTTTAACCAATTAATAGAAACAATATGAAAGAGAAAACGATCGCAGGAATAATCGCACTTTTGCTTTATGGGTTTGCAATAGTAGGAATAATTAATTTTTTCAGATGGCTGATATGAGCGCAAAAGAAAAAGCAAAAGAGTTATTTTGGAAATATAGACCAATAATAGCAGGAAAACAATTTGTAACAGGTTTAGTATTAATGTCAGAAGCCAAAGAATTAACAAAACAATGTGCATTAATAGCAGTTGATGAGATGCTAGATTTTAGAAATGCTTTATACATTAACGAAGGAAGTCTAGCACACAAGTATTTATTAGACATAAAACAAGAAATTGAAAAACTATGAAAACACGAATTAAAAAACTATGGCAATACTTTTGTTTCATAAACAAAGAAGTTTTAAAATGCCAAGTATTCACAGGAAGGGGCAAATTTTAATTTATGGTTACTTTTAACTTCCCAAAATCTTTTTGGATAATTGCAGAACAAATAGGATTAGCCCGCACGGTAGTAAACAAAGAACTAACAATAAAAGCCCCCAGATACGATAGAGGGGAAAAAAACCAACACGTAGACACGCTGGGCATTTTAGGAGAGTTGATCGCAATGGAATATTTAACACAAAAAAACTATGAGTTTACTGCTGCGCAATTGCTAGATTACAAACCAAGCAAAAACGCAGACTTAATTATTAAGGGGAAACGAATAGACGTAAAGACAAGCAGGAAATCAGAATACGAAATGTTACTAGTAAATGAGGAAGCACACAACAAAGGATTAAACAAAATAGATTTATACTTATTTGTTTACATTTTAAATGAGAGCACCGCAGAATTTTATTCTGTAAATTACGATGAAGTAAACAAATGGCCGTGCAAGTTAATGAAATACACAAATGCTTTTTATACAAAAATAATAGACCTATGAACATACAAATACAAGACAAAAACGTTTTAAGCGTTATGGCGCGATTTAAAGAACGATCAGAAGCAGGAATAAAGAAATACAAGACTACGCTAGAAAGAACCGATTTAAGCACACTAGAATGGCTTACACACGCACAGGAAGAAGCAATGGACTTTGTACTTTATCTCGAGCGACTTAAACACGAATACAAACAATCTAAATAAATAAACATGAAAACACAAGAACAAATTGTAAGCGGTCAAGATACTACGTCTTTTTGGCGTTTATATTGGGAAACAACCTTGCCAAATTCAGTAACCGTTGAACAATGGTTAGAAGTACAAGAATACATTGATAGTAAAACATTAGAATTTATCACAGAAACAAAAACAAATAAAAACAAATAAAATGGAACAAAGAAACAACACAGGAGCAATCTTTAAAAACGACAACAAAAAAGCCGAGAACCACCCAGACTACAAAGGCAAGGTTCTAGTCAACGGCAAAGAAATGGAAATAGCACTATGGCTTAAGACTTCCGCAAAGGGAGTTAATTATTTTAGCGCAAGTTTTAGTGAGCCGTACATTAAACCAGATGAGCCACAAATAAAAAATAATGAGCCACAATACAAAGTGCTCGATACAAACGATGATCTACCTTTTTGATATGCACATACAGGATGAACAATTACGCATGGAAGTACAAAAACTTTTAGCGTTTAAAAAACGAAACAACATCGTTAAGGAAATACAAAGCAAGGGGGTGACCTTCCATTTTTTTCAACTTACTAATTTTTTAGAAGGCAGGGACGTATCACTTTCAACGCTTAAAAAAATAGATTATTACGTAAATAAATAACAGCATTTGAACAATAAAACGCAGAAACCCAGAATTCGATTTAAACCGCTTTTAATGCGATGTAACGGCTTTTGTTTTTCTATGAACAGGTAATACCTTTTTTAAGAGATCTGCGTTCTTCAATGCAGTCGTGGGATACAAAGGGGCTAAAAAATATGTAAAACAGATAGAAAAAACACCAGAAACGTAGGCGCAGACTTAAATGTTTGCGCTTTTTTGCATTACAAACAATTTATTGTTGATAACTACATTTGTTAATTGTTGAAAAATTAATCATACATTTGCTTTAAATCTAAACAATAAAAAAATTGGAATGGTTAAATAAAGTTGCGAAACATCACAACGAATGGGTTAAAATGGTTAACACTTTCGGCGAGTATTTCTTTGCCGAAGACATAGTCCAAGAAACTTATATAATGCTTATGAAGTGGAGCAGCGAAGAAAAAATGTTCAAAGACGGAAACATAAGCAAGGGGTATATGTGGCTCGCTTTAAAAAATACTTTCCTTCAACATGTGAACAAAAAGAACAAAATCAAATTTATATCATTAGACGAAGCGCATAATTTAACAGACGAAAACAACACCGAAGAAAACGAAGCATACAATGATCTATTAAACAATATAGATAATGAGTGCGACAGTTGGCACTGGTACGATAAAAAACTATTTGAACTTTACAAAAACACAGATAAGAGTTTAAGACAAATAAGCGCAGAAACAAACATAAGCGTGACGAGTATTTTTAACACGGTTAAAACTTGCAAAAAACGAATAAAAAATAAAGTAGGGGAAGACTACGAAGACTTCATAAACAAAGATTACGAACTAATAAAAAAGAAAAAATGAAAAACGAAAGTAAAGGACTAGGCGATACAATCGCGAAAATTACAAAAGCAACAGGAATCGATAAAGTTGTTAAATTTATTGCAGGCGAGGATTGCGGATGCGATGAACGCAAAGAAAAGTTAAACAAACTATTTCCGTATGCAAAACCGTTGTGTTTAACAGAAGACGAGTTTAATACGCTGGACGTTTATTTTAAGCAAAACACGGAAACCTTAACCAGCGATGAACAAATAAGTTTAATAGCAATAAACAACCGAGTGCTAAGTCAAAGATTAACTTTTTCAAGTTGCTCAAGTTGCCTGCGTGATTTAGTAGGAAAGTTAAGAATTATCTATAACGAATACACACCAGAACAAACTGAAAATGCAGGTAGCGAAGGTTAAGATTAACAGCGTAAAGACGAACCCAAAGAACCCACGTTTAATAAAAGACGACAAGTTTAAAAAGTTAGTCAATTCAATTAAGGAGTTCCCGCAAATGTTAGAACTACGGCCAATAGTTGTAGATGAAAACAATATAATACTAGGGGGAAACATGCGACACAAGGCATGCATTGAAGCAGGGCTGAAAGAAGTTTTTATTGTACAGGCGAAAGATTTAACCGAAGAACAAAAAGACGAATTCATAGTCAAAGATAATCTAGGCTTCGGAGAATGGGACTGGGATATATTAGCCAACGAATGGGACATAGACAAGTTGGAAGATTGGGGCTTAGACTTACCGTTGGATGTAAGCGTAGAGGAACTAGAAGCCGAAGAAGATAACTACGATATACCAGACGAAATAAACACGGACATAGTAATAGGCGACTTATTCGAAATAGGAGAACACAGACTACTATGCGGAGACAGCACACAAGTTGACACATGGCAAAAAGTAATGGATGACAAACTCTGCGACATGGTTATGACCGATCCCCCGTATAACGTAGATTACGAAGGCGGCACAGGATTAAAGATTATAAATGACAGCATGAGCAATTCAAGTTTTTATCAATTTTTATACGACTTTTATACCGCACTAGGAAGTTACACAAAGAAGGGCGGGGCTTGGTATGTTTGGCACGCAGATAGCGAAGGCGCAAACTTTAGGCAAGCAATGAAAGACTCGGGAATACTTTTAAAGCAATGCTTAATATGGGTTAAAAATTCAATGGTTATGGGAAGGCAAGACTACCAATGGAAACACGAACCATGCCTGTACGGATGGAAGGAAGGAGCAGCGCATTATTTCACAAACGAAAGAACCCACACAACGGTTATAGAGGATAAGGTAGATATTAAAAAACTAACCAAAGACGAAATGAAAAAAATGCTAACTGAAATGTTAAGCGATAAAAACAAAACAACAATAATTAACTGCGACAAACCACACCGAAGTGCAGAACACCCGACAATGAAACCCATTTTATTATTGGCACCATTAATTCAAAATAGTTCAAAAGAAAATGAAATTGTTGCTGATGGATTTCTAGGAAGCGGAAGCACAATGGTAGCAGCACACCAACTAAAAAGAAAATGCTACGGCCTAGAACTTGATCCGAAATATTGCCAAGTGATAGTAGACCGAATGAAAAAACTAGATCCGAGTTTAAAGATTAAACGCAACGGAGAATTAATAAACTAAACAGCGAAATTACAGCGATATGCCGAACCCAGAAAACATAACAAAACACGAATTTAATAAAGGCGAAAGCGGAAACCCAAACGGCCGACCAAAGGGACGAAAGAACCGCAGCACGATAGCAAGGCAATGGCTGGAAGTTAATCAAAGTTTAAAGAACCCTTTAACAGGCGAACAGGAAACAATGTCACAGGAAGACTTAATGACCTTAGCACTAATTAAAAAAGCAAGGGACGGAGACGTTACTGCTTACAAGGCATTAATGGATAGTGGATACGGAGCACCAGTTCAACAGATAGAACAAACAAACATAGAACAGCCACTCTTCCCAGATGTTAATACGGACGACTGCAATATCTAAGATTGCAAAATTAAACAAGCGAATAAAAATAATACAGGGCGGAACTTCGGCGGGTAAAACTTTCGGAGTTATTCCTTTATTGATAGACATAGCAACCAAGCACAGCAACACGGAAATAAGTATTGTATCTGAAAGCATCCCGCATTTAAGACGGGGTGCCGTTAAAGATTTTCTAAAAATAATGCGGTGGTCAAATCGTTTTTTTGAGGACAAATTTAATAAGTCTTTATTAAGATACGAATTTTCAAACGGTTCTTATATAGAATTTTTTAGTGCAGATGACAGCAGCAAGTTAAGGGGAGCGAGGAGAGACATTCTATACATTAACGAATGCAATAACGTAACCTTTGAAGCATACAACGAACTAGCAATAAGAACCAAAAAACGAATATACCTAGACTTTAATCCAGCAAATGAATTCTGGGTACACACCGAACTAAAAGACGAACCAGATACGGACTTCTTAATTTTGACGTACAAAGACAACGAAGCACTCGATGAAAGGATTGTAACGGAAATAGAAAAGAACCGCTTAAAAGCCACGACAAGCAGTTATTGGGCTAATTGGTGGCGGGTTTACGGAGAAGGATTAGTGGGAATGTTAGAGGGGGTTATTTTTAGTAATTGGAAATTAATAGACAGGATACCAAACGAAGCGCAACTACTAGGTTACGGCTTAGACTTTGGATACACAAACGATCCCACAAGTATTATAGAAGTTTACAATTTTAACGGCTCCAGAATACTAAACGAAATCTGTTACCAGACAGGGCTATTAAATAACGACATAGCAAAGAAACTACAAAAACACGTAATAGCATACGCAGACAGCAGCGAACCAAAAAGCATCGAGGAAATAAAAAGAACAGGCCAACAAATAAAGGGAGTGACAAAGGGAGCGGACTCCGTAAATTACGGCATACAAATAATGCAATCGCAAAATTATTTAGTAACTTCCCAAAGCACAAATTTAATAAAAGAATTAAGGGCGTATTGTTGGGACGCAGACAAAACAGGAAAGACGCTAAACAAACCGCAGGGAAAAAACGATCACGCAATAGACGCAGTTAGATACCACGAAATGGAGACGCTAGGATTAAACAGCACACACGGAAAATACTTTATACGATGAACAATCTACAAGTGATGATGGAAGCGGTACAGATTTACATCTACCAAAAGAAAGGAGTAAAAATAAGAATTTATTTAAGGGACATCCGAGACATTAACTTACTGAAACAAGCATACGATTACATACAACAAAACCAACACAACAAAAACACGAATAATTAATTATATACTATATGAAGTTAGAACTAAACGTACCGACAAGTTTAAATGAAATTACTCTAGGGCAATACCAAAAGTTTTTAATTACAAAAGACGGAAGCAACGATGAGGAATTCGTAGCACAAAAAATGATAGAAATTTTCTGCGGAATACAATTGAAGGAAATCGCAAAAATGAAGTTAACGGACATTAACGATTTAATATTACACTTTACAAAAATATTCGATGTTACCCCGAAATTTCAACCAACGTTCAAAATTGGCACGCAGGAGTTCGGATTTATTACAAGCCTTGAGGATATATCATTCGGCGAATACGTAGACCTAGAAAACAACTTATTAAAGTGGGAAACATACCACAAAGCAATGGCCGTGATGTACAGGCCAATAACACTAAAATTTAAAAACCAATATAAGATCGCAGACTACGAACCGAACAAAGACATGCAGGATTTAATGAAGTTCGCACCAGTTGACATAGCGATAGGTTCGAGTGTTTTTTTTTGGAGTTTAGGAAGCGACTTATTACAAAGTTCACTTTCTTATTTGGAGAAGGAAATGCAGAAGGATCCGAAGATGGCGGAGAGTTTAATGAAACGGCTCAATTTGCAAAACACTGGGGATGGTACCAATCCATTTATGCACTTGCACAAGGAGACCTTACAAGATTTGAAGCAATTACCAAACATAAACTTATTGAGTGTCTCACCTATCTCACCTTCGAAAAACAAAAGCAGGAAATCGAACAAAGGGAACTAAAAAAAATACATAAACGATGACAGGATACTACAACTTATTAGACAAACTTAAAACACACTTTGACGCAGACGCAATCGTTAACACGGTAACACAGGGCGACATTTTCAAAGTAGATTTAAGCAAACAAACGATATTCCCTTTGTTGCATATAATGGTAAACAACTGCACGATAAACGGAACAACGACAAGTTGGAATGTTAGCCTTATAGCAATGGATGTGGTCGACATTTCAAAAAGCCAGACAACCGATATATTTCTAGGGAACGACAACGAAATCGATGTGCTGAACACACAGCACGCAGTATTAAATCGAGCGTTTGAAATAATGAAGCGAGGGAGTTTAATGTACGATTTATTCCAAATAGAAGGCACCGCAACACTTGATCCTTTTACCGAACGCTTCGAAAATTATATGGCAGGCTGGACAATGACATTCGATATTTTAACACCGAACGAAATGACAATCTGCTAAGATGAACCAAAGCGAAGTACAAACACAACTAGAAAAATTTAGAGACTACGTTATTAGCGAAGCACGAAGGAATTTAACCAGCGGAAACAAGAACCACACCAAAGGACTATATGAAAGTTTGAAGGGCAATGTTAAGTCAAGCCCGAATAGTTTTTATATGGACTTCGAAATGAATATATACGGCCAATTCCAAGATAAAGGAGTAAAGGGAGTCGGCGGAGTTCGAAACACAACGAGCAAATTTAATAGATCAAACAACAAGGGCAAAATGTGGAAGCAGAACGCAACAAACAGCCCCTTTAAATTCAAAGAAGGAGTAAAGCCCAGCGTTAAACATTTTCTGCAATGGAGCGCAAACAAAGGACTAAACCCGTACGCAGTTAGAGAGAGCGTTTATCATCAAGGAATTAAACCGAGTTTATTTTTTACAACACCATTCGAAAGGGCATTTTTAAGACTACCAGATGAACTTATAGAAAAATTTGGCCTAGACATAGAAAATTTATTTAATCAAGCAGTAAGCAAAAACCAAAAGAAATAATGGCAAACATATTCGCACGATCCCCGTATATTATTAGAATAGCACAAGCAGGACAAATAGGCTCAAAGTTGGAAGTTTGGCTAAGCGCAACAACTTTTAGTGGAACACCACAATACACGCTAAGCAAGTTAATTCCTTCCCCGACAAACGTAGAAACACTATACGACATAAGCCCGTACATTAGAGAATACATAAGATTTAATATATGTGCAGCAGGGGGAAACGCGGCAGTAACAAACCCGACAAACGAACGAGTTAATATACAGTTAAAACTTTACACAGATAACGGCACAACGGTCGCGCAAATTGGCGGAACACAAACGCACGTAGGGTTTGACGGATTTACATATTACGAAGAACTATATAATAAAGATTTAGGAAACTACGGACTAGACGCAGGGAATTATTACTACAACCCGACAAGCGATGCAGGAAAAATACGAGTAACAGGTTTGGCAAGTTACACGGCAAAATACACAAGTTTTGATTTAATACCAGCGATCACAAGTTTAGCAATATCAAATGGAACGTTTGACATTCCAAGAGTAAGAACGGCCAACGTTTTAGTAGGCAACAAAGTGGAAATTTTAGACGCTGGATTAGGGGTTCTTAAAACTTATTTTTTTTACCCACAAGACGAATGCAAATACACACCTGTAATTATTGATTTTGTAAATAGATACGGAGCATGGCAAA
>Ga0209107_10000795_pt1 | contig 17929 bp, 19 predicted proteins | sample LakErihyJuly2011_2_FD_187460 | JGI IMG/M metagenome (GOLD analysis project Ga0209107, IMG submission 187460) | Freshwater microbial communities from dead zone in Lake Erie, Canada - CCB hypolimnion July 2011 (SPAdes) (version 2) | ecosystem: Environmental > Aquatic > Freshwater > Lentic >... | reverse complement strand
CCATTCCCATGCGTAATTTTCGATTCATATTTGAGATTTTTAATGCTTTTGTATAATTTATAATCCATTTTTATGGAATGGATTATAACCTTAGCAATTTCCTTATTATTTCGCAAAAAACCCCCATTTTTAACTTAAAACTTTATAAAAAACAGGAAAAAAAAATTATATTTATCAAGTCATAAATTCTGGGAACTTATATAATATTTTGTAATGTCATCTAATCTGAATAGGCGTCAAATTTTAAAACAAGTAATCACTGGTTCTGCGGCCCTGGCAACAGGTGTCGTGGTCCCTTCAAATTTAATTGCATCAGTGAAACAAGGATTCCAAAACGATAACGTACCCTTTTCTTTAAAAGGGAAAATCAACCATTCTGCATGTAGGTGGTGTTATAGTAAATACCCCATAACGGAATTAGCTAAAAACTTTAAAGCAATGGGTATGGTGGGGATGGATTTAGTAGGCCCTTCCGAATGGCATGTGCTTAAGGAAAATAATTTGGTGTCCACGATGTGTAATGGTGCTGAAATTAGTTTAACCAAAGGTTTTAATGAGCCAAGCTTTCATGACACCTTGGTTAAGAATTATATGGATCATATTAATTATGTTGCAGATGCAGGTTATACCAATTTGATTTGCTTTTCAGGAAACAGAAATGGCATGGATGATGAAACTGGATTAAACAATTGCGTGACAGGATTAAAAAAGATAATGGCCTTGGCTGAAAAAAGAGGGATCATGATTCAGATGGAACTGTTGAATTCGAAAATAAATCACAAGGATTATATGTGTGATAGATCCGTTTGGGGTGTTGAATTGTGCAAGCGTATTGGGTCGCCTAATTTTAAATTATTATTTGACATTTATCATATGCAAATTGATGAAGGAGATATTATTCGAACCATTAATGCAAATCATAGCTATTACGGACACTATCATACCGGAGGGGTACCTGGCCGTAATGAAATTGATGAGCGTCAGGAATTGTATTATCCTGCTATCATGCGCGCAATTGTTGCTACTGGATTTAAGGGCTATGTGGCACAGGAGTTTATCCCTGCGGATAAAGATCCAATGGCATCACTCAAAAAAGCAATTGAAATTTGTGATATTTAAAAACAATTAACTCGATTAAATTTATATTTTATGATGAACAGACGCGAAGCATTATCAAGAGTTGCCCTTATTATGGGCGGAACCGTTTTAGGTGCAGAAGCATTTTTATCAGGATGCACTCCTGCAAAAACAGGTTTGGTTTTTTCTGCCGAAGACATTGCTTTTTTAAATGAAGTAGGGGAGGTAATTATTCCTGCAACCAATACACCTGGTGCAAAGGAAGCCAATGTGGGTGCGTTTATGTCAGTGATGGTGCGCGATTGTTATGACGAAAAAAATCAAAATATTTTCATGGAAGGGATGCGCGCATTGCAATTTAAGGATGCGAAAGCTAAAATTGGCAAATCCTTTATGGAAGCAAACCCACAAGAGCGCCATGATTTAATTAGCGCGCTTGACAAGGAAGTACAAGCGAATAAAGAAGCTCAAAAAGCAAACCCAGATAAAAAAACAGGCAATGAGAAACATTATTTTACCATGATGAAGGAATTAACGCTGACTGGATTTTTTACTTCAGAAGTAGGGGCAACAAAAGCGCTTCGTTATGTGGCTATTCCTGGAAGATATGAGGGCTGTGTACCTTACGCTAAAGGAGATAAGGCTTGGGCATAATATTTTATCCATTATTTTTAGTGATAATAATACAAGCAGTTTATATTTTCATTTAAGTTTTCATTAGCTCTTAATATTATTTTTAATAAGCATCAATTACCATTTTAATTTATTTTATGTCAAATTCAAGAAGAAGTTTTTTACGCAACACCGCATTGGCTAGTTTAGCGTTGGGTACCCCATTTAATAAGGAGCTATTTGCAATGGTGCAAAAGAAAAATAAGTTTGGCATTCAGTTATGGACAGTGAAGCAAGCATTAGCTAAAGATCCATTAGGAGTGTTGAAACACTTATCTAATTGCGGGTACAAGCAAATTGAAAGTTTTGAAGGTGCCAATGGCATGTTCTGGGGCATGAAAAATACTGAGTTTAAAAAACAATTGGGGGATATGGAGATGAATATGATTGCCTCACATTGTGACATTAATAAGGATTTTGAACGCAAGGCTGCCGAAGCTAGTGAAATTGGAATGAAGTATTTAATATGTCCGCATATTGGTGCTCAAAAATCAATTGATGATTACAAGCGTTTTGCGGATCAGTTTAATAAGTGTGGTGAAATAGCGAATAAGAATGGCATTCGTTTTGCCTACCATAATCATGATTATTCATTTAAAGCAATGGCAGGTGGCATGCCACAGGATGTTTTGATGAACGGGACAGATGCTAATTTGGTCGATTTTGAAATGGATATTTATTGGGTAGTAGCTGCTGGTGCCGATCCTATTGCTTATTTAAAGAAATATCCGAATCGTTTTAAATTATGCCATGTAAAGGATTTGATTAAAACCCCAACTGGGCATGAGTCATGTATATTGGGTAAAGGAACCATCGATTTCAAAAATATTTTATATGTAGGTGCACAAAATGGTTTAAAATTTCACATCATTGAGCAAGAAGCATATACCGGTACTACTGAATTAGATTGCGCCAAAGAAAACGCAATTGTTTTAAACAATTTAGACTGGAGAGCATAATTTTCATAGCGTTCATCCTAATAAAAAAAGTTACTTAAAAATTACAAAGGCCCCCCGATTTATCGGGGGGCCTTTGTATTAGTGGATGAATGTGTGAAATTCAATTATATTCTGTTTTGCTTTTTTAATTCAGACAAGGCATTGTATAGGGTGTCTAAATTTTCCATGGTATTAAATGCATTGATGGAATAGCGCATATACACGTCATTCTCCTGACGCATGATTGGAATTTCAATTTTGTATTCGTTGAATAATATTCTTTGTAATATTTCAGGTTCCTTAGTTTTGATGGGGATACTAATCATTTGTCCAATCCATTCACTGGTTAAGGGACTAATGGGTTTTGATGCTAGTAAATCATAAAAGCGTTGCGCGTTCGCAAGGACCATGTCATGACATTCATTACGAACAGTAATCCAATCATTCTCGGCCATAAATTTTATACAAGTTGGCACTGTTAAAAATGCCGAAAAGTCGCGTGTGCCAATCATTTGGTGGTAATCCAAAAAAGTAGAAACTGAAGGTTTCAATGCTTTGTAGCCCCAACTTACAATGAGCGGATCACAAAGGGGTTGTACCGATTTGTGTGCGTATAAAAAACTACAACCTTTGGGCGCCATCATCCATTTATGACATGCACCCGTATAAAAATCGGCTTGAATTTCCCCTAAGTTTAATGGAATATGTCCTGGCACATGTGCGCCATCTACAATGGTGATCAATCCTTTTGATTTTGCTATTTCACAAACTTCTTTTACGGGGAAAATTAATCCAGTGGAGCTGGTTATTTGACTAATAAATATTGCTTTTGTTTTTGCAGTCACCCCTTCAAAAAAATCAGTAATGAATTTTTCTTTAGTTGTAATGGGCAGATTAATTTTTTGTCGACGATAAGTAGCGCCTGCTTTTTCACAATAAAAATTCCAAGTCCGATCGCAGGCACCATATTCAATATCCGTTGTTAATATTTCATCCCCTGCTTTTAGCGGAAAATTTTTTGCAATTAGGTTAATGGCAAAAGAAGGATTAGTAACATACACTAAATCATCTTTATCCGCACAACCAATATATTTTGCTAAAGCAGCTCTCGATTCTGCTAAATAGTTAAACCCATCAAAAGCAATAAACTGAACAGGTTCGGCTTCCAATACCCTTTGCCAATGTTGGTAATTTTCAAATATAGGTTTGGGGGTTGCACCAAAGGAGCCAAAATTTAAAAATGTGATTGCCGGGTTTAATAAAAATTGATCCTGAAAGTTTTTCATAAAAAATTTTAAAATATAAGTGCCCAAAGTATTGCAAGACGATATAAATAATAAAGTTAAAGTTAGCACTTAATCAGGGACATAAAAAAACCCTTCCACTCGTTTATCGTGGAAGGGTTTTCATCAAGGCGATTAAATTAGATACCTAAACTCCAACCTTCACGGTAAGTTCGTTTAACGAATTGATTTGCTTCGTCAAAATTAGTAATCTTCATATTTGGTCCATCCCATAACAATTGAACGTTACGTCCTGGATAAATTATTCTTCCTTTTGCAGTTTTTTCTTGTGCTTTGATATCATAACTACGAATCGCTAAGTTACCCATCAAAACAGATTCAGTTAATGGTCCTGCAATATCAAAGTTAGAACTTAAGTTTTTAGCTAAATCACTTCCTGGACCTGCAATACAAGCTTCCACCCATGCAGCATAGTGACCTTCAGCACCACCTTTCACTAACTCAACGGTACTTGGAACAGTGGTTGTTTTAGTTAAGCTAGTAGGTAATAATTGTGGATTCACACCATAAGTACCAGCCATCATCTTGCCTTTAGTTCCTTCAAAAATGATACCGTTACCGCCATCACCCATTTGTTCGTTAGGGCCTAATTCAGAAGGTCTTTCTGGTTGTATACCACCATCCATCCAATGTAATTTAATTTCAGTCTCCTTATTTTTACCTTTATGTTTATTGAATTGTCCTTTGAAAGTTAAAATTATATGAGATCCCATTGGTGGGCTATCAGGTGCATCCAATTTTTGCCAAGGTGCAGTATATCTTGTTGCAATGCTACATTCAGCTGCCACTGGATACCCCAAACCTAATACAGCAAAACCTGGTGCCATAATATGACAAGCCATATCACCCAATGCGCCGGTTCCGTAATCCCACCAGCCTCTCCAGTTAAATGGTAATATACCATCGAAGTAATCTTTTTTAGGAGCGGTACCTAACCATAAATCAAAATCTAATTCAGCAGGAATTGAAGCGGGTGCTGCAGGACGTATTGCACCTTGTGGCCATACTGGACGATCCGTATAACAATAAATTGTATGCACATCTCCAATTAAGCCAGCGTTATACCAATCTTGTAACTTACGAACACCATCACCTGATGCACCTTGGTTACCCATTTGAGTTACTACATTGTGTTTTCTTGCAGCTTCGGTCATCATCCTTGCTTCATAAATATCATGTGCAATTGGTTTTTGAACATAAACGTGTTTACCTAATTGCATTGCAGCCATTGCTTGTACTGCGTGCATATGATCAGGAGTAGATACTGAACATGCATCAAAATATTTGTGCTCCTTATCTAACATCTCTCTATAATCCTTATAGTATTTTGCTTTAGGATAGCGTTGACGACTTTTCACTGCTTGTCTGTCATCTACATCACACAAAAATGCGATATCTGCTTTTCCAGAATTGTAAAAATTAAATAAATCGCTTTCGCCTTTTCCACCGGATCCGATACCGGCAACTTGTAATTTATCACTTGGCGCAATAAATCCTTTTCCTCCTAATACGTGTCTTGGTACAATATAGAAACCACCCATTGCAAGGGCAGAGTTTCTTATAAAATCTCGACGGCTGTTATTTGATTTGTTCTTGGACATAGCAAACGGTTAATGGTTATAAAATCTTATTTTTTAAGTACGTTAAATTATATAAAAATTGGGATAATTTGAAATAATTTTTACCAATGAAGTTTCCGCATAGGTCCATTTGCCTAATTAAGCTTAAATTGCCCTATAATTTTATGTTATGAGTACAAATATCAATGCACTTAAGGACTATTTCAATACTGGAGCCACCCAAACCTATGCCTTTAGATTACTTCAATTAGAAAGGCTTAAGAAAGCGGTTATGGATTCTGAAAAAATATTATATGAAGCATTATATGCCGATCTTAAAAAAACAGACGAAGATGCTTGGGCTACAGAGGTTGGATTTTTCCTCAGTGAATTAAACTATACGATTAAGCATTTAGAGGAATGGATGCAACCTAAATCTGTTGCGACCAATTTGGTGAATATGCCTTCGTCAAGTTATACCATACAAGAACCTTTGGGCGTGGTTTGTATTATTGCACCTTGGAATTATCCATTTCAGTTATTGTTTACACCATTAATAGGAGCGATTGCTGGAGGTAATTGTGCCGTATTAAAACCAAGTGAATTTGCGCCAGCTACGGCAAAAGTGATGGCTAAAATAATAGCCGACTTATTTCCAAATAACTATATGCTTTATTTAGAAGGGGATGGCGCAACCGTATTGCCTCCTTTATTAACCGAAAATAGATTTGATCATATTTTTTATACAGGTAGTACAGTTGTAGGAAAAATAATTTATAAATACGCTGCGGAAAAACTGGTACCAGTTACTTTAGAACTCGGTGGTAAAAGTCCTGCGGTGATTACGGCTGATGCAAATTTGAGAGTAGCAGCACGTCGTTTGGCGAGCCCTAAATTTTCCAATTGTGGTCAAATGTGTATTGCACCTGACTATATTTTAGTACCGACTGAATTAAAAGATAAATTGATTAAAGAATTAATTATTGCGATTCAATCATTTTATGGTGCAGAACCAGAAGCGTCAGAACATTATGGTAAAATTATTAATGACAAACAATGGTTGCGGATCACTAGTTATTTATCAGAAGGGGAGATTATTTATGGCGGAAAGTCAAACAGAGAAAAATTATTTATTGAACCAACAATAATGACCGGAATTCATGCAGATGCAAAAATCATGCAGGATGAAATTTTTGGGCCCATTCTTCCTATTATTACTTATGAATCTAAGGAAGAAGCGTTGGCGATTATTCAAAAAAATCCAAACCCATTGGCCTTTTATGTTTTCACTGAAAACAAAGTTGATGAACAATATTGGTTAACCAATGTACCCTCTGGAGGTGCCTGTGTAAATAATGCCACTATGCATATTACCAATCATGAGTTACCTTTTGGTGGTAGAGGTTTTAGTGGAACAGGTGGCTATCATGGCAAGTTAAGTTTTGATACCTTTACGCATACGAAGTCGGTATTAAAAACACCTACCTGGATAGATCCTAGTTTTAAATATCCGCCCTATAAAGGCAAAGCTTGGTTATTGAAAAGATTGATTGGGTAATCAGGGAGATTAAAAAAAATATTGCACACCTGCCTGTTAAAATTGAAATAAAAATTGAAGAATAAAAAAAAGATCATGATAAAAGTTGCCATTGCTCTTGGAATATTAGTTACCGCTGCTGTGTTAATGAAAAAGAAGGATATGTCCTATCGACAATCAATTTTGAAATCCATTTACCCAATGATAATGTGGTCAACGCATTCGAATGGTAAAAAGCAATCCTTGGAAAACAAAAATGTTTCCATGCCTGCAAGCTCCATTTATGATGTAAAGGCAACAACTATTGATGGCACCCCATTTAATTTTTTGGAGCTAAAGGGTAAAAAAATATTGATTGTAAATACGGCTAGTGATTGTGGATATACAGGCCAATATGAAGCACTTGAAAAATTATACCAACAATACAAAGGGCAATTAGTGGTGATTGGATTCCCGGCCAATGATTTTAAGGGACAAGAAAAAAGTGACAATCAAAATATTGCTGCTTTTTGTAAAAAAAATTATGGCGTTAGTTTTCCTTTAATGGAAAAAAGCATTGTTATCAAAAAGAATAATCAAAATTTGGTACATAAATGGTTGTCTGATTCTTCACTGAATGGCTGGTGTAATCAGGAGCCAGCTTGGAATTTTTGTAAATATTTAATCAATGAACAAGGGGTATTGGTGAATTATTTTCCAATGACCATTGATCCATTAGATCCTTTAGTCATTGCAGCTATTGAGAAAAAATAATTTCGAAATTAATTAAATAGGGCAATGTTCGTGGTAATTTTCTAAAACAATATGACCTGATTCAATCACCATGTCCTTGTAGTTTTCTTTTATTTCATCTAATATAGCTTCCACTTCTTTTGAATCAGTGATCCGCACTAGTTTATTTCGATACTCTTTTATATTAGGTAAGCCCCTTAAATAATTTGCATAATGTCGACGCATTTCATTGATGCCTGCAATTGGTCCCTTCCATTCCATTGATTTTATTAAATGTTTGCGCGCTACTTCTACGCGTTCCTCAATGGTAGGATCAGCACGTCTGGTACCTGTTTCAACGAAATGTTTTATTTCTCTAAAAATCCAAGGATATCCTATAGCAGCACGACCAATCATAATGCCATCCACGCCATATCGGTTTTTATATTCTAATGCTTTTTCGGGGGAGTTAATATCGCCATTCCCAAAAATGGGAATATGAATGCGCGGATCATTTTTTATTTCACCAATCAAGGTCCAATCTGCTTCCCCTTTATACATTTGTGTACGCGTACGTCCATGAATGGCTAAGGCTTTGATGCCCACATCTTGTAATCGTAAAGCTACTTCATGAATATTTCTTGTACTATCATCCCAGCCTAATCTTGTTTTTACAGTGACGGGTAGGTTGGTACTTTTTACGACCGCTTCGGTCAATCGCACCATTAAATCCAAATCCTTTAATACACCGGCACCTGCTCCTTTGGTCACTACTTTTTTTACTGGACAACCAAAATTAATATCAATCAAGTCGGGGTTTACCGTATCAACAATTTTGGTACACATGGCCATCGCTTCTTCATCACCCCCAAATATTTGAATGCCGATAGGGCGTTCGTAATCATAAATATCTAGCTTTTGACGGCTTTTTATTGCATCTCGAATTAAGCCTTCACTACTGATAAATTCAGTATACATTAAGTCGGCGCCATTGTCCTTGCACACAGCTCTAAATGGAGGATCACTAACATCCTCCATGGGCGCTAGTAAAAGCGGAAAATCGGGCAACACAATAGGACCTATTTTAACCATATGATTTCATTATCTTGCATCCTAGTGGATACGATTGCAAATGTACCAATAAATTGCTTTTACATGTCAAGTTCAGAAACTTCCATATTTCAACTGCCTCCCGGCCTAAAAATGGCCGTTTTCATTGGCTTAACTGGGATTAGCCTGATTTTAGGGGGGATGATTAGTTTTTCTATTGTTGCTGTCCTATTGGATATCCCTTTTAGTGGACTACAATCTGCTTTATTACAGCCTAAAAATGCATCCATTGCACAGTTTGCAAATGCGTTGGCCTCTATTATTGCCTTTGGATTACCTGGTATTGTGGTCGCCTTTTTTAGTAAGAATACATTAGTATCGGAATTAGGATTTGCGCGTATTAAAAATTGGAACCAAATAGGACTTGTTGTTTTAATTGCCATCACCGGTTTGTTTTTAAGTGGCGCTTTAGGTGACCTAACTGAAAAAATCCCCATCCCAATTGCTTTAAGGAATTGGGCAACACAAATGGAGGACCAATATAAAAAAGCATTGTATGCAATGACGCAAATGAAATCTGTTATTGATTTATTGTTTGCAATTATCGCAGTAGCTGTGGTGCCGGCTATCGTAGAGGAATTGTTTTTTAGGGCAAGCCTACAAAAAATATTAATGGACTGGACCGGAAAACCGTATTTAGCAATTGTAGTGACTGCGCTCATATTTAGCGCTTTTCATTTTTCTTATTTTGGTTTTTTGTCCCGTATGTCCTTAGGCATTATTTTGGGAATTATTTATTTTTATACAAAAACTATTTGGCTGCCCATGCTAATGCATTTCATCAATAACGGCATAGGCATTACCATTTTATATTTTGTCCGAAACAATCCTAAAAAAATGGATGCTGTCATTGATGGTAATCTTCCTTACTATTGGGTGGTCCTTGCCCTATTGGTCATTATTATTTTGTGTAAAAAATTAAAAGAAACAACCCAACATGTCGAATTGGAAAAAAGTATTTAGTAGTAGTCAATTAGCTGTTGCCTCCATGGTTTCAGGCATTTTGATGGAACAACAAATTCAAACAAATGTGTTAAACAAAATTGATTCTTCCTATGTTTTTTTAGGGGAGGTAGAAGTTTATGTTTCAGCAGCTGATTATGAAAATGCGTTACTTATTGTTAAAGATTTTCAAGTTTAATTTTTTTATAAATTTACAATCCTATAACGAAGTATTCAGCTTTGTATTCCTTAAAAATTAATATAAAAATGTATGGCACTTAATTTTTCAGTTTTAAAAGTAAGGACTATTTCAGCAGTTATTTTTGCTGCAATTATGATTGGTGGAATTTTGTGGAACCAATGGTCCTTTTTTGCATTATTTACAATCATACAGTTGGGTTGTTTGTTTGAATATCAAAAATTAATGCGCATCATTGTTCCCGTATATGCAGCAATTACCAAATTTCATCAATGGGGTGTTTTAGTGATAGGGGTGTTCACCACAGTTGCCTTAGCATCATTGCCATTTGCTTATCAAGGAGTGTCCTTGACTACCTATGCTACTTATAGTGTCATTGGGGTCGCAGTTATCATTTTACTCACGGATTTTATTTTTAAAAAAATAAATTTAAAAGCACTTATGTTCTCTGCTGTGGGCATTATATATATTTCCGTGGGATTGTCTTTAATTTTTCCATTAAGGGCGATTATGAGTAATTCTTTTATTGGAGATATTGGTTATACGATTCCACTTATTTTAATTGTAACCATCTGGGTGAATGATACTGCTGCTTATTTGGTGGGGTCTTTGATTGGTCGACGGCCGTTGTCTAGTATTTCGCCTAATAAAACATGGGAAGGTACCATTGCAGGCATCCTAATTTCAGTTTTATTGGTGACTAAAATTATGGGTCAATATATTCCTTTAAATGAACGATCCATTTTATTGATTAGTATGGTAGCTGCTGTTGCAGGTACTTTTGGGGACTTAGTAGAAAGTAAATTTAAGCGATTAGCAGGCGTGAAGGACAGTGGTACAATGATGCCTGGTCATGGTGGATTTTTGGACCGATTTGATTCTATATTACTAGCTACTCCCTTTGTTTGGTTATTGATTCAACTTGTGTATTAATGTTTTACATTTGCACTTTAATAAAATAAGAAATATGACCATTCATAAAGAAGGCGGAGTAACCATTTCATTGACAGCAGTATTGGTGAGTTTATTAAACTTGGCCAATTTTTCCTATGTATTTCCAATGAGTGTTGTGGCCGCATGGATGGTGTTTGTTATTACTGTTGCGTTTTTCTTATTTATCGTTTCATTTTTTAGAATGCCCAATCGTACATTGACCATTAATGATTCAGCCATTGTTGCACCCGCTGATGGGAAAGTGGTAGTGATAGAGGAAGTGCAACCCGATGAGTACTATACGGAGAAGCGAATTCAAATTAGTGTTTTTATGAGCCCTGCTAATGTGCATGTGAATCGCTTGCCGATTGCGGGTAATATTGTTTATAACAAATACCATCCTGGAAAATTTTTGGTTGCATGGCATCCAAAGTCATCTACTGATAACGAAAGGTGGTCGGTGGTCATTGAGAATAGCAAAGGAAGTATTTTATGTAAACAAATCGCTGGCGCTTTAGCCCGCCGTATTTGTAATTATAGTAGCGTAGGACAAAAATTTAATCAATGTGATGAATATGGCTTTATAAAGTTTGGAAGTCGTGTTGATTTATTATTACCTGTGGGCGCCAAAATACATACCAAAATTGATGATGTCGTAAAAGGTGGGGTGACGATTTTAGCGAGTTGGTAATTATAATATTTCCTCCAACTCCTTTAAGTGGGTTATGGTGTATGTAGCAGGAAGGGTGGGTGCTACCTTTAAATGATTCACAAACACCGTATCCATTCCTATATTAATACCACCTTGAATATCAGCCGTTTCATTATCGCCAATCATGATACTCTCGGATAAGACAGCATTCGAGCTTTTTAATGCAAATTCAAAAATTTCTTTATTGGGTTTCAAGCTATTACTTGTTTCTGAAGTAACTACTTCATTAAAATAATGGGCAATCTCTGCATTTTTTATCTTTTGAATTTGTACAGATTCAAACCCATTCGTAATCAAGTGCATTTTATAATCCTTTTCCTTTAGGTAATTTAAAATTTCAATCGTATGCGGAAAAAGTTTTTTCTTGGTAGGCAGGATTTGTAAAAATTCAAGTGACATATCCTTTGACAATTGCTCATTTGCAATTTTAAAATCTAATAAGCTTAAGTAAATACGTTTCCACCTTAATTCCTCTTGTTTGATAAAGCCTTTGGCATACCTATCCCATAAACGATGGTTGTGTGCAGTATAGATATTGAAAAATGCATCAAAATCAGTAATTCCTAACGCAGCTATATGATGGGTAACATATAATTCCTGCATAGTTTCCTTTGAGTTTAATTCAAAGTCCCATAAAGTGTGGTCCAAGTCAAAAAATAAATCCTTATATGCCATAGGGTGTGATTAAGAGTTGCTAAAATACAATTTTGCTTCCTATCTTTAAGCATTAAATTCAAAGGGTTACTTAAACATAATAATTCATCATGAATGTAGTTATCACAGGCGCTTCACAGGGAATAGGCTTCGCTATTGCGGCCGCTTTTGCAAATGCAGGATACACTTTATGCTTATGTAGTAAAACAAAGGCGAATATGGATACAGCAGGTAATTCATTAGCGTCAAAATATCCCAACGCAACCATTCATTTTACACATGCGGATCTGAGTAAAAAAGAGCAGTGTACACAATTTGCTCAATGGTGTTTAGATAAAGGAACGCCGGCTATTCTAGTGAATAATGCTGGATTTTTTTCTCCTGGTAATATTGAAGATGAAGCGGATGACGCATTGGAACAACAAATGGCTGTGAATTTGTATTCGGCTTATCATACCACGCGCGCTTTGCTTCCTGCAATGTTGAAAATGGGTAAGGGGCATGTTTTTAATATTTGCTCTATTGCCTCATTGAATGCCTATGCACAAGGGGGTTCCTATAGTATTAGCAAGTTTGCCTTATTGGGATTCTCCAAAAATTTAAGATTAGAATTAAAAGACAAAGGAATAAAAGTAACCGCGGTTTGCCCAGGGGCAGTGTATACCAATAGTTGGAATGGGAGCGGGATTGATCCTATGCGCATCATGGAATCCGAGGATATTGCAAAAATGATTTTCGCAGCTGCACACTTAAGCCCACAAGCAGTGGTGGAAGATATCGAGATGCGACCGCAAAAAGGGGATTTGTAATTTTTGTATTATTTTTTACAATTCTAGTTCGACGCGTATTTATAATCTTTCAGCCCCTTCATCATCATGATTGATTGGGTAGTCATTTTCGGTATTGGCGGCATTGTTATCATCTTTTGAAAAACTGGCCCTTGCTTTTTTTGCAATCGCAATTCTTTCAATAATTAAATCTGCAATCAAATGTGCCGCATCCTCATTGGGATTTTCATGCAACACTTTTTTTAATTTAGCTTCAGATACATCAATACGGTAAAGCAATTGCACCACTTTAGAAAAGTCATGATTGATAAACTCATTAAGGTAGTCTATTAATTTTTCCTTTGAATAGGTTTCTAAAGTAAGTAGGGATAATTCCATTAGTTAAATTTTTCAATAACACCTAAGCTAAATAAAGCGAAGTCGTATTTTACAGGATCCTTAGGCGCTAAAGTTCGTAAATATTCCGTTAACTCTATTGCTGCAATCCAATCCGTTTGTTTTCGTTGTAAAATACCAAAGGACCGAGATACCCTTGCTACGTGCACATCTATAGGACAAATCAATTGTGCCGGTTGGATAGATTTCCAAATGCCAAAATCTACGCCCTGTTGGTCGTATCGAACCATCCATCTTAAATACATATTTAGGCGTTTGCAGGTGGAGCCAGATAGGGGACTGGCAATATGTTTTTTAGTTCGTATTGGTGCGTCCTCTAATGAAAAAAAATATTGCTGAAAATGCGTTAAGCTATCTTCCACATTTTTAATGGGCTTGCCTGTTACTTGATGGGTGAAAAATGCAGTTTCTAAACTAGGCTGCTTAGCGAAGTGCTGTTTGAAAAATTCAATACAGTATAATAAGTCCGTATCGTTAAAAGTGCGGTGTGCAAAACCGACTAACTTTTTTAAATCTTTGGCTTGGTGGTGAATACAAAATTCATAGGGCGCATTATCCATGCGTTGCAATAACTCTTTGCTCTTATTGATAATGGTGGTTCTATTACCCCAGGCAAAAATGGCTGCAAAGAATCCAGCGATCTCAATATCTTGTTGCTTTGTAAACTGATGTGGAATACAAATAGGATCTTTTGCTATAAAATCAATCTTATTGTATTGTTTTACTTTTTGATCTAATATTTTTTTTATTTCTTGCTGGGTATGCACTTACTCAATTGACCTTTACTAAATGGATCTAATATTGAAATAGAAATTATATCAACATAGCTCCTATAATTATTTTATCCAATAGCTTGCGCTAAATCTGCAATAATATCTTCGGCATCTTCAATGCCCACACTCAAGCGAATTAATCCATCGGCCAAACCATTGGCAATTCTTTGCTCACGGGGAATGGATGCGTGTGTCATGCTTGCAGGATGATTGATGAGCGATTCAACACCCCCTAAACTTTCTGCCAATGAAAATATTTTAGTATTAGATAATACTTTAGTGGCCGCTGCAATGCTATCGTCCTTTAAAGTAAAACTCATCATGCCGCCAAAACCACGCATTTGTCGTTTGGCAATATCGTGATTTGGATGGTCTGTAAATCCACACCAGTATACTTTTGCGACTTTTGCGTGCTGGCGTAAATACGCGGCTACTTTTTCGCCATTCTCGCAATGTCTTTGCATGCGTACGTGCAAAGTTTTGATCCCCCTTAATACTAAAAAGCAATCCTGTGGTCCCGGAACTGCGCCTGTACTTTTTTGAATAAAATAGAGTTGGTCGCGTAAGGCTTCATCATTCATCACTAAACATCCTTGTATTACATCGCTATGCCCGCCCAAATACTTGGTAGCTGAATGCATGACAATTGTGGCACCATCGTCTAAAGGATTTTGTAAATAGGGAGATGCAAAAGTGTTATCCACGCAAATAATACAATTGTGTTTTTTACCGATAGCTGCAACCGCTGCAATATCCGTAATATTCATCAGTGGATTCGTGGGTGTTTCTACCCAGATCAATTTAGTGGCAGGGGTTATCGCATTGGCTACATTATCTGCGTTCGACGTGTCTACATACACAAATTTGATACCCATTTTTTCATGCACTTTTGAAAACAAACGAAACGAACCTCCATACATATCATGTGCAGCAATAACTTCATCACCAGGAACGAGTAAACGCATCACCGCATCGGTTGCTGCTACACCACTTGCAAATGCCAAACCAAATTTACCATTTTCAATCACTGCAAAGGCTTCTTCTAATGCAAAACGGGTAGGGTTTTGACTACGTGCATATTCATACCCTTTGTGTACGCCAGGAGCGGATTGCACATAGGTAGAGGTTTGATAGATGGGTGTCATAATCGCGCCTGTGCTTGGATCAGGATGCGCACCTGCGTGTATGAATTTTGTCCCTAAATTATTTTTATTACTCATTTTATTTTATTGACTGTCTTTATATTTTATTACTTGATTAAACCGTTGTGGGTTTCAATTTTCAATTAATTATTATGCGATGGTATTCCCTCTTTTAAACATCCGGTAGGAAAATACCGTTGGTATGATTACCATAATAAATGTGATACTAAAAAACACCATAAATCCTGCCACATTAGGTAAAAATAAAGTGGCAACCGCTTGCACAAATCCCCCATACATCCATATTTTACCTGCCAGCTTATGTGTTTCATTCCAGTTGTCTTCATTTTCTAAAGTCCAAGGAAGTTTAAATCCAGCAAAATAGTTTTGATGCAGTTTTGGCATATAACAACCAAATCCAGCAAAGAAAAGTCCTAATGCAGGAAGTAATAATTTTCCAATAGTTATAGAATGGTTACTTGCTGAAAAAACAATAATAAAACTGATCATACTTAAAAAAGCAACCGTAAATAATGCAAATTTTTTGTACAAGCCATCATCGGCTACTTTGTATCTTTTTGGATCAAATTTTTTAATATTAGATAACAGCACAAATACAAATAATCCTACTAATGCCATAATTCCAGGCCCTAAAAAAATACTGTCTTTCCCGCCATAGGCATCCGCTTCCCCTTTGATATTAAAGTGGGTAGGGATGGTATCTGGTAAGCTTGGGTAAACATAGACCGCATATACAAAAGGGGCAGCTATCAACAATAATGCTAAAATTAGATTTTTGGCGCTGTTTTTCATAGGTATTGATTGTCCCACAAGGTACTATTTATGACTAAAAAAATTTACTTTTGCTTCAAATTCAAAAAAATGAGCAAAGGACCTGTTTCTCAATTTATAGAACATCATTACAGACATTTTAATGCTGCCGCTTTAGTGGATGCCGCTAAAGGATATGAAACCCATTTATTAGAAGGTGGAAAAATGTTAGTGAGCTTGGCGGGTGCCATGAGTACTGCTGAATTAGGCATTAGTTTGGCGGAAATGATTCGTCAGGATAAAATTGCCATCATTAGTTGTACTGGCGCCAACTTGGAGGAGGATGTGATGAACCTAGTAGCGCATAGTCATTATAAGCGTGTCCCTAACTATCGTGATTTAACCCCACAGGATGAGTGGGATTTATTAGAGAACCATTATAACCGTGTAACCGATACTTGTATTCCCGAGGAGGAAGCATTCAGAAGATTACAAAAGCATATTGTGAAGTTTTGGAAACAAGCAGAAGCAAAAGGCGAACGTTATTTTCCGCATGAGTTTATGTATCAAGTTATTTTGAGTGGCGAGTTGGAGCAATATTATGAAATTGATCCAAAGGACAGCTGGATTGTAGCTGCTGCTAAAAAGAATATTCCTATTGTGGTACCAGGTTGGGAAGATAGTACCACCGGAAATATTTTTGCGAGCTATGTAATTAAAAACGAATTAAAAGCGAGCACGGTTAAAAACGGTATTGAATATATGGTGGAGTTGACGGAGTGGTATCGTGCAAATAGTGGTGGTAAGGGTGTTGGGTTTTTCCAAGTGGGTGGTGGTATCGCAGGTGATTTTCCAATATGCGTAGTTCCAATGATGTACCAGGATTTAGAATGGCATGATGTTCCGTTTTGGAGTTACTTCTGTCAAGTAAGTGATAGCACTACTTCCTATGGTTCTTATTCTGGCGCTGTTCCTAATGAAAAAATTACCTGGGGAAAATTAGATATTCATACCCCTAAGTATATTGTGGAAAGTGATGCCACCATTGTGGTGCCATTGATATTTGCTTATATACTTGGGCAATAGTTATAAAAACGCCCTTTATAAAAATTGAATGCCCCCAAAAGTTAGACACTTAATGGGGGCATTTTAATATTATTCAATTGGACTTAGAAAGAAATACAATTATTTGACGAACATTGAACGAAGTGAGCGGAGAGGAAAATAATTCCGTATTTTTTCTAAGTTCAATGGTTATCTAGAAGGCATATTCAATTTTAAATCTCTTTTCAACATATCTTCTCTTTGTATCATCTCACAAGCAGTGTGATAAATCATCAACACTCTTTTTTGCATTAAGTCAAAATTGATTTTTTCGATGGTGTCCGTTGGTTTGTGGTAATCCGCTTGCAACATACCATCGTAAAAGAAGAGGATAGGAACACCTTTACGTGCAAAGTTGTAATGATCGCTACGAAAGTAGATTCTATTTTTATCATTAGGATCATCAAACTTATAATCCAATGTGATATTACTAGAAGCTTTATTTGCTGCCTCATTGATCACAGGTAAGTCGGTACTTAGTTTATCATGACCAATTACATATACGTAGTTTAAGGAGTCAGCAGTTAAACGCTCTGTATCAACGCGACCTACCATATCAATATTTAAATCAACAGTGGTTTTATCCAATGGAAAAATGGGGTGCTCT
>Ga0209107_10000790_pt1 | contig 18021 bp, 18 predicted proteins | sample LakErihyJuly2011_2_FD_187460 | JGI IMG/M metagenome (GOLD analysis project Ga0209107, IMG submission 187460) | Freshwater microbial communities from dead zone in Lake Erie, Canada - CCB hypolimnion July 2011 (SPAdes) (version 2) | ecosystem: Environmental > Aquatic > Freshwater > Lentic >... | reverse complement strand
CGCGAGGAGTCAGCCACCTTGTTTGCAAGTCTGCGTCGATGAAACACAGACAACCATCTTTGTCCATAGTTGCGAGTGTGGCTGCGTCAATTGGCGGAGCGTCGGTGATAGTGAACGATGCTGCAAGTGTTTCGAGCAATGTCGTTGCAGGGACATCGGTGTACAGGCGATGGATTGCTGCAACACTGAGCTGTTCGTCAATGAGTTCGTTGACAAAGGTAAGCGTTTGTTCTGCATCAGTAGATGTTGAGTTGGTGCGAAGACGCGTTTCATCTCTGTATGTGCGACTGATCGCATAGCGATGATGTCCGTCGGCGATGATCACCGGATGTTTGGCAATGCAATTGGTTATTGATGCGATACGGGTAGGGTCGCTGACTCGTTCAACCGTATGCGTGACGTGTTGATCGTCGATATACGAACCAACAATTTCTGCAGGGGCTTTGAGTATTTCGCTGAGACCAGGGGCGAGACTTAAGCCCCAAACAGGAGAAAGATTTGCATCGGTAGCCCTGGTGAGATCGAGTCTGTCGGTTTTTGCCTTTGGAGTAGTGCGCTCATGGGGCAGTACATCGCCCGCACCTTCATCCACGACTTCGATTCCACCAAGCACACCAACAATGTTTCGTTGGTTGCCGATGGTGTCGAGAAACTGCATGCGATACAAGGTGAACGAAGGCGACTCATCCCGCACGAGCACGCCACTATGGATCCATTCATTGAGTATTTGTTCAGCGGCCAGATATGCATCTGGTTGAGCCGTAGTAGCGATCGGTAAATCGATATTGACAATGTTGTGACTGTGCTGTGCGACCAAATTTGCGCGGTCGGTGTCGTTTAATACGTCGTACGGGGGAGCACACGTCTTGTCGAGGTCAGTAGATGGCGCATATCGAAGCGCGCGAAACGGAAGAAAACGAGGCACAATTACAGTGTGCCATCTGCAGCCCCAATTTTGTGCGATTTGGATGGTGTCGTTTGGCTAATGCATCAACCCATTCCGGGATCGGTGAATGCGATTGAATCGCTTCGAAATGCTGGCCATCGCGTCTTGTTCGTCACGAATAATTCATTTTCTGTTGTTGCCGATCAAGAAAAGGCGCTATCCAAGATCGGTATAGATGCGCACAAGGATGTCGTTACATCGTCTCAAGCTGCTGGTGCTCTATTGCGTAAGGGTGAACGAGTGTTGCTCGGTGGTGGACCTGGCGCTGTCGAGGCAATCGAAAATGCAGGTGCTGTTTTGGCGGGACGTTCTGACGATCACACTCACGGTGGCGCATCTACACACGACACGAGAAGTGGAGTCGATTCGGAAATTGATGTGGTGATGGTCGGATATCACTCAACATTCGATTATCGCGGTCTGACCAGACTGTCGAACGCGGTGCGTAATGGCGCTCGACTCGTTGCGACCAACGATGATGCAACATATCCAACTCCTCATGGGCTGATTCCTGGTGGTGGATCAATTCTGGCTGCGGTTGCTGCTGCATCGGGTGCTGAGCCAGTCATCGCGGGCAAGCCTCACAAACCGATGGCCGATTTGGTGCGTCACGTTTTGGGCATTGATGATCTTTCAAATGCATGGATGGTGGGTGACAGGCCATCCACAGACGGATTGTTTGCACAGACTGTCGGTTGCAATTTTGCTCAAGTACTCACTGGCATCTCGTCGCTCAATGATGTGAATGATGATGAGAGCAATTTTGCAAATGGAAAAACACACGTGTTTGCCGATCTTGCTTCTTTCGCCAAGATGATTGTTGGTTCGTAAGCGGATGTCGAAAGCACGTTTGCGATTGGACACATGGTTGGTCAAGCAAGGGATAGCAACGGATGCTGGGCACGCGAAGGTGTTGATCGATCAGGGTTTGATTTTGGTCAATGGATCGATCGCACTGACGGACAACCGGATGATTGCTAACTCGGACAGCGTGCTGTTGTCAACACCCGCACGATTTGTTTCGCGAGGTGGGGAAAAACTTGAGGCAGCCCTACTTGCCTTTGGTGTCGAATTGAATGGCAAGCACGTGTTGGATGTAGGGGCTTCAACTGGTGGGTTCACCGATTGTGTGTTGCAACGCGGAGCGATCGCAGTCACTGCGCTGGATGTGGGTAAATCTCAATTGCATGATCGTTTGGTACGTGATCCCCGGGTCAAGGTACTCGATTCAACCAATGCAAGGTCAATGACTGTTGCCCTTATCGGCGACTTTGATGTGGTTGTTGCCGACCTTTCTTTTATCTCATTAAGTCAAGTTGCCACCGCACTTTGCAATGTGCTGCGTCCACATGGAGACATGATCTTGCTTGTGAAGCCACAGTTTGAAGCCGAAAAGTTCGAAGTTGACAAGGGTGCTGGCGTGATTAGGGACGTCGAGATTCATCAACGAACGATTACCCAGGTAGTCGATGCCTTCAATTCACAGGGGATGATGCAGTCGGGACTCATCGAGTCGCCTTTGCGTGGGGCAGATGGAAACACCGAATTCTTGCTCCATCTGCGCAGGGAACTCGTAAGTGGTGCGCACTCTGTGAGTGGGGTTGAGTAAGTTGGCAGGCATGGAGATGAGCCGATGAAATCCATTTTTGTGGTTGCCCACCACACGCGCGGCGAGATTGCTCAACTACTGACCGACTTGGAATCTTGGTGCTCGAAACACGGTCACTATTTATGGATGTTGCCAGCTGATGCAATTGCCAGAGGTTGTGAGCATCTCGCAAGTGACAGGGCTGCAATGGACGCTGACGTCGTATTGTCATTGGGCGGCGATGGCACAGTTTTGCGGGCGGTGCACTTGCTCGACGGTGCACCAGTGCCAATTCTTGGTGTCAATGTAGGAACGCTTGGCTATTTGACGGAAATCGAACCATCAGAATGCATTTCGTCGCTGCAGCGTTGGGTTGATGGTCGAGTAGATAAAGACTTCATTATCGATAAGCGCATGATGCTCACAGTGCTGTTGAAGCGGGCGTCAGGGGGCACTGATCTTTCGTGGCGAGCACTCAACGAAGCAGTTTTAGAAAAACAACAGTCAGGTCACACAGTCTGGCTAGACGTTGTCATCAACTCTGAATTGTTTGCCACATACTCGGCAGATGGTTTGATCGTTTCGACACCAACTGGAAGTACTGCGTATTCAATGTCGGCACGTGGTCCAGTGGTGTCTCCGCGACATCGCGCACTGCTTGTCACGCCAGTTTCTCCACACATGTTGTTTGATCGAGCTCTTGTGCTCGACCCACACGAGTCATTATTGATCGAGGTTGTAGGCACCCGTCCGGTAGACATGGCACTCGACGGACGCAAGGTCATGAGTTTGACGCAGGGCGATGTCGTGAGTTTTGCACCAGACACATGCACTGCAGAGTTCTTGCGTTTTAAAACCCCAAAGTTTCACCAGATCGTACGCACCAAATTTGGTCTTGGGGATGATTGATGCTCAGTGAATTGCACATCGAGAATCTTGGTGTAATTGAAAAACTCGATCTGTCCATTGGTGAGGGTCTCGTTGCTCTAACTGGTGAAACTGGTGCAGGCAAGACGATGTTGGTTGAAGCAATTGACTTGCTCGTGGGTGGTAGGGCCGATGCTTCCGTCGTGCGCACAGGATGTGAAGAGGCTCGAGTGGAAGGTCGTTTTGTTTCCGACGAGAACGAGGTAATTTTGTGTCGCGTCGTGCCTGTCACTGGCCGTTCACGTGCTTATGTCAATGGACGACTTGCAACCGTTGCTCAACTCGCTGAATATGGCGCAGAACTTGTGGATCTACATGGGCAACATGCGCATCAAAGTTTGCTGGGGGCATCTGCTCAACGCCTGGCACTCGACCACTTTTGTGGAGTCGATCTCGAACCATTGCGCAATGCTCGAGCCCGATTGACAGAAATTGAAGCGCTGCTTGCAACGCTTGGTGGCGACGAACGAGCTCGTGCTCGAGAAATTGATTTGTTGCGATTTCAAGTGAAAGAAATTGCCGACGCAAATCTAGAGAGCGCAACAGAAGACGAAGATCTGTCTCGTTCGGAAGACTTGTTGGCTGATGCGGTGGCCCATCGTGAGGCCCTCTATGTGGCGGCAGCGGCTTTGCAAGATGATGATGGGGCGAGTGACGTCGTGGGTCGTTCAATTGCAGCGATTAGCCAACGCGAAACATTCGTTTCACTTGTCGAACGCTTGAAGAACGTGCAGGCAGAGATTGATGATGTCGCACGAGAAATGCGTGATGTTGCCGAAACGATAGAGGAGGATCCGGCCAAACTGGATGAGGTGCGTCAGCGCCGACACCTGCTGGTCGACTTGCGTCGCAAGTACGGAGAGTCGCTCAGCGAAGTGATCGCTTACGGGGCCGAAAGTGGACAGCGACTTGACGAGCTCGAGAGTTTTGAAGCACGAGCCGCAACACTGGATTCAGACCGTGCCGCCGCGGTGCAGCATCTTCGGGCCGCAGAAAAGATCGTGGGCGATGCTCGACGAGCGGCAGCACCCAAATTGGCAAAGGCAGTACAACTGCATCTTCGAACGTTGGCAATGGCCCATGCGGTTGTCGAGGTCTCGGTTGGCAACGACGCGGGCGACGATGTCACCTTTTTGCTTGCGGCCAACCCAGGTTCGCCTCCGTTGCCGCTTACAAAAGTTGCTTCTGGAGGCGAGTTGGCTCGCACAATGCTTTCGCTTCGCTTGGTCCTCACTGAAGGACCCGCCACATTGGTATTCGATGAGGTCGATGCCGGTATTGGCGGTGAGGCTGCTGTTGCTGTGGCAGGAGCGCTGGCACAGCTGGGTCAGCGCCATCAGGTTTTGGTGGTCACGCACCTCGCTCAGGTTGCAGCCGCTGCTCATCGGCAGATCAAGGTGTCAAAGACAGTGAAGTCCAAGCAGACTTTTGCCGAAGCCAGCGAGGTTGGATCCCAAGATCGTGTCCAAGAGATCGCTCGCATGCTCTCGGGCGGCATGGCCGAAGAGGCTGCCCAGAATTACGCCTCCGAACTCCTCAAAGCCTCGAATGTTCGTTCGAGTGGTCAGGGCCGTTCACGCCGCTAGCCCCTGTGAGGGTATGCTTATCTTCCGTCGTGGAGTATCTGGTCCCAGTCGGGAGCGCTCCGCACAGAGACGGGAGCAAGTAGTGCCAAAGCATGTGTTTGTAACAGGTGGTGTTGCAAGTTCGCTTGGCAAAGGTCTCACTGCTTCCTCACTTGGTCGTTTGCTCAAGATGCGTGGTCTTCGAGTCACGATGCAGAAGTTGGATCCGTACATCAACGTTGATCCAGGCACGATGAATCCGTTTGAACACGGAGAAGTGTTTGTTACTGATGATGGCGGCGAGACCGATCTCGATCTTGGTCACTATGAGCGATTCATTGATGAGAATCTTTCACGTTCATCCAATGCGACGACGGGAAGTATCTATCAGGCAGTTTTGGCCGCAGAGCGTCGCGGCGACTATCTGGGGCGCACCGTGCAAGTCATCCCTCATGTCACTGATGAAATCAAGCGTCGTATTCAGCGTTTGGCTACAGATGATGTCGACGTAGTGATTACCGAAGTGGGTGGAACCGTAGGTGACATTGAAATCCTTCCTTTCCTGGAAGCGATCCGTCAATTCAAAAACGAAGTCGGTCGCGACAACATTTGTTATGTGCACGTGACTTTGGTGCCATTTATCGGACCAAGCGGCGAGCAGAAAACGAAACCGACACAACACAGCGTCACTGAGTTGCGTTCGCGTGGTATTCAGCCCGACTTGATTGTTTGTCGCAGTGATGAGCCAATCAGTGATCAACTGAAGCGCAAGATTTCAGGTCAATGCGACGTGGATCAGAAGAACGTCATCAATGCTGCTGATGTGAAGAACATCTATGAACTTCCGCTCATCTTGCACGATGAAGGACTAGATACCCAGATTTGTGAAGTGCTCAAGATTGATGCACCACTTGACTTGACTCCGTGGCGTCAACTGGTTGCAAGGGTTGAAGCATCAACTTCACCGGTCAGAATCGGTCTCATCGGGAAATATGTGCAGCTGCAAGACGCGTATCTTTCTGTTGTCGAAAGTTTGAAGCACGCAGGGTTTCATCACGGGGCAAAAGTTGAGATCGTGTGGATTCAGGCAGAAGACGTTGAAGGCTTGCTCGCCGACGATCGGATGACAACTCTTGATGGCATTGTCATTCCGGGTGGTTTTGGTCCACGTGGCATTGAGGGCAAGATCAGGGCAGCCGAATTCGCTAGAGAGAACTTGGTTCCTTGTCTCGGTTTGTGCCTAGGAATGCAAGTGATGACTGTCGAGTTTGCGCGACACGTATTGGGAATGGAAGATGCCAACTCAACAGAGTTTGATTTGTCAACACAACATCCTGTAATTGACATTATGAACGATCAACGAGACGTAACCGATAAGGGTGGAACAATGCGTCTCGGTGCCTATTACGCTGCGCTCACCCCTGGAACGAAGGTTGCTAATGCTTATGGCGAGCCTGTTGTGAGCGAACGCCATCGTCACCGCTACGAGTTTAATTCCACTTATCGAGTTCGCTTCGAAGAGGCAGGCTTTATTTGCAGTGGAACTTCGCCAGATAAACGTTTGGTTGAATTTATCGAGTTGCAGGATCACCCATTTTGGGTCGGTACTCAAGCTCATCCCGAATTTAAGAGTCGTCCCGACCGACCGCATCCGTTGTTTCGTGAATTGATTGGTGCAGCACTCGCTCGTCGTGCACTCACGGAAAGCACTTCGCGCTCTGCAGACCGCGCGGCTTCTGCAGACGCGAAGTCGTAGACCCATCGGACAATATTTCTGATGGCGCATTTCGAGCGCATCTCACGTACTGTTTTGCACGAATGGGTGTTGTGGAAACTTGTTCAGAGTCGGTTTCGTGCTCCTACTGGTGAAGAGTTTGTTCGCACATATATTGAGTCGCCAGGTGCCACGGGTATTGTGCCCATTCGTGTCAATGCCCGCAATCAATATGAAGTTGTGATGGTGCGGCAATACCGTCCCGCATTGGATAGCTACAGTCTCGAGATTCCGGCCGGCATGAGAGATGTGGTTGGTGAAGACCCGCAAGATACAGCAATACGCGAACTTCAAGAAGAGACGGGTTTCGTTTCGACCGACGTGCGTCCGCTTGGCCAGATCTTGCAATCTCCAGGAATTTCTAATGCCGTTGTGCACCTATTCGTAGCTATTGGCTTGAATGAAGTTGCGATGGATCGTCATGGTCCAGAAGAAGATGATATGACGGTTATGGTCCTGCTACTTGACGATGCAATACGAATGATTGAAACAGGAGAGATTGATAACGCCATGGCGGTGGTCGGTCTGCTGCGTACAGATCGATTACTTCGAGCCGAAGGTGTGCGTAGCGCATGACGAGTCTGACAGATCGCGAACGGTTCTTGACGTGGATGCGCGTTGAACAGGGCAGATCAGATCGGACTATAGAGGCCTACGGCAGGGACATAGCTCAGTATGAGTTGTATCTTGTGGGCGCAAAGTCAACATCGCGCGCGGTCAAGCCAGCACAGATTGAGAAGTATGTGGGGCAATTGCGATCGAATGAACGTGCGCCAAAAAGTATTGCGCGACAGTTTGCTGCTATTCGAATGTTTCACCGTTTCATGCTCGACGAGGGTTTACGGAGTGATAATCCGACGGCATTTATAGATGGCGTCAAGGTACCTTCAGGGATACCTAAAGCATTGAGTGAAGAGGAAGTTGAATTGCTGTTGAACGCAGTGACCGGTGTTGATTCATTGGCAGTGCGTGATCGGGCATTGCTTGAATTCTTGTATGCAACTGGCGCCCGCGTGTCGGAAGCTTGCGGGCTTTCGATGAGCGATGTGGACATGGAGAGCAATGTTGCTCGTGTGTTCGGTAAGGGTTCTAAGGAAAGAATCGTGCCATTTGGAAGGCACGCAAAAGAAGCGCTCGAGACTTGGTTGGGAGCAGGTGGAAGACCGATGCTTTGTCCGCAACAGTGGGCAAAGCGTGATCACGCCGACGCTGTGTTTCTGGGTGCACGTGGAACACGTTTGTCACGGCAAGCCGCATGGGGCATTGTGCGTAAATACGCGATGTTGGCGGGTATCAAGAGTGAACTTTCACCTCATGTGCTTAGACATTCGTGTGCCACTCATATGTTGGTGCACGGAGCCGATTTGCGAATTGTGCAAGAGCTTCTTGGACATGCATCGGTGAGTACTACCCAGGTGTACACGAAAGTCGATAACGAAGTGTTGTTTGAAATGTACCGCGAGTCGCATCCGCGTGCACGAGTCAAGGCTCACCAATGAGTGAGATTGCACATCTTGCTAAGCGCTTCGTGCTTCATTTGGTGCCGTCTCAAGTGCACGAGATAGAACGTCAGTGGGTGCACTCAGTTTTGACGCTTAGCGAGTTTGATTTGTGGAACAACATGATGGTTCAGGATCGACGGCACAGCGTTATGGTTGGGCGTCGTTTTGTGAAGCTTCGACCAACTGCTTCACAAGGCGAGATTGCTGGAGCCCTATTGCACGATGTAGGCAAGTCTTCAGCACGTCTTGGAACCTTTGCTCGAGTGCTCGCGACACTGGTTGGCCCTCGCACGAAACGCTTTCGTCAATATCACGATCATGAAGCAATTGGTGCTGCGATGCTCCAGTCCATTGGCAGTGACGAAATCACTGTGTCGATGGTCGAAGGCTCGTGCGATGGGGAGTTAAGGCAAGCACTAAACCGAGCAGACGATATTTAGCGAATACAAAAAGCGTTAGCTGCTACTTGCTTGGGTAGAGACCAATCGCGTTGTGCGCCCGAGCAAGTGTTGCTTGTGCAACCTTGGATGCGCGCTCTTTGCCAAGTGCGAGCAAATTGCTAAGTTCGGCTGGATCTGACATGAGTTCGTGGTATCGAGCCTGAATCGGTCGCAGCATTTCGGCAACGGCCTCACCCGTGTCCTGTTTAAGTTTTCCGTACTGGGTGTACGTGGTTGCTAATGATGTAGGTGACTCGTTTGTGACTGCTGCAAGTATCTCGAGCAAGTTGCTCACACCGGGTTTGCGCTCGCGGTCAAACTCCACTTCATTGTCGCTGTCAGTGACTGCACGCTTAAACTTTTTGACGATCGCTGCTGGGTCATCAAGCAAGTAGATGATGCCTGCTTCGCCATCACCAGACTTGCTCATTTTGTTGGTTGGTTCTTGTAGATCCATCACTCGTGCGCCGGTGGGTGGAGTCACTGCTTTTGGCACAACAAATGTGTCACCAAAACGATGGTTGAAACGAAGTGCAATGTCACGGGTGATCTCAATGTGCTGCCGTTGGTCATCGCCAACAGGCACTTCGGCCGCATCGTAGAGCAAGATGTCTGCTGCTTGAAGGGCGGGGTAGGTAAAGAGTCCAGCAGAAACAAAATCAGCCTCACGCTTGGCTGATTTATCTTTGAATTGCGTCATCCGACTCAGTTCGCCGAAACTCACAGTGCACTCCATGATCCAGCCCAATTGGCTGTGTTCTGGAATGTGGCTTTGCACAAAAACTGTTGCGATCTGGGGATCGAGTCCTACAGCAAACAATGTTGCGGCCAATTGCAGCGTTTGCTTGCCAAGCACACCAGGAGTGTCGGTAATGGTGAGCGCATGCAAGTCGACAATGCCATGAAAAACGTCATTTGTGTGCTGACCTGAGACCCAATTACGTAGTGCGCCCAGATAATTGCCGAGATGGACTTCGCCAGTTGGTTGGATGCAGGAAAGGACTCTGGCCACGCCAAAACGCTAGCGCAAACAATCATGCAAAGGCCTATTTGATATAACCTTGAGCGCGATGGCGTATGAGGTGAACACCCCGGTCTTTGATGGCCCATTCGATTTGCTCCTGCATCTCATCTTGCAAGAGGAGGTGGATATTCATGAAGTGTCGCTATTGCGAATAGTCGAGGCGTATTTGGTTGAAGTGCAAAAGATGCAGACCTTTGATCTCGAGATCGCTACCGAGTTTTTGTTGATCGCTGCGACACTTGTCGAACTGAAGACCCGTCGTCTGCTGCCTGGCAAGGCTGACATGGATCTGGATGAGGAATTAGCTCTCTGGGAAGAGCGAGATTTGCTGCTCGCTCGTTTGCTGGATTGCAAGACATTCAAGGATGTTGCAAGTGTTTTCAGCGATTTGGTGGAAAAAGCAGGTTTGAGTTTCGCACGCATGGCCGGTCCTGACGAGCGCTTTGCCGAGTTGATGCCCGATCTTTTGGAAGGCGTAAATCCAGTGCGTTTACAGCGCGCGTTTATGCGCGCCGTTCAACCAAAGCCACCAACAACTATCGACTTGTTTCACGTGGCGCCTATTCGTGCCAGTGTTGCAGAAGCACTAATGGAGTTGCTGGATGTATTGCCGAGCCTTGGACGTGTCACGTTTGCGCAACTGACCGAAGCAATTCACGATCGTATTGAAGTCGTGTGTCGGTTTTTGGCGATTCTTGAGTTGTACAAGCAGGGTCGTGTCGATCTTGAGCAGAGCGACAAATTTGGTGACATTCAGGTGCTGTGGACTGGTGGTAATGACATTGGTTTTGAAGCGGTCTTCAACATTGACGATTATGAGGGATGAGTTTGGAATGAAAGGTTGCATATATGGCTGATGAAGAAACGCAGATCAGTGCCGAAGTGGTGCGTGCATTGGAAGGAATTTTGTTGGTGGCGATGGAGCCCGTCGACCCAACACTGCTGGCGCAACTTCTTGAGCAACCCGTTTCCGTTGTGGAAGGTCTGTGCGAGAGGTTGTCAATGGCGTATGCCGAAGCAGGACATGGTTTTCAATTGGTCAAAGTTGCAGGCGGATACCGCTTTCAGTCACACCCGGATGTATCGGCGTATGTAGAAAGATTTGTGCTCGACAGCCAACAAGCCCGCATTTCGTCGGCTGCTTTAGAAACACTGGCGATCATTGCGTACAAGCAACCCTTGTCGCGCCAGCAGGTTGCATCGATTCGTGGGGTTGATCCCGATGCAGTGATGCGTACGTTGCAAGCTCGTGGATACATCACCGAAGTTTCTCGCGATGATGGACCAGGTCAAGCGATTTTGTTTGGTACAACAGCAATGTTTCTTGAACGCCTCGGTCTTGACTCGTTGGCTTCGTTGCCACCGATTGCCGATTTTGTACCGCCTGCCGAAGTTGTTGAGGCCCTCGAACAAGGACTCAGAATTGTTCCAGCCAATCCAATGGGTGCAAGTCGAAACGAAGTTGAGGGGTAACTATTAATTCATCAACGCCGGGAGGCGACGAGCAGTTGTTTGAAGGTGAGCGATTGCAAAAAGTGTTGGCTCGCCATGGTTGGGGCAGTCGTCGCGCATGCGAAGAGTTGATCGCCGATGAACGGGTGACAGTGAATGGTCTGGTTGCTGTGTTGGGACGCAGGGTTGACGTAGAGGTAGATCTCATCGAAATCGATGGCGCACCAGTAGGTGTGCGACCCGATGTTGTGTATTACTTGCTCAACAAGCCAGTTGATGTGATCTCAACGGCTATTGATACGCACGGTCGTGAGACCGTTGTTGATCTCGTTCCACTGGAACCTCGGGTTTTTCCCGTTGGTCGTCTCGATGCCGATTCTGAAGGATTGTTGCTGCTCACCAACGACGGCGAATTGACCAATCGAATCACGCATCCAAGTTTCGGATTGGAAAAGGAATATCTCGTACATGTGGAGTGTTCTGCTGCAGGCGTGAACAACACTGCCTTGAGTCGGATGCGAAATGGCATCGAGTTGGATGATGGATTGACCGCACCCGCTGATGTGAGTCAGTTGCAACCAGGTGTATTGCGCGTGGTGATTCATGAGGGAAGAAACCGACAAATTCGTCGCATGTGTGAAGAAGTTGGATATCCAGTCGCACGACTAGTTCGCGTTCGCATAGGCCCAATTGTGGACAGGCACTTGTTACCTGGTCAGTGGAGGCATCTGACAAATGCAGAGGTCAAACTGTTAATTGAATCGGTTGCTCAGTAACCTACGAGTAGAATTGTCAATTGTGACGCAAAAACGTGCGAATGTCTTCGGTCTTGGCTTGATAGGTGGATCGCTAGGGCTTGCGCTAATTAGCAGAGGATGGCACGTCACCGGTTGTGACTCTGTTGGCGATATTGAACGCCAAGCGCTTTCACTGGGAATCATTCATCAGATTGGTGTGGACAGGGATGCAGACATCACGTTCGTTGCGACACCAGTGTCTTCTATTGCAGAGCAGGTAGTTCGAGCGTTAACCGAAACAACTGGTTTGGTTACTGACGTAGGCGGTGTAAAGGCCCATCTTGTTGGACAGATCAACGACCCTCGATTTATTGGTGGACACCCTATGGCTGGTAGTGAGCTCATTGGGCTGGCCGGTGCAGATGCCAAATTATTTGAGAGTGCTGTTTGGGTATTGACGCCCTCTGTAGGAATTTCTGACAGTAACTTCGAACAAGTTGCTGGAGTTGTGACCGAACTCGGTTCCGAAATTGTGGTACTTGATCCACAGCGACATGACCAACTGGTCGCAATTGTGAGTCACCTTCCGCATTTAACAGCAGCAGCGTTAATGGGACTAGCAAGCGAGAGGTCGGAGGAGCATGTTGCAGTTTTGCGTCTGGCCGCAGGTGGTTTTAGGGATATGACCCGAGTTGCATCTGGGCATCCTGCTATCTGGATCGACATCTGCAAAGAGAACCGAGATGCAATCGTGATTGCGCTAGATGGACTGATCGACGGTCTTGCCCATATGAAACAGATTGTTGAGCAAGGTGATTCCAAAGAATTGATGAAGCGTTTGCAGCAATCTCGCATTGCGCGATCTAATTTGCCAAGTCGTGTTCGTGATCTGATGGATGTTGTGGAAGTCAGGGTGCCTATTCCCGACAGATCTGGAGCAGCCGCAGAAATCTTTACTTTGGCCGCTGAACTCGGTGTCAACATTGCAAACTTTGAAGTTGCTCACTCGGTGGAGGGCGAACGGGGTGTCCTCGTGCTTGTGGTCGAGCAATCTAGTCAAGATGTGTTTCGTGGTGGTCTGATTGCTCGTGGGTTTAGACCGATCTTGCAACAGATTTCATGACGCAACAAAGCGACTATGCAGTAGTTGTTAAAAGTGGAACGCTGGACGCAGTCGCTACCGTTCCGGGATCTAAATCAATTGCACATCGCGCTCTGATCTGTGCGGCGCTAGCACGTGGCGAATCGACGATCAGCGGATTGTCGGATGGTGATGACACGCAAGCGATGTTGCAGGGTCTGATGATGCTCGGCACAAGCATTTCGCTTAATGGTGCAGATGCCCGCGTTGATGGTGCGATTGATTTGGATTGTTTGGATGCGATCACTGTTGATGCCAACCTGGCTGGAACCACGGCTCGTTTTCTCACCGCTATTGGCGCATTGCGCCGTGGCCCAATGACGGTGACGGGTAATGATTCATTGCGCAGTCGACCGATGAAGGATTTGCATCTCTCGTTAGAACAACTAGGCGCGGGTGTTGCGTGGCAGAACGAGCAATATTGTCTACCCGTTACGGTTCAGCGCGCAGAGTCTTACTCTCGGTCAGTTCAAGTTGCTGGTGATACTTCATCACAATTTGTGACATCGTTGATGCTCATAGCGCCCATGTTGGAACATGGATTGATAATTGAGCTGACTGGAAATGTCATCTCGCTTCCGTATATCGCAATGTCTGCATCAGTGATGAGATCGTTTGGTGCAACTGTGCGTATTACAGATAATCGGATTATTGAGATTGATGGTGGAGGATATGTGGGTTGCAAGTTCGTCGTCGAGCCCGACGCAAGTGCTGCCTCGTACCCTTTCGCTGCTGCCGCAGTGGTGGGCGGCCGCGTACGTGTAGAAGGTATGCGGTCAAACATGTTGCAGGGAGATAGTCGATTTATAGATGTCCTGCGACAGTTGGGTTGTGAGACTTTGGTAGACCAAACAGGCACCACCATTAGTCGCGATGTAAACACCCCATTGCAAGGTGTTGACATCGACATGTCAGAGATATCGGATTTGGTACCAACGCTCGCAATAGTTGCAATGTTTGCGGAATCACCAACACGTATTCGGGGCGTTGGCTTTATTCGCAATAAAGAGAGTGATCGAATCGGGGATCTTGCTCATGAAATGCGATCCCTCGGAGCAAATGTTGTCGAACACGGAGACGGACTTGAAATTTTGCCCCAGGCTCTGCATTCGGGTCGATGTGACACACATCATGATCACCGATTAGCGATGGCATTCGGTGTTGCTGGACTCAAACTGCCCGGAGTGATCATCGGCGAACCGCACGTTGTGAGTAAAAGCTGGCCACAGTTTTGGGCCATGCTCGAGGCGTTATGACACCCCCAGTTCTCAGGGAGGATTATCTCAATACGCCAATACTTCGCCGTCTGCAGGGGACACACCCTCGCTTTGCGGAAATCATGAGCCGCCATGCCTCGGCTGTTGCTGCCCGTTTGCCTTGCTACCAAGATCCGGTCTCGGGGCTCTCGGTGATGACTGCAGAGTTTTTGGCGTCGCGAAATTATTGCTGCGAGAGCGGATGTCGTCACTGCCCGTATGTAGCCGACTAATGAACTAGATTGATGGTTTCACGAGATGCAATAAAGGGGTCGAGTTGAGCGAAGAACGAGAAATAATGACGTGGGAGTCCTTCGGTGTCGCGAGTCGCGAACTTGCAGTCATGGTGGCCAAGAGTGGCTACGAGCCCGACATTATTCTTGCCATTGCTCGCGGTGGACTGCTTGCGGCAGGCGCTCTTGGCTATGCGCTTTCTGTAAAGAACACGTACACCATGAACGTCGAGTTTTATACCGGCGTCAATGAGCGGCTTGCAGTGCCAATGATCCTTCCGCCCGTGCCAAGTCTCGTCGACTTGAAAGACTCCAAAGTGTTGATCGTTGACGATGTCGCCGACACTGGCCATACGTTGAAGCACGTACTTGAGTTCTGCAAGGGTCAACTAGCAGATACTCGTCTTGCCGTTTTGTACGAGAAGTCACAATCCATCATCAAGTGTGACTACGTGTGGAAACACACTGACCAATGGATCAATTTCCCTTGGAGCGATAAAGATCCAGTGGCTCAGCGTAAGTGGAGCGTCAAAGACGCCTGATTCAACTACCCCTGGAAGGTGATTGCAGTATCCAGGAATGTGTTGTCGGTAATGTCGCCTGCAGTGATGTCGGCAATCTCGAGGCCTTGTTCGCGCAAGATTGGTGTTGCCTTGGCGATGAAGTCATTTACTCGAGCCTCTTCTAGATCACCAAAAGTTGGTGTCTCGCCGTTGCCGACAATTCCCATTTCCTTTTGAGCTGCAGCACCGTTGGCAACGTCGCCTTCGCTTTGTGTCCACCAGCTGTCGTATGTAGCAACGGTTGAGAGGATGATTGGGTTTGCTCGGGTTGGATCAGCAATGTAGTCAAGTTGAGCCTGTTGAAACACTGGGACAATCTTTTCAAGACATGGGCGAAGCTCTTCGAGGCGATCTTTGCGAATAGCCAAGTTTTGTGCGTACGAGTTCCAACCTGCATCATGAATGAGTTGGTAGCCGGTTGTGATTGCACCGCTTTCAAGATTTGCATATTTGTACGGTTCTGATGTTGCAAAACCTTGGTGCGCAGCATCGTCTGTAGAGAGCAACAAGTTGCCTTTGTAGTTGGAGTCAACCTGATCCTGTTGGATAAGGCCCTGCGCTGCAAAATATCGCATCCAGGCTGGATCTCCGTAGACATAAAAGGACTTGATTGTCTTGGCGGCATCAGCAATGGTCTTGGCATCTGGATGCTTTGTTGCGTCCCAGAGCAAAACCTGTGGATTGATGTTGAGAGCGTTAAATACCGCGAGCGTTGGGGCGTCTGTGTATCGAGTAATTGCCACGTCGGTGCCCACGTAACCAAAGGTAATTGCATTGTCTTGATACATCTCTGTGACAACTGGGGATTCTAGAAATGGTCCACCTGCACGAATTTCAAGATTGACACCAGTTGGTTCTCCGTTCACAACAAGTGATCCAATTACCGCACCCGTATCTTTTGATGCGACGGCGTCATCACCCATGAGTTGATAGATGCCACCGTGCTCTGACTCAGGAAACCAGTCGGTCTGAACAACAATTGTTGAAGGACAAACGTCCGCAAGTGAAACTCCGGTGGCAGTCGCTGCTGCGGCAGTTGTATCTGAAGATGCAGAGTCGCTGCTAGCGCAGGCACTCAGGATCAACAATGAAGTAGATATGGCGATTGCTGTACCAATTGTCGTGTTTCTCTTGCTCATAGTGCTCTGTTCTCCATTGTCATTGTGAAATTGAACCTTCGTACCATCTGCCAACAACCCACGTGTTGAGGCGTCCGAATGCAATAAAAAGCATAAGTCCCAAAAGAGTTGCAGCCAACGCTGTGACAAACATCGGGCCTGCTTGGCTGTTCAAAAAGAATTGCGTGATGAGCTTGCCGAGACCGGGGTCACCTTTTGCAAAGAAAAAGTCGCCAACTATGGCACCAATGACGGCGAGGCCAGCTGAAATGCGCAAACCATTGAATATTGCGGGGCTCGCCGCTGGCAACTGAAGTTTGAATAGGCGAGTAGCGCGACTCGATTTATGCAATGTAAAGAGATCGTGCATATTTTTGGGTGTTGATTGGATGCCAAACAGTGTGTTGGAGACGATGGGGAAGAGTGAGATGATCACCGTGACGAGCACTCTTGCTGCAAAGTTAGATCCCACGAGTTTGATCATGAGTGGAACAATTGCGATGATTGGCGTGACTTGTAGGCCGATGAGGTAGGGCCAAAGTGAACGCTCTAGCCATTTGGCTTGAGCCATCAAAACTCCGAGTGTGAGACCGAAGAAAATAGAGATGGTTAATCCGACAAGCGACGTTTTCAGTGATATCCAAAATGCAATAAAAATTTTGGTACGCACAATGCCATGAATGTCTTCAAAAAGACGATGGGGCGGTGGAATGATCATCGGTGTATTGGACGCTGGAGAGAAATTATTCTCTAAGCCATAGGCGAGCGCGTACCAGGAAAATATGAATAGTGCGAATACGACGGTTGGTCCGAAGTATTGAGCAATGAACTTCCGCAGTCGTGGATTAATGGTCATACTGTCTGCATTTCTTTCATTAACGCAGCGATATGACCACAACATTTGGCGAATTCGGCGCTGTAACGCAGTTCAGGAGTGCGTGGGTACTCAAATGGGATCTGTATCTCGTGCGCGATCGACCCGGGTCGTGGCGACATGATGATGACTCGCTGCGAAAGATACACAGCTTCAGTAATGGAGTGGGTAACAAATACTGCAGAAAATTTGGCAGTGGCAAACATTGCGAGCAGATCGTCATTTAATGATTCGCGTGTGAATTCGTCTACTGCAGCGAATGGCTCATCAAGTAAAAGTAACTTCGGATCGGTGACGAGAGTGCGAGCCAGTGATGCTCGCATTTTCATTCCACCAGAAAGTTGTCGTGGAAATTTTTGCCCACTGTCTTGCAGTCCAACTGACTCGAGGGCGAATTGGGCTTTGGCTTTGCGCTCGCTTGCATTGACTCCACGCAACTCGAGCAAGGTCTCAATATTCCGAAGCGTTGATCGCCAAGGCAGCAGTGTTGGATCTTGAAATACGAATCCGATGTCACTGGTGGCGGACGTAAGAGTGCCGCTGGTTGGTTGCTGAAGTCCGCTGAGTACGCGAAGGAGCGTAGATTTGCCACAGCCGCTAGGACCAACAAGCGCTACAAATTCATGTTGTGCAATCTGCAGCGAGACTCCTCGCAATGCTTCAGTCGTGTCGGGGAACGACAAACAGATGTCATCAACGGAGATCAAATGAGACCCCGAGCGATGAACGATTGGGTTAGGCGTGGTGGAGTTCACCGAAGCGTCGGCTGAGCCGCATCCTCGTAGGGGTCACACAAATAATCTAATAGTGCCGATCATCCGATCGGCGAATGCCAGAGACCTTTATTCTGCAGAATCTGCTTGAGCACAAGGGGCTTATCA
>Ga0209107_10000789_pt1 | contig 18040 bp, 19 predicted proteins | sample LakErihyJuly2011_2_FD_187460 | JGI IMG/M metagenome (GOLD analysis project Ga0209107, IMG submission 187460) | Freshwater microbial communities from dead zone in Lake Erie, Canada - CCB hypolimnion July 2011 (SPAdes) (version 2) | ecosystem: Environmental > Aquatic > Freshwater > Lentic >... | reverse complement strand
AATATAATATATAATATTAAAAATTTTTAAACAAATAATATTTTATTTATTCATTCCAAATCTGGTATATCATCAAATGTTGTATGATCTTCATTTTTTGTTGGTTATTTTTACATTCCTAATGTTTCATATTTTTCACATAATAAGAGTCTATCCCTGGATTATTTTTTTAATGTCTCTTATTCTTATCTCTTTTTGTCTTCCTCTTATTGATTTCTTTCAAAATATATTTTATTATTTATTACTTTTTTTTATCCTTTGCTAATTAAGATTCCAAAAACTCATCATAATTGATTTTTTTCATAGTTACACTAAGAATGCCAGTTATTTAAGACCTTTATATTTTGTGGTCATCTAGTGTGATTTCGTCATGAAGTTTTAATTAAGTCAATTTCCCTTTAATTCTAACACTGATCCATTTAGGATTCACATTAACATCCAATAATGATGTATCCATGAACCTGTTATATAAATATTAATGAGTACTTAGGAATTTCTATATCAAAATAAGTAAATTATGGGCAATCCCATTCCCTGAGTTTAAATTTATATTTTCCTTCATTACATTATCTTATTTCACCATTATCTTTGAACATAGAAGATTCAACTTTAGGTGGTTTTTTTGGATTTCTTTCATTTTCTTTTTCTTCTTTTTATCTTGCTTACTCCATATACATATCTCTTCTGTTTTCCTTTGTGTATGGTTCTTATTTTATTTTAAATATTATCTTACTTTTTTCTTCTAATTTACTTTTCTCCAACTCCTCGGGGGTAAGGGATTATCTATCAATTTCTAATTATTTCCTTTCCTCTTCATATTAATAATCTGCACTTTTTTTTTCAATACTTTTCATTTCAAATTGATAATATAGATCAACAAGTAATTCATCGTACATTTAGATTGCCTTTATTCTTTCACTTTTAGAAATAGCTTTACCATCAAGTTATTCTAGTTATGGAACTGTTGCGATAACGAAATCACGATATTACTTCCAACTTAAAAATTTAGATAAATAATTACTCCGTGCATGGGTTACCAGTTAAATAAAGATCTTTAATCGAGTCTACTCTACTAAGATTCACCATACTCTCTTCTAATTATTCAAGCCCAACGAAATTAACAGTCATATCTAGTTTATATAAACTTTCACATCCATCTATATTTTCGATCATTGATATGTTGTTTAGTGCTAGATTTAAATATTCTAATTCTTTTAATTTATTGAGATTCTCCATTTTCTCTATTATATTGTTTTATAAATATAGAATTTTTAAATGCCTGCATAAAGTCTCAAACAATTCTATTTTTTCGAGTTCAAGTTGATGAAGAGTAATCTTTCATATAATTTAAAAAATATTTACTTCCTCCAAATTAGTTAATCGGCAATCATTATGTTCTGATTTTTTTTTGAGTAATTCTTCAGTAATTCTAGGCATATTATATTAAAATATTTAAAAAATTAAATTAAAAATTAAATTCGAAAAAAAATTAAATAAAATATAAAATTTCATTTATTATTTTTCCATTTATCCGAGGTCTGCATATTCAGAGTATTTTATGTTGTTTAATTAAAAGTACTGCTATTTTTCTATGAAGTTATCATTTTTACAAACTCTGTTTTATCATGTTGAATATTTTTAGGATCACTACCGTGTTTATCAGTACCATTACTTGAATTAATACTATAATGTAATTTTAAAAATTATGACTATGGTTATTTAAAAAATTTATCATTTTAATTTTAGTTCCTTTGTCTAGTTTTCCCCTGTTTAAATTAAACAATTTTTTTATTTTTTAAATCATCTTTTCGATTTCCTTCATATACTAATTTTTGAGTTTATTATTATCCATATAGTTATTCATTATTGTCTGATGTATACTTTGCTATAACAGGATTCAAACATTCGGGCTTACTAGACATTTCGCGGTTAGTTTGTGCCCCTTTTTTTCGATCTTTATTTTTAGCAATTGATTATTGAGTTGGGATACGTGGTGAGTGGTCGATTCGGTCGATACTAGGAGTATATTCAATATAATTTTTGGTTTTTATATTTTTCGGAGATAATGTGCTGTTTAGGATAGAGGAGTACGACATTAATATATTTGTTTTTATCTACCGTAAAATAGGTTTAGAACTACTCAGATTGGCGGAGATTTACACGGATACGAGGTCCTGATTTTTTTCATCTTTGGATTGAAAATTGTTTTTGAATTCTCGTTAAGTTTATGATATTTTTTATTAAGAATTAGTTTGTTCTTTCCTCCTTTTTGTTTGATTTACTTGATTTCTTGATTTTTTTTATTCATCCTCTACTTTTTATTTTATAATTTTTGTCAAAAAATATTGTTTCTCGGAAGTAGGGGTTTCATTCCTTTCCGTAAGAAGTCCTTATTACTTAAACTGTATTTCTTTCTCTTTTTCGATATGAAGCTAGTTGGATAAAAATTTTTGGTATCCAATTAAATTTTTATTACTCTCTACCTGAGTAATTGGTAATTTTTCTCCATTTTTAATCATATTTATGGCGTTCTGTATAATTTTGTTACTAATCTTGGGTATCTTTTTATCTTTTGATAAATTTAGATTACTTTTTAATATATTGTTTAAAGAATTTTGTTGACTTTAAGGATCTTTCTTTCGAAAAGAAAATAAAATTTTTTTGCTATTTTTATTATCTTTTTTAAAATCTATTTTAGAGAAATTTTTGCCGTCCATTTTTTTACAATTTCTACTAGTCTCGCATTTCCTAGTTTTTGTTTTGGATTAAGAATTTTTATTATAATAAAGTTATTTTTATTATTTTTTGTAGTTCAAATGTTCTCTAGGGGTCTCTCTATCTGTTTTTATTTAGTTTATTTATAAATTTTTAGTTGAGCTGAGTATTCGATCTGTTTGAATACCATTAGCAATCAAATCTTTTGTTTCGTTTAATTTAAATTTATAATCATTAAGTTTCAAACTTAAAATTTTATCTTTTAAATCTGGAATGAAGGTATTTTTTACGGGACTTTTTAGAATCTCTTTGCATGGACTAGTAACAGATTCTTGGGTTAATTACGGTTAGTCTGGCGATTATCTTGACTCTATGTATTAATTCTAAAGATCCATTGATTATTTTATTTTCTGTCGATCAGTAATTAATTAAATCGCCTCTATATTTATATCTAATTGGATATCTTCTTTCATTTTCTACACAATATTTTGCAAAAATTATTTCTTTTTTACTTACAATTGATTCATTGACACCATGTATTTAGATTGTAAATTATTCTCTTACTAAGACTCGTAAATTTCTTATTCAATATTTTGAACTCTTTGACTATCCCCAACGAAAGTTTATGTAAAGGATGGTTTGTATATGTCATGGGAACTTGATTAATAAGAGATTATTTCCATTTTAGGATATTCTTTCACAAATATATTGCTATCTTATTAGCTTATCATAAGGTCTTCAGAAACTGGAACGTAATTAGAAAAATTTGAATTCAAAATTTTTTCTGGATCTTTTTCTTTTTCTTGATTTGTTTTTTTTTGGGTTTTTTATGGTTTACAGTCATTTCTTGATTCAGTTTATTATTCTTCTAAATTTGTGAAAAATAATTTAGCTTATTTCTCATTCCTCTTTTTTATTATTTTATTTTATTCTGTGATAACTAAATTTGGTCGAGTTTCTTTATATTAATTGGCATAAAAATCGGTCAGTATATTTATTCTTGGGGGAACTTCCTCTTAAGCATAAGGTCTTTTCAAGTATTCATTGATGTCATCAAAAAAAAGGTAATCCTTGAATAGTATTACATGATTCACGTTCACATTAGCCAGGATTTCATTTATTGGTTTAGCAAAATAAAAATTAAATTCATCTTTAAACATAAATAAAATAAATAAATTACCAAAATATTTCTAATACTGTATTTATCTTACTAATTTAATAGGTTTTTTGATGTGAACGCAAAAGTTACAATCTAAAGGAGAAAATTTAGATGATTTATTAGAGTTAATAGATTATTCTTTAAATAAATTAAAAAATATAAAATCACTTAGATCATGACTACTGCTCCGATAATTCCGCATGCTACTTATTTTTATCATTTTATTGTGAATATGTTGCAAGTTCTTCTGTTTCGTATTTTAAATAAATTAAATTAAATTTATATAATATTTAAATATGAATTCGAAAAAATCAATCTAATTTAATTTATTTTTTTTATAATTTTTTGACCAAGCTAGGAACATGAGGAAATTTTCTTTTCTTGGATTTACTATTCTATTACATAAGGTCAACATATTTTGAATTACTATTTGAAATCGGATTTTAATTTTATATAACTGTAGGTTTAATTTGAATATTTTATTTAATAATTTGATTTTCATTAATTTATATATTTAATGTATCTACTAGTTCAGTTAATAAATTATCAGAGCTGGACTTTGAAATATCCTTCGACTCTTCATTACTATTGCTCGACCCAGAAGTATCCTTTGACTCTTAAGGAATCGTTGATAAGTCTTATAGACTTTATTTTTCTTCTATTTCTTTAGTCTAAGAATCATTTTATTTTTAAATTTAATTTTCATCGATAATATCCAACCAATTGAAAATTTCTTTTTTTTCCTCCTATTTAGGTTTATTACTTATAACAATATCTATTAATAGTTCCTGGCCTAATCCAGCACAATTCTATTGATGGTAATTTAAATTAGAACTCGCCCCTTGCCATTGACACTTTCCATTACCTTTTAGGCATAATACCTCCAAATCATCAATTAATTTTTAAGCCATAAAATCTTTTTATATTTATTCAACTTTTATTTTTTTTTAGCATTTTGGACATTTATCTTTTTTTTTTATATACATAAGTTCATAAATACATTATGAACAATATGTATGTGTACATTAAAATCTAAAAGGATTCTAATATACACTTCCACATATAGAACAGTATAGATGCGGACTTATTTATTGCTCGTTAGCATAGTTTAATTTTTGTTTTACTTATGTCGATGGTTTATGTTACATTTGGTGTGAAAATTTTTTTAAAATTTAATTTAAAATATTAGCATTATTTAGTTAAAATAAATTTTTATTATATAATAATATAAAATGTTTGATTTTAAATATGAAATTGATTTTAAAATAAATCATGATCTTAGTGATAAAAAGGCTGCTACTCCTGCACGGATCCATACATCTTCTATCTCACTACTTTTGAATTCAAAGAACATTACAAAGTTGGTTGAATGACCAGTAGTTGATAATGTACCAGTCCTACTAACAACTTTATATACTGGACAGTTATAAATTCCCCTTTTAGGAGGAGTTCTGTCCTCAACCGGCAAGCAATGTATCAATGGTACGTTTGAGTATAACTCCTTTGGATGTGGCCAATTCAATTAATGTTTTTAATCATCCCATCGACCACCTTCCAAAAACAAACCGTAGATATAGCACCCGTATTCCGGTTTTTCAGTAATTTCTTAGTAATTAACTTCGTCCATTACAATAAAATCGAAAGAGAGTCTGTCGATCGAAATTGTTTTTTTTCTTGCAAAATTCTACTATGTGGCTGTCAAAAAAGCCTGTGGGAAGAAGAACCCTTAAAAATTAAAATATATATACTACCTGATACCCAATAAACACAGGGAGTCCCATTATTTATCCAGTCATTTAAAAAAGTGATTCTATCTTATAAATCCTGTGTCCATGATGATAATGGCTTAAGTGACAAGAAGCCTTTCTCTGCCCATAACTTAGGAACCTAAAGGTTAACATTTATTTAAAAATACCTAATTATCAAACAAACTGTTTCCTACTTGCTCTAATTCTTCACTCAAAACCACCAACCCTTTCAACCCTTTTTTTAAATTTATTTAACTTTCTGTCATGATATTAATCAGTCTATTATATCTTATCAATTCCTAACATAATACTGTATTCATTGATTCTTCGTAACTAGTAGGGAAATTTATAGCTATATCCTCTACCATAAATACCTTTGGAGTTCTAGTTTAAACGTAATTTGCTATTTCTTCTATTTTTTCTTCTCTGGTCTGACCAGCGCCTGATGAAGTACGCGGCTGGACTGAAAGTAATGTCTCTAGAAGAAGCAAAGTTTCATTGTTTGCATTTGTAATTTCAGCATTATCATGAAGGCCGAATGCTTCAGGTGTGGGAGTAAGAGGAAGACTTTCGATATATTCTAAGTAATCTTGCAACTCTCCAGACTTAGGCGAATAGTAAATTCCTGACTCACTGTACTTGTATCCGTCCTTCAAGGATTCTTTATTAATGTAAAGTGAGAGGATGGTTTTTATTAGTCTCACATCCTTGTCATCCGTGACTCTACCACCATAATTTATCTCAGCACCGATAAAGTTTATTACTTTGTATGGTATGTCTTTGTAATCATCTAGAAGCATCTTCAATTACCTCTTGCAGACGAATAAATCCTCATTCGTGAATTCATAAGGAATGTTCCATCCGATCGGACCGAACTTTCTTCGATCTTAAATGATGGCATGGAATAATCCGAATCCGAAAAGAAGTTTTTTAAAATTATCAGGTTTTTTGCAATCCATTAGCTCTGTGTCTGTCAGATTCTTATAAGTTCTCAAAAGATTAGCCCTTAGACCCTTTGGAGGCTCCAACGTCATTTTAATACCATTCTAAAGAACTGAAATAGGGAAGTATTTAGAAGGCATAGAAGTCAGCCAAATTCTGAAATCTTTGTGCATGTTTTCATTCAACTCTTCACACAATCTTTCTAATTCTGGCATCCATGACTAAGCAAGATGACAATTTTGAAGCAGGCACCACCCACCTTATTGCTATTGTTGTTTGATAATTTTCTCTGCTTTCGGACCTTGCCCTTAGCCTAGTGAGATTGAGTCATACTTTTTCGACATTCCCATTTCCTCAGCTAATTTAAGGAAATCTGAAACGGGGTCGGAACCTGTAGACAGTACGAAAATAAGTGGGGAAATGATGTTACTATCCTTAAAGCATTTCATTAAGTCGAAAGTAGGAACAATGATAAATTATTAGCCTAGCATCTCTGAAATATAGTTTTGAACAGCAGGGACCATTTTATCAGGTCTTATGATTTTCAAAATAATCATCTTTTGGAAAGTATTTAGCTTTTCGTTCCAAGGCCCAGGTAGAGGAATGTTGTGGGGTTCAACAGAATCAAAAATAGGTTTAAATTAATCACTATTTTCCAAAAAGTATTATTCGAATCCATGGAACGCATCCAATTAGTCGGTTCCATACACTTCCCTGTAGATAGCCGGCCATGAGTTCTCACCTATCCAATCCGTGGGATTATCTTTAATCTTGATGTCTCCTTGCGCCCCAGCAAGATAGAATCTCCATTCAACAATATTGATACCATTAGATCCTTTTAAGATAGCAATTGTGAGCATAAAACTGAACAACAATTTATGTCTCTCAAACAAAGATCTACAAACATTTTCGTACAATGAATAGGTGAAGTAGTTGTTTAGATTCTTAAGTCTTTCTTCTAAATGATTGCTAGCCTCCGAGTTCTCAACACCCATCACAAATAGATTTGTGAACCATTATAAACTATACTGATACATAGGATCAATTGTGGACAAATCAACTATACAGAAGAAAAGGATGGAAGCCCTAAATGCTACCGCTCTATAGGATTCACGAGCTTCATCGATTTAAGCTTCTGTTACTTTTGATTCCCTAACTCTCTGATTAATCTCTGCTGCAAATTGTTTAGATGTCTATAACTGGTTGATAAGTGACTCATCCTTTAATATCTCTGATATGTCACCTGTTTCAGACAAAGATTTAAGAATATCGTCTTCGATTTTAAGAAGTTGTTTCTAATCAAGTGCATTCTTCCTAACTATCTCGCTCTTTTTTTACTCTAGATTTGGATTTTCTAAAGCGACTATTTAGGCTAGCATCTGCTCTTCTAAACCACCGGGAGTAATAGCAAAGTTAATAATCGTGACTTTAACGAAAGTTTCGGGGGGATAGTGAGGATTGGGTATGGTGGTCGTCATGAATAATTTGAACTTATCAGAATAATTATAAGATTTATCTCCGATCACTATTGTCATAGAGGAACCCTGCTTGGTAACTTACTGTTGAATGATTGGCTCAAGAGCCTGATCTAACTCTATTCCCACATTCTCAATCAAAACCCATCTTCCGAACTGAACGGCTAACTCCATGGTACGCATCAAAAAAGGGTCGTTAGCTTTCATAACTTCCATTCCTTCCTCGTGATCTTTGCCGAGATTCTTGATGAATTTATTGGCTTAAGTCTATGGATCAATCATAAGAGGCCATCGTCTTCCTGCATCAATGATGATACCGTTTTCTGTGGATGTATCATCCTTTGGCAATCCCGCAATGTTCCAAGTTTATAATTTAACTGGTTATTATAAAAATGTCCTCATGGATATCAAAGGGTTGTGTTCGAGTCCCAGTACGACCAAATTTTTAATCCAAACACTTTCAAGGTTTTATCTATAATAGGAAGTGAAAGGTCCGCTATAGGATATCACTCCTGAGGCGATAATAGAATGAGCTGGTATTAATTTAGACTCGTCCATCATCTTTAAAATATCCTTACTCCATCTTTCCTTCTCCTCTGACAATCCATCTGTCAACTTCTAAGCTCTTTCTAATTTGACAGAACATTCCTATATTTTGTTTGTTAATTCTTGTTTTTCAAACATTTTTAAGTTGAACATATCCTCTAGATCTTTTATTTTATTGTTTATTTTGTCAAGTGCTTCCTTTTTAACCTTCAATTCAGCTGTTTTTTCTTCTACAATCTGTCTCATAACTAGGAGTTTCTCTCTAAGAGGTTTTGTTTCTGTGTAAACTTTATAGTAGTCCCACATAGCTTTAACCCACATATATAAAAATTTAGTTGCAAATGAGGTACGTTCTACAGCTGCGAAGGTGAATTCAGGACGACAAGTAATTTTTTCTTCTAATTTTTTTATCATAGAACCCTGAATACTTGTCTTATCAAATTTCTGCAAAAGGTCTAAGAGTTCTTTTGTGTCGTTCAGAAGGTAACGCTTTGCTGTTTCAAAATAGTTTTCCTCTTTTTTACCTCCTACATTTCCTTCCTTTACACTCATGATTATTTCACCACCATTAGATAAAATTTTTTAAGAGAGAAGAATGACAACACCTCCTAAGGTAACCTTTACAGCTTCTGGAGGCGATCCTAAAGTCTTAATTTCAGTCAAATGCTCTTTCTTTAATTTTTAAACTTCTAATAAAGTAAGCTCTAACTACGCGTTAGCATCCGCAACTGAATTCTCAGCCTCGTTGGCTAATTTAGTAACTTCATTTGACTGGATAGTTGCCTCTGCTGCTTCTACAGAAATAATCTTTTAACTTTATTCTGCATCAGCTTTATCGATAACTAGTTTCTTTAACATAATTTCTGTCTCTTCTGAAGCTTTTTTGAGTTAAGGTTCCATACTGTTTAGTAAAATTTTCATTTCGTCCACACTTTTGTTCGCATCGACTAATTTATCAAGACCAGATTTTAATCTTGTAACACTTATTCCGTGTTATTTTTTCTTTTATGAAAGGATTTATTTAAAAATGGTCAGTAGTTCTAGATAGGATGAAGGGGTCACATAATTGTGTCTTCTAAGTGCATTAAGGAAAGAAATTGATTCTCTCTCAACTGATTTATGGATATCTTTGAAAGATAAGACTATATTATCAAGCTAACCCTACAATCCTAATTCTTCTTCGAAGTCGATTAACTAACCTTTACCCACTCCTATAAGTGCTTCCTCAGGCCATTCAGTAAACCAATTAATTGTACAGCAATTGACTAGAGCAGGGAACATTCTCAACCTAGTTGTAAAAGATTCACCTAAAGGAGACATGGCAATGATCATGTGCATATTCTTCTTTACTCTTATAAGATACTAAGTAAATGTGTTATTTTTAGTGGGAGGGATTCCCTTCTTCATGCAATCCGCTTTGCACCCAGTAACGATGTCTTCAGTGTCCTTGTCTTGATAAATGCCTGTGACATCACCAGAGTTTAAAATATTATTGATATCTTCCATCATTTATTCTTTAAGAATTTGAGTGTCTGTGAAGAGGAAGGAAATAGGCTTGTTCTCTAAACCGGCAAACATAAGGACTTTCTTTATATCTTCTCTCCAAGATTTCATATTATAATTTTTAATAACTTCGATTTGGAAAATTTTGTAATTTGTAAGATATGTCGCCATTCTTGACAGAGACTGCCTTCCACTTCCTCCAACACCCAGCAACAATGCGTTACCTTAAGGTTATCGGATTATCCTTGAGATTCTCGAAATATGCTCGCAAGCATCAAGGAACATGACCAGCTTCATCTGAACCTTCTATCCTCCCATCACGAAAGTTGAATCAGAGTTATAATCCTCCTAAAAAGCATCCATTTTGTTGACAAAGAGTTCTAAATCTGTTATTTATTGATAGTATCTCTAATCTGTATCTCTTCCTCCCATTATGTCAGCAAATAAAAGTCTTTCAGTGTCAATGATTTGTTCAGTCTCAAGCTTAAAGGAATTCTAAATCTTGTCTTCTAGAAGACCCTTTAAATATATCCTATCTTCTTTTGTTGTAAGCCTGTCGTGGAACACCCTCATATTTTCATGATACCACAACTTAACCATAGATATAGGATCACCTGTGTACTTAGGATTACCAGAACATATTCCTTAAAATACTTTCCAGATATCTCTCAAATTGAAAGTATAGTGAGATTTTGATGGGGTAGGCAACATATTCTATTTAACTGTGGTATAGGTATCAATAACAGCATCTACTATGCCTTAATTTAGATCTCTCACCTATTCATTATATCTCTTGAAAAAATTAGCAACCAAAACTGAGAAAATATGTGTTATTGTATCGCCATCAAGTTCCGTGTAGGTAATAATATTAAAGTGTCGGACTATTCGGTTTGTGATAAATGTCCTACCGCCTCCTGGGGGACCCATAGCAGATAGTATGATCACATCTTCCATCTTCATGTATTAGAGGTCTTTTCTATTGTACCATCCTGCGTGGTCTAAATATTGTCTCAGAAGCTCTAGTGGAGGTTAAGCACCGTATGTTTCTTTTTTTGGCATATTTAGATCATCAACGAATATTATACACTTTTTACCGATAGGTGGTCCATAAACTCCTTTTCTCCTCTTATCCATTTTCCCATCAATTGTATCTTGGGTCTAATTAGCGCCTGTCTGAGCGCTGAAAGATAGATTAATGCATTAGAAATCTTCCCCTAGATCTATCGTTAGAAGTTGAGCGATGTTTTATGATTTACCGGTTCCAGTTGGACCAGGTGTTAGGACGTGTTTAGAATTCTGCATTAAAAGATTCAAAAAATATAAATTTCTAGTAGAATCGGATGTAGGGATCATAAGCTCGTGGTAACCACTTTTTACGTCAGGTGCGAAGTCTTTATTCCTTTCCATCCATTTGACATATTAATTACCCTAAAGAATGTACTCGTAGTTGTAGATTTGGTCTGTGTCTGGGAACTTTACCTTTACTTCCTTTTGGGTTATTTTGTTTCTCACGAATTCGGAGAATTTTTCCCTACCTTCATAGTCAGTAGTAGCTCCTATACTCCAAATTAACGCGAAAACAAAGAGGGAGTCAAGTCCGACAACTAAAAGTTTCATTTCGTCCTCCGATACCTTTTTTAATTCTGACTCTTTATAGAGTATGAAAAAACAATCGAGGATTCTGCACAATGATTGAACTAAGTTGTTGTTCATGGATGTTAGAAGTTCCTTTAAGTTACGTCGGAGAAAGAACAAGGCGTCGGCTACGAATAAAGAAAATAGCTCAACTAAACGTGCCTTGAAACCTTTATATGCAAGAAGGTTTGATGGGATTATTTGGATCCAACTGTCAATAAGTGGTTGTATTCCTAATGACTCAGGTTCCATATAAATCATTCCGCAACGACTGACTGTAGCAGGACTAGCAACTGTTAAATCCTCTACCTCAAACATCATAGTCATGTATGGGGTAAGTGTCAGTATTTAACCAGAATTTAGACACAGCTTTTTATTGTCATCCAGTACAGTATTCATAGACTCTATCCAAATAGCGTCAACAGGTCCATCGAACATGATCCAATGACGATCTGACGACTGGTCTCTGCAACATTCTCTAACTCTATACGCAAGGATACCGTCAGTCCACTCATGCGTCTGCTCGTTAAATTAACCGTATAATTACCCCATGGTAATTGATTTTGGATTCAGAATATGAACATTCACAAACGCCTGACCTTGATTTTTTAATGCCGTCATTGATTTAGAAAGAACCTTATAGTTCATTGTCTTTCCTCCACCTGTAGGACCTACGATCATGAGACCGTGTCTAACTTATATGGTATCATAGAGTTGAATGACCTTACCCATGAATGATTGTGATGGTTGAAGATTCAAGGCTTTGGATTCTTGCGTGATCTGATCCAACAAATTCCCGTATTCAATCTTGATTCTTTCCAATCCTGGGAATAGATCCAAGATGATGTTATCGAACAGTGGGAGATCGTCTTTTAGGAACTTCGGCACATTGACATCCCTTAATGCTCTTAGAAGGAGTTATTCTTCGTTCATATCTGGATCCTAACTCTTTAGAATACCGGCAGCGTTAATAACTGATCTCACAGCCCTCATACCGTAGTCGTAGTGGTCTTGAGAGGAAAGCTGTTCTGATGACAGTCTGAATGTGCAAACCATTTTTTTAGCTAGATTTCTTCCTTCTAAAAAACCAAAGGAGTACAACATTATTTCACCAATTAGAGCGTAATCTGGTACCATCATAGCTACTCCTCTAAAAAGAGCCTTTAAACTGTCTGGAAGCTCGGTTCTTCCTGCATAACCAGGATTCATAGTAATAAAAACACAAAAACTTGGATAAATCTTGATAATCGATCCCTCAAACTCAATCTATGGAACATATGTTAGGGTATTTTTAGATTTTTCCCCAAAAAGAACTTATAATTACTGGCCGATAACTGACAAAACTTCGACACCGATTCTATTAAATTCATCAAAGCAACACCAGGCTCCTGCAGATGCGAGACCTTTAAAGAAAGTACCCACCATTATATAATCCATAGAATCAGAACAATTGAACACAACACATTATTTAGCTAAAGCTTTGGCTAAATCTTTTGTAGACTCTGTTTTACCAGTTCCTGCTGGTCCAGCAGGAGCTCCTCCTAGATTGAGTTTAAGAGCGCCCATCAAGGTCATATAACATCTATCTGTCAAAGGGGTAATAACTAATCGGAGGGTATTTCCAAGATACTCATACCCGTACGGGAATCTCGTTGAGACATTTTTAACATAGCATTGTATATCTCCCTTATCTGGCTCAGGGGTTTCGAAATAATAACGGAGTTAGGAAATCCACTCGAAGGCTTAAGTATCCTTCACATTTGTCTAGAATAGAGTCTCAACCACGTCTTTAGCGTGCACATCGATGACAATCAGCGCGTTAAGAGTTACTTACTGCTACTTTGTATTCTTTTATCTTACTAAGTATACTAAGTCAATAAGCTGGGAATTAAGCTTTTCCCAGTACTATTTGACCTTATCTTCCCTCTTGATGATAGCCTCCTCAACTTCAGTGGTCCACATTACCTGACTTCCATTAAGTATGCATTGCCCAGCATGGCGTTTAACCCAATCAGTTCTTTTTTAGAGTGGATAGTCTTTAACACTATCAATAAGAGCCTTTCGAATAGAAAGAAACATCATAACTTCCACCTCACCCATCCAATCCTCTACACTTTTTTTGTTTGGATCAACTAAACTTACAAATTCAACTCTCTCTTTTTCGGCTGAAAACATAGCAGACATTGTTTTATCAGCTTCAAATTAAATCTCATGCATATTCTCAAAAACCTTTTTCAAGTGCGGTTGAACCGCTGTTGGCTCTTTAGTTTAAGACAAAATTTCTAAGAGATCATCATTTGACAAAAAATAGAATCGGGCAAACCTCTCTCTCTTTTTTTCAAGGTAATTATTTAATTCTTTCTAAATAACCTCTAAATTCTTGTTGGATTCTTGTAATCTTTCCAAAAGACCATCTTAAGTGCACACTTATAACACATTGAGAAGCGTGTTGGCTGAGTTCATGGTGTGTTTCCATGTGGAATCAACACTCTTAAATTTTTTAGTCTCAGCCGGTAATTATTTAGCAATATCTGCAGAGTCAAATATTGGTTGAAGGTACATCCATTAACCTTAGCACTTGGCCCATTCCTCAAGTACATCTGACATAATTTTGAGTTGATTGTTCCATTCGGTAATTCTCTCTTCAAATGGTTTTTTAAATGGGCTGAATTGCATTGCTTATGTGTTAACAATATGTTCATCTAAGTCAATCTAAATCTCATCATATCCTCTTATGATAAACGATGTTTTATATGGGATAACCTGGAATTTGATCTGTGCCCATTTAGCTGACATACTATCCAACATTGTCTGAATTTAAAATTCCTTTTAAGCTCGCTCACCTACCTCTACAATATCGTCAACCCAATTCATCAGGTTTAAGTCCAATATTTTTGTGAAATTAAAACCATCTATATTTGGATCCACTTTGAAGCCAACTTTATCCTAAATTTATTTCCAATGTCTAGGAAGCATACCTTATTTTCTAAGAGCAACAAGTAGAGGTACTTTCACCTTAAAATCGTCAATTTACTTCTTGAGATCTACTCCTATTTTCATGATATCAGTAAACCCTCGTTCTTTAAAAAATCTGTTTACTCCATTTAATAACTTAGAAGAATCTTCGACGAATCTCTCGCAGCCCACCGCATCAACCTGATTAAATGGGTCTTTTAACCATCCCTATTGATATTTGTTCCATTTATCGCAGGTTATCCATAAATTGCTGTATGGTTAGAACTCTTTAACCATTCCGCTTATTCTATCATAGTTAGTCGTCTCCGTTCCCATAAGCATTTCTCTAGAATTAATTTTTTTAGCGTCTTCATTAAATTAATTTAAACATTTATTGACGTCAGCAACTGTCTATGCAATAGTTTCACAATCTTTAACGTTATTGAAATTGAAGAATGTGCCGACAGTACAATTTAGATTTTCTATTCGGTCATTGAGCTCCTACTGCTCCTCTATCATAGACTGACCAAATTATGCTTGATCTTTTTCAAGCTACTTTTCTCTTAATTGGATGAGTTATAGAGTCTCTTTAATTCCTCCGAAAATTATCCACTTTTTGTCGTAGTCATCCTTAGAAAAACGGTAATTGAAACTTTCTAATTTTTGGTAGACTTCAAAACATTTGTCCATTTCCAACTTTAATTTTTCAAGTTCTAATGGAATATTTTGCATATACTCTTTAATTTCAGTGAGTTTTTCTATATCGTTAGGTATCTCCTTGATCTTGTTCTAGATGACTTAGAAGCTATTGAATATGGATTAAGTTTGTTGCCTAGCGCGCTTAGCTATGATATCTGTAAGTTATTTAGAAGAATTATAGAATTTTTCGCAGAGATAAGTTCTTATTTCTTTGTTACTTATGGTAAATATGCCGACTTATACGCTCTCAGAAATGCTGCTCTCAAGTTCTTTTTCCCTTTTCTTGACCTTAATTATTTCCTCTTATAACTAATCTACATCCCAAGGAATTTCGGCGCAGTCGATGGCCCTTATATAATCATCTGAGTTCATGGTTAATATATCTTTAAATTAATCAAATACTGTCATATAATCATCTAAAGGTTTCATAGCTTCGGTCATCTTTTGTTACAGTTCTTATAACATGTCCCAGATCCATTTATTTTCATCCGGGTATTTTCTAGGTCTTTCTTCTGGATCGGGGTCGGCGGGCTTGTCTAAAGGTTTATAAGGAGTTCTTATCAAGGTTTCATTCTTCAAAGATTTATTTAAGTCAACTAGGATCTTTGGTTCTAGATCAGGAATTTTAGAGATTTCATCCAATCCTTTTTCGAATGTTTATACAATCATTTTGACGAAAAGCATAGGTTGCACACTATATATAAATTCTTCATCTTTCTGAGTTTTAATCATATCGATCTGGAATAACGCAGGAGGGTTAACTGGTGATAGAATGGGACCTTTGTCACATTGCCATTACTCGTATACATTTTTCACATCAGAAGGGGATACAATGATAACTTAGCTTGGTATGAAGTAGTACAAATATTTTTGTAGATCTTGATAACATTGATGCACTACTGAATAGACTGTATCTTGCATCATCAGTCTGACAAGTGTAAGGAATCTTTTAAGTTTTCCAAAGTCATAGGTAATTTTACTTGTCTCCTTCATGTTGAACCAACCTTTCCCAACATCTTATAAGTTATGTTTGATAATTCGGATCAATTCCTGCACCCATTAACCTTTCAATTGATAGACCATCTGAGAAATCGAGGATTCTTGAATGTGTTTAAATTCCTCTAAAACCATACTTTAATGCATTTCAGTGTTAAAAATTTTTAGGTCTAAAACCTTATTACACTCAATTCTTATCTCTTAAAGAGCAGCGATTACCTCCTCCTTTATATACAATGAACTGAAACAAAAGTCTTTAAAAGTTTCTGTGAAGTCTTTAGCGTTATCATAATTGACTTTGTTCCATTCAGTCATCCACATTAGTTTGGCTCCTTTAGCCCTTTCTAATGGAATCATGCCGTAGTATGGAACAGGTTTAATGTTAGTGGTGGGAATAATCAGTTGCTTAGGGTACATGGGATCGCTGAGCTCATTGTAATCTTCCAGGTACTTATCAAATATAATCTTATTCATTGTCCTAGAGTAGTCCATATTAATCTCCAATATGAGTGGTGTAGTCTCAGTACCTTCTAACTACTTGGTCTTGGTAAGGGAATCTATGCGCTTTTTTTATTCGGTATCTAGCTCACTTAGATCTGATTAAGGCATGTTATCAATGAAATAATTATATCGAATCGTTGAATCACAATTATTTCTCTCTTTGAAAGCGTTGGCAACCCTTTTGGCGTATTTTCTTGGATCTTCCGCATCAAGACAGAAATAGATTCTGTATAGATGCCCTATGGACTCATCCTCCATCCATTTAATTTAAAAGAGCTTCGTCTCGGAGCTATATCCTTCGACCCACAGGGGTCGATAATTGATCCTTTCATTACTATCCTTATAATAGCCTTGAGCCGGCATAAGTAGAAAATCACCATTTTCCCCTGTCATCTTTGCAATCCACTCCTCATTACTGTAATCATCCTAAAAGGTTTATTTTTAAATAATACGAATGTTGTGTCATCGAAGAGCTGGAGAGGCAGCCATTCCACTTGATGACTTGTGTTATTAAAATTGATATCTTCGTTTAATAATAACTGGTCAACATTAAAGGAAGAATATTCTTTTTTCTTTCGAGATATTGCAACTTTTCTAGGAATCCGACCTGCAATCGGTTCGAAAGGTTCCATGACCTGTTATTATATTTGTATTCTGTACCTTGGGGTCGATAGTGTAATCTTCCCTTTTCTCCTAAATTATACTAACTCCTGCTCCGAGTAAACTTGTGTTGCTCCTACTTTAATCATTCTTTTTCTTGGGTAGGACTAGTTTTCGATTGAGTCTATGAGCCTGAGGAATTTTCTATTTCGTAATTGTCTCAATAAAAGACGAATCAGGACCTAATTTGCTGATATCCTAAAGTAGTTTTATTTTTTTATTTTTACCGTATAAAGATTTGAATTTTCGGGGGCTAATATTTCTGAGTATATACCTCTTTATTTATCTCGTAAATCTGATTATTTTGTTGCCATTAGTTTTTTCTTATTATGACTTATAAATTACTTAAATTTATTTACCTTTTTTATTGGCTTTTTTAAAGAAAATTAATGCTTTATTTTTAAATAGATTAAATATAAAAATATATATTAATATAAAAAACTAAAAATATTTAAATTTTAAATAAAATCAACTAATTAATTGTAGATTTTTACATAAAAACATTG
>Ga0209107_10000788_pt1 | contig 18095 bp, 19 predicted proteins | sample LakErihyJuly2011_2_FD_187460 | JGI IMG/M metagenome (GOLD analysis project Ga0209107, IMG submission 187460) | Freshwater microbial communities from dead zone in Lake Erie, Canada - CCB hypolimnion July 2011 (SPAdes) (version 2) | ecosystem: Environmental > Aquatic > Freshwater > Lentic >... | reverse complement strand
TTTTGGACTAACTCTAAATATACCTCTAAAACAAGTTTTATTTAAGAATATAAACATAGCAGAACCTAATATACTTTTTTTATCGGTTAAGCATAATTTGTTATATTCACTTCTTATCCAATAATAGTAATTTTCCTTTGCAATTTTTGCCTCTACTATGTTTGCGGGTTTTCTGTTTATTTCTCCATTTCCACATTCGTTAAAATCCTTAATAATGGTTTGCAGCATATCATATAACTCGTTATGATGCTTTTGAATGTTTATATAGATATAAATTAATGGTTCATTCAAATCATATGCATATATATTACCTTGTATCTTTATAATCCCACTTTTTACATAAGATAATAATGTTAATAAAACACTACCTCCTCCTAAAAATACTTCGCGATAATTATTTATTTCAACAGGAAAATCCATAATAAGTTTATCTATTATTTGAGTTTTCCCACCAACCCATTTTAAAATTGGTTTAGGGATATGTATTTTTTTAGTAGGAACATCTTTAACGAGTTTATTATCATAAATAACATCAATTAATTTTTCTTCTTTTTTACTCTCAACCACGCACGGATTTTTCTTATTAATATGTGTAGTGTAATGTGATTTTTGGTTAAACTCTATTCCGCACTTTTCGCAATTGTATTTAACCATTTTTAGTTATATACATATAAAATAATATATTTAAATCAATTTTTTTATATTATAAAGATGTAAATATATCACCTCCACTTCCTATTCTTCTTTCATCTTCATTGACCTTTGTTTCGCTATTTCTTTGCAATAATTTCTTTTTGGTATAATAACATCCTGCATCAATATATCCTTGCTCATTTTACCATCAATATATAAGCAAACCTTTATTAAATCTTGTTTGTTGAGATTGCGAACATATTTAATACCTTTCCCTGCATCTGGATGTAGAATAATCCATTCAAAGATAAATAATTTAATATCTTCGCATCTCATATTGCTATAATCAGTCATTTATAAGCTATCGCACGACGTATCCAGAATATAAAATAAATTTAGCAATTTTTATAAAAATATTAATAAAATAAAAAATAAATACTATATAATATCAATACTATATAATAATCAATAAGATATCTGCCTTATTTCTTCTTTTGATTTTGCGTTCATCTGAGAGGTCATAGTATCATTCACATACCTATCCTTGTTATTATTTATAACAGGAACAAAATTTAGAATATATTTTAAACCATCATATTTATCTACTTCTTCCTTGTTCCTTTTTTCAAATTTATCAGGATTTTCTTTGATTATTTTTCTTCGCAGTTCATTATATAAATTAATAGATATCTCTTCAATTTTTGATATAACCATACTTTCTTTCGAGTTCCATCCTTTAGATATATCGCATTTATGAGTATATATGCTAATAATCGGAAGAGACCATAATATACCGATGCGTTTAGTGCGATATTTCTTTTTATATTCATAATTATATAAGAAAAATGCATCATTAAATACCTCGTTTTTATATAATATACTGAATACACCCCATAAAAACCACGCATTATCATCATCCGTGCTGTAGAATTTGGTTTCGAACCTATATTTCGTTCGCAGTATATATTCTATTATATATCTTAGTTTATTCGCAGTATTCATAAGCGTATCCCCGTCATCTACGGAGATATCATCTGTAGATTTGATAGTTTTAATTATTATCGCGACAATCTTAATGGCTAACCCATAATTCTCGTGGTCGTGCGGTGGTAATATCCCATCAAAACGCATAATCCCATTGTGGGATAGTTTCAAATCATCATTATTAAATAAGGTCGATATTTTATCTTTTAAAACTTTTATAGACATATTTCCACATTTTGCATTGGGATGTTTATTATATATATCGCATAATATACACATTTTTGAGATGATTACATAAATATCCTTAATTACTAGTTTCTCATTCTCTATAATTTTTTTAAGAGAACTATAGATATCTGTTAATTTACTTATATCATACAATGATATAAATGACCCAATATATGCACATATATTTATATAAACTACTTCTAACACATCTATATTTTCATGTAAAAAAATGATTTTAGTGCTTAGCATTATACTATTCTGTATATCCCCATTACATATTGATGTAAAGAGTTCATTATCCATATTATTATTTATATTAAGGGATTATATATATATATATATAAACGAATTCATAAGTCATATTCATATTCACAACTCAAATATATTGCTTTTATGTGATACTATAAAATTATGGTAATTGTTAATAATTTTATAGCATTTAATAATAGTTACTTCTGATACATTGCAGGCTTTCGCAAAGGTCTTTTTAGTATATCCGAGATTTTTGACGTTTGCATAGTAATACAAGATACCTGCAGCAGATGACGTAGGCGAATTATCATTCATTATATCATTGTCTTCAATTAATTTAACCAATAATTTGCATTTATCAATATCTTTAATAGCCATATTCAAGTTATTTCCGTATTGTGCTATAAAATCCATAGGTTCTGGAGATGTCACGTTAATCTGCAGAAGTGTCTGAAATCGCGAGTTGCCTTTGTTAAGTGTTACGTGAGATATATTGAACATCGCAGCAATATCTTTTGAACTTTTAGGAATTTTGTTTAAAAGACACGCGTGATATATGCAAGATGCTATTAGACCTTCCTTGTTGTCTCCTCGCGATATTTTCTTTTCTGAGGCTTTTTTATAAAGCACTTTGGCATCGTCTATTACCTTTTGTGGTATCCCGTTATTAATTGTATTCCCCGTCATTTTGTCAAAAACATTCCATAAAGTTCTCTCGTCATAAGGCATACTATTCCACATCTGAAACATACGTATACGTCGTATATCAATATTATCCTTGTATCCACAGCCTATCATAGAACCTATCGAAGATTTAGGCAATAAATTATTGGTGGGCAACCCACAACGCGAAGGGTCGCCATCGCGATTATCATCATTCCCGTAAAACCTCCACTCAGCCGTATTCTCGATTAGCTTAGATACAATCGCAGAGCAATTTTTGCAAATATTCATATTATCTTCGCTAATAATCTCGCTACATCCGCATCCGCAAGAATTACTATTATTAATATCAATATTGCCAATATCTAATGAACCAAGTGAATTTGATGAATTGCTATTTGGATTGTATATGTCTTTACTAGCAGCGGCGGCAGCATTCGCAGCATTCGCGTCGTCATTCTTGATTTTAGTTAATATATTCCAAATATCATCATCATAATCCATAGAACTAGGATATATCAGCAAATAGATATTAATATATCATCATAATCATTTTTTATATAATTTTATTCTTATATAAAAAATTGATAATCATAGCAAATACTATACAATCAATATATAATTGCGATGAAATCGAACATCATAGGTTATGCCTTGCTGCTATTCACATTCGCTTGTGCGATTTTTGATGTAGAAGGATACATTATAGAAAATCTTTATAACAAGCGAACCATCAAGAGAAATAATGTAAAATTGAGAAATAATAATCCTGTATGTAATGAAAAATACATCTATATGAATTATCTATTAGGTCTTCGAAACTTTAAAAAAGTTTATCGAATTATCAAAGATACTAGCAATATTGATATGCAGTATATTATAAATATACTTAGCAATATAAATATCACGCAAATCGCTAATATTACTGGAAATGATAACTATAACAAGTCGAACTCTATATTTATTAATAATACTAATGATGATATTACCAATAATGATAATAAACTAGTAAAAAACATCATTTTATCCAACATTTATATAGACGTTAGCAATGTTAAATACATTCAGATATCAACGAGAAATGATACATTACTTGTTGAATTAGATAAAAATAATGTGGATGCCAGTGCGGCGACATCTAATAATATGAATAATATTATGTATGACATAACTAAAATAGAAACCTTAGTAAGTTCTATTTCATTATTAATGAAAGTTCTTAATATTAACTAGTATACGCTAGTAAGCGCAGCTTATCGCAGCTTATCGCAGGTCATTTACAAGTTTTCGCAGTTCATATACTTCTTGGCGCAGCGTATTCAGCTCGTTTCTGATATTATTATTTTTATTTTCATAGGGAGTAATATATTGCGACTTATCGTCTCCTCTTTGCGAATTGTCGAACCGCTTAGGTTTCCTGTAAGACGGCTTAGACCCGTCTTCCTTTCTGCTTTCATACTTATTCATTTTTTCCTGTCGCATAGTTTTAAAACTAACAAAATCTTCGTAATCAATATCGTATTTTTTTACAAGTTCCGCTTCAACTTCATTCTCGTCATCAACTAATTTACAAATATGCTGATAAATCCTCGTTTGAATACTGCGAGATGTTCTTTTGAGTTTTAGAGCAATATCGTCATAAGACGATTTATCAAGACGCATAGATAGAAGCGTCTCTTCCTCGTGAGTTTCCCATCCTAGTCCTGCTCTTGAGGTAGTCTCATTTTTACGGAGTTCATCGAAGTTAGACCTTCTATTATTGTATCTGTATTGCGTTTGATGTTGCATTTTATTATAATAATTGGTGTGGTTTTGTTATGCGCTTGGAGGCTATATATATATATCATCTTATTTTTATATCATTTTTAGACGGATAAGACTTTACATAAAAGTTGCTAAATAATACTAACATAGTTGTTTGATATATTAACTCTATTACGGCATATTTTTTAGGCACTATTTCCTCGACCCCTATTACTGCTAGGGAATGAACTAAGCATACGGCAAATTGCAATAATTGCGTTCGCGTGATATATTTTTTAAATGGATTGTTATATCCTAAAGATGTGCATAGATAATGGCTATACATTATTAAATGAATTATGCTATTTATAAAGCAGCCGAAGGAGGCAGTTCCATTCCCGTGCCCACGATACAAAAGAAACCCCCAAATAACGCCTATGGTGCTGTGGTGATATACGTGAAGAAATGATAGTTGCTGCTTTTCCTTACCGCGTAGGATTATAAATAATGTATCAAAATAATCAAAATACTTGGATAAATAATGAATATATACAAAATATCTTAAATTTGCAGTATATGGTATATTTATTCCATAAATATTTGGATATGAAACTACTGCAGATAAACCATAGACCATATATACATTAAGAAGTATTTGCGCATTATTATACAATAGCATTGGATATTTTAGATTGTATGCTTTCTGCTCCTTCATATATTTTGAAAGTATATATATCATACTGAAATATCCCATTGTAGCCATAGTCATAAAGCACGGCTTCGTTGTATATATTATTATCTCTTCAATACCTCCAACGCCTTCAGTATCCATTTGTATTATATATTATATTATTTATATTATTTATATATTATTATAAATAGAGAGTGTGAGGGATGTCTGCATTAAAAAAAGAAACAGAAACTATAAATGCTTTAAATGCTTTACAAGATAATAGCATTATCGAATGGTTGGATGAAATAAAAAGAACTAAACCAATAGATAATAAGGTTCGAAATCCTTTGTTGGATAAAAATGGAAGAGAAAAAGACCCCATTTCAATTACTTCCAAAGGTGTAATATATCCTATTATCATTAAATGGTGTATTGAAGAATATAAAAATGGATATGATTTTACTAATATACCAAATTATCAAGCTATTTTAAGTAGCCTTACTGCCGCTACGGCTGCTACGGCTGCTACTGCCGCTACTGGTGCGAAAGCAAAATCACCTGCCGCTACTGCAATAGATTTTACTTTAATCGCTAAAAAATGGAAAGATACCCCCACTACAGACCCTTTTACAGGCAACACAATAGCAGTATCAATAAATCCAACTAGCGAGTATGTCGCCATATATTCAAAAATTATAGATGGATTAACTAAGCATCTTTTAAAAATATCTTCAAAGAAAGTGTTATCTGTTGAAGATTGCAAGTATATCAAAGAAAGTATGCCTGACGAGCACGCTATTTATAATACTGGAACAGATACTATATTTTATGACCATCTTTTATTTAAAAATTTTCTCAATAAACACGCATATGATAAGGATTATCTCTTTGAGATACAGCCATATGTTTATTCTCATATTTATGATAAAATCGAGGCAACTTTAACATCATACGGATATAACGATTATAATAATGTATCAGAATTATTAGTAAATTTTTGTCCTCTTAGTTTTGATCCTGCTAATCCAACATATACTTTCACTATAGGTTATATGATAGAGCGAATGTGCAAAGACATTAAAAATGTATTGTATATGCACGAATCAAAGATAACCTCTGAACAAATTAATAAAGCAATCTTTAATAAAGCGGTTATAAAATATTTTATATCTATTGTAAAACTTCACCTAAATTTTGGTTTAATAACAAATGAAAGTTTAAGAATTGAAATTAGAAGCCATTTCAATAATAATAAGCTCACCAAATATAATGTTGATAGTAAAAAAGATTTTCATTTTGTTGATTATATATACAATCAATTTGTTGAACACTTTTTCCCTAGAAACCCATATAACCCTACTCAATATGACTTAACGAAAGACGTGAATGTGTGTGATACATTATTACCAGTTTACGATTGTATTTTAAAGTTATATAGTGATAATAATATAAAAAAAAACAGATATAGATATATAAAAGACCCTACTATAAATAAACCCCAAGAGCCACAATATCCAATAAAACGACAACTTCCCCAAGATTTACAAAGATATAAGATACTATCTTCGAGACCTAGTTCAGTTAAAGATGCTTCTAAAGAACGTCAAATAAAAGAGATGGAAGAAGAAAATGCGAGAATATTTGATAAAAAATTAAAGGAATACGAAAAGGAGAAAAAAGTATATGAAAAGAAGATAGAAATATACGAAAAAAATAAAGGTGTTAAAAACGGCATAAATATATTTGATTATAGAATTTCATCCAAGCACAATAAAGGACAATGGGATGGCGAAGCATTGCAGATGAATAAACCACGAAATAGAAGTGCTGGTGTTGTGAAAGTCCCTAAAGCATTATATGCAAACCCATATGCAAATGTTAAAGCATACAGGTCAGCAAGCCCTAATAAATATAATAGAAATAGTAGTGGTGCCCCTAGAGTTTCATTTGTTAGATACGATAAAAAAAATAAAACCTTCATATTAAAAAAAGAAGCTAAGATTGCAAAACATAATGGCAGTGTTATAGTTTATAATAATACAGAAGACCCTAATACACAAGAAGATTTTGATAATATGGATGAAAAGAAGCAGAAATATACATCAGATATAGTTTTCAATGATGCGAACAACAACACATTCCATTATCGTTTTGAAACGATTACTATGTATAACTATGTATTAAATTGTATAGAAAATTGTAAGGAACCAAAAAATATTTTAGTTGATTTAGAATTAACGGATGAGAATTTAGATGAAATATGCCGTAAAATAAAATTCTTTACAAATAAACCAACATTAAATTCACATAGAGAGGTTAGAGCATTATTAGATAATTGCAAACACGATAACCTTCTCGCATTCAGTTATGAAGTGGTAAATCTACCAGTCTTCACTACAAAGCCTATTATAGGTAGAGTAAATATATTTCTGGTTATTAATTTAGGAGGAATACTATTTAGAGTAATCAATAAAATAGTTCCAAATGGTGCAGTGCCTTATAATTACCCTAATCAAAAAGACGAAGACAATTCAGTAGTTTTAGTGTTGCCATATTTAACTGAGGAGACATTAAACGGGGTAAATGGAGTAGGCGGGTTAGAAGAAACCTATCACCCTGTATCTATATTAACTGAATTACAACAAAAATTACCCAAAGGAGATATGTTAGGTGTTAAATATTTCCCTTACAGGAAAAATAATAACGATGGAGAAAGATGGAAGGAAATTGTTAAATTACCACAATTTGATTTAAATTTCTCTGATACCAAAGATGTTGTGTTCAAAAAATTAACAGATTATAAAAATAATAAAATAGCAGTGCTTTAATAAATATTATAATACTATTATTATAGATAGATATAAGGAAGATATAAATGAAATATATTGATGCTCTTAAAAAATATAATGAGGGGAAAGATAAATGGTGTATGCCTCGAAAAGGCTCGGCGGATTACTTGCAAATAATTAATATGATGAAGAAAATATCAAAGATTAAGAAATCTGCTGGAAATGATACTAGCAAGGACAAGGATACGCGAATTAGAAAGATACAAGCGGCTATTAAGAGGCGGCTAGTATTAAATAAAAAGAGCGACAGCAAGATAATGAAATATATTAGCAATGTTTCTAAAAAAGTATCAATAAAGCCAGTTAATAATTCAGGGTCTCATTTGTTTTCAGATGATAAGAATAATATTATTGATAAAAGTAAGAATGCTAATATAATTAAAAGTTTTCTTCAAAATAAACTTATAATCAATAAATATAACCTCGCAAATCGTGTAAATAATTATTATCTACTAAAAAAGAAATTGGCATTGCTAAGAGATAGCGATTGTTTGGAAAAAAAGACCTTCAATGGAGAAAATGGATACACGATTAGAAACATTATAAATCTTGAAAAAAGGATTGGGTCTAAAAGTAAATACGGAACCATATATTTAACAAGTATTCCTAATATATTTGGAGTATATCCAATAGCAACTAAGATAATGAAGAATGATAACGATAATATAGGTGAAGTTAGGCTGATGTCTATCATAACAAAGAAGATAATTTTAAAAAAACTATCAAGACATTTCCTTGTTATATTTGGAAGTTGCACTTGCACCAAAAGAATAGCCGAGAAGTTGAGATTAATTAGTATCAACGAACTTGCTAACGGCGATTTGAAGATGCTTGTTAATAATAAGGATTTATTAGGAGATGTTGAATTATTAATGAATTTACTATTTCAAACATACATATCAATTGCAACATTCCAAAATTTAGTAGGATATGTTCATAAAGACGCGCATTATGGAAACTTCTTATACCAATTAAATAATGAAATGGGATACTATCATTACGTCTTTGATGGCAAAGATTATTATTTGAAAGCATGTAAATATAATATTATTATATTTGATTATGGTTTTGCTAGAAAAATTAATATGAATGCCAAATATGATTTAGTGCTTTCGAATAAAGAAAGTAGAAAGATATTTGAAGATTACCGAAGAATTATTAACGCTTTTATGAATAAAAAATCAGGCTGGGGGTATTATCTTAAATTACCTGATGAAAATACTAACAATAAAATGCTAGAGATTGCTACGATATTAGACAGGATATTATACAATGAACTAACTGCGACTACCATTAATATCCAGCAATTCCACGTAAGAATATTTAATAGCATTATTGAAGATATATTTTTAAAATATACTCCTCGCGGTATGTTTATTACCCAGCGTCCTCCTAACGTAATTAATGCAGTCCCCTTTGTGATAAATTAGCGACCCTGCTGCGACCCCTTTTTATTTTTATGAAACTAATATGAATATAAAAGTATTTGATAATATATATGTAATTATGAGTGATTTGAAGGATAACGAAGTAATATTAGAAGGCATCGTATATGATTTGCGAGAATTCTCCAAAGTGCATCCAGGTGGTTCAAACATTGTAAATATATTTGGAGGTAAAGATGCGACTATTCATTATTATATGTTGCATCCTCATAATAATATTCGCACAAATATCCTTAGCAAATACAAGATAAGAGACTATGATAACAATGATAACAACAACCAATATATATTAAACTCGACCATATTTAATGAATTGAAGGCAAATGTTAAATTAGCAGTCCCTTATCAATACGCTAACTATGAATGGTGGCTTAAAGCATATGCTATTATAATCTCCGAGATATACATTGAATATCATAATTATATATACGGGTTTTCATTTGTTAAATCGATACTACTAGGCATTTTAATGGCAATGGTTGGGTTATGCATTCAACACGATGCTAATCACGGCGCTGTTTCAAGAAACGAGGTTATTAACAGGTTTTGGGGATATACACAGGATTGGATTGGAGGCAGCTCGATATTATGGAAACATCACCACGTTCTATTACACCACGCATATACCAACGTCTTAGAGTATGACCCAGACATAACAACAAATATATTACGACTTCATAAAGGTATTAAATGCGAATATTATCATTATTGGCAAAAACTATATATATGGTTCCTATTTATATTATTACCTATCAACTGGCATTTCTCAGAATTAGGCGACCTTTATAGGATGAACCATATGTCGCATAAAATATCCTCATTGGCTACGAATGAAATAAAAATTGGCATATTATTTAGAGTGCTATTTTACATTCGCTTCTACATTATCCCTGTCTATCTATATCCTTCCTTATATACAATGCTAAATATCGGTATATCCTTAGCGGTTGGTGGGATATATTTAGGTGTTAATTTCATAATTTCTCATAATTTTGAAGGTGTTCTCAGCGATACCAGAGATGCAAGCGATTGGGCAATATCACAGATTGAAAGTTCCTCTTCTGTAGGAGGCAGACTTTTAGGATTTTTTCACGGAGGTCTCAACTATCAAATAGAACACCATTTATTCCCTAGAATATCCCACGTTCATTATTACAAAATAAAGCCAATTGTTCAAGAATGGTGTAAAAAAAATAATGTTAAATATAATTATTATGATACCTTATGGAATAATATTTGTTCCTGTTATAAATATCTAGAATTACAAGGGGGATGCTATGGGTATGACAAGAATAATAAGAATAATAAGAATAATAAGGATGATTAGCATTGATACCTAGTAATACTAGTATTACTAGTATTACTAGTAATACCTATATAAATATTCAACCTTACTACAATCATCAAGCATCTTCTTTCTAGACCATATCCCGTATATGTTATCTTCCCAACCATACATAAATATTTTTTCATAATGATTTCTTATAATATTGTCGCAAATTATTAGCAGCGGGTCAGATACATCATAGTAGTCGCCCATCTTTTCCATTAGTTTATTGTAATACGCATCTTCGTATATATTGCTCATCGATTTAATTGCATTGTCCTTCTCTAATTTACTTTTGCGACTTATAACATCCCTTATATAGTCTGTAAGCAAATTACATTCTTCGGTAATATTGAATGTATCGCGCGTTGCCATAAAACCTCCTAAGATATCCTTGCAGATTTGCTTAATAACTGGGATGTTATCTATGTTGTAGTTATTGAATAGCATTCTTTATCTAGTATTCTTTAATACAAGTAAAAAATACTAGAATATATATAATCATTTTTTATTATATTTATAAAAATAATTTAGTGAATGAATGCATTAATAAATACGGGTGCTTGTTCCTAATCCGTTCGGATTAACCTCAATCTTTTCGCAACTAACACCATCGCATCTTACAATGTATTGTTGGGGATACATAGTTCCTTGATCGGTAAAAGGACGAGCACACGGCGCACAAGGTGCTAGGTTTCCTAACATAGTATCTCTATTACGCTCCATTAATAACTCAGCATTTTCTTGTAAAAACATTCTGCTTTCATAACTGCTTCTAACCATCGAATTATTATAAACATCCGCCAATAATTCGGAATTCACCATACATCTAGGTCTATAATCCGTAAACGCGCGACCATCCGACATTTTAATAGGGCAATGAGGAGTTAATTCTTTAGACGAACTGAAACTCATATTAATTATATCTATACAATTACAATATTTTTTTATTTAGATTATTTACTATTTTCTATAATACGGGTTATTAGTTGTTTACGCGTTCCTTCGCTATTAATATTATATGAACTACATATATCTTTAAGCTTGTCTAAAGACAATTTTGAATACTTATTTAGTAATGTTTTCTCGCTCTTCTTATCATCACTTGTGAATGTTATCTCAGAACACACCGACGCGTTATCTTTTTCTTCCTCTTCAGCAAATACCTTCTCTTCGTAATCTTCGCTCGAGTTTATAATAGTATCTACGATTTTATCTACGATTTTATCTAGGTCGCCAGTGTCGCCAGTATCACCTGCATCCGCATCATCCGCTTCCGCGTTGCCAGCATCACCGCCCTTATTAAAGGTAATAATATCTACATCGGGACTTATGCGGTTTATGACATCATCTTGTATTTTATCCGCGCCTTTTAGATTAGCAGGAGTTTGGGCTGATATATACTTAACCATATCTTCATTAATAGTAAGATTATCTGAATGATTTTCGGAATGTATTTTTGTAAATGATGATATGGGGCACTCAAAATTCTTACACGCATTTGAAGGAGAAAAATCCTTAAATATCTCATTCATTATAATATCCGACTTTTCCATATTTTTGGAAATGCTATCTTCGCGAGCATCCTTCTTAATTAAGTTTACGCGCTTCTCGAGTATAAAGAAGTTTCCTTCAAGTATTATTAATTTTCTCCATAGAAACATCACAAGAACTACAATGCTTACCAATATAAATAAATTAATATACGTTTGATCCATTAAAAAACTATACATTATTTATTAAAATCACTACATATTTTGTTTTTCATTTTAATCGCGTTATCAATAATAATTGAGGGAAACTCCTTAATATCAAGTAATTCAATGGCTATACATAGATAGGAATAGCCGCGCTTTATTTTATATGGAAATATATATCTATTATTATGCGGAATAGCATCAACCGATAAATTAATGAACTTCTCGGGATATAACTCTTCAAGTTTCACTAACTTATGAAAATGCGTGGTTATTATTAAACTGATGCCATTCAATTTGCTTAGATACTCTATAACCGCGTAAGCAGTCGCCATACCTTCAGTTGGCGGTGTCGAATGCATCGGCTCATCCATCAAAAACAGCCCCCGCTTATTTTGTGCGCTTATGCTAACTGCCTTATTAATCATATTTAGGCAATACTCGGCTTCCGCCTCAAAATACGAGCGTGTTCCTAAAATATCCGATACGCGCATAAAAGAGTTTATAGTATCATATAGTATTATTTGAGAGCGCAAGCTATACGTAATGCCGATTGTTTGCCCTAATATTACATTCGCTAGTATTGTTTTAACATACGTTGTCTTCCCTCCTGCATTCGGTCCCGTCACTATTATATTCTTATTAAGATTTATTGGGTTCGATATTTGGTCGCTCTTCAATATTGGGTTCTTCGCGTCCCATAGCAAAGTTTCATTAGAATACGCGACCTTCGACCATTCCCCAGATAGCAATAATTTATTTATGGTATCTATAACATCAATGGCATATATTGTTTTTAATAATGAAGATATGTCATTTTTAATATTGTCATCTTTCCATATCCTATATATATCCGTCATCGAATTATTAATGCTGATACGTTGGTAGGTCTCTTTAATATTGAAATAAGGCGCTATAATGTTTGAAGGCAGATTTTTCATAATATTTTGCGAATGCCTTACGAAATGAACGAGCCCTTGCATCTTTGAGTGCAGCTTATATTTTGTGTTATGTAAAAACAAGGCTATCTCATACGTTTGATACATATTATAAAGGTAAATGCCTACATATAAAAATATAGATACGAACTTCGTGATGTCGCTTCTAAAGTTTCCAGTTGTTTTAAATAAAAACTTAAGTATATTATAAAATATCTCGATATATGATGTAATCGTAATATTCATTTTCAAATAATTTTTGATATATAAATATGGAGCTACAAAGGTGCTCAAAGGATAGAGGATAGAGGTCATCGGGATAAAATAAATCTTATATAAATGATACAGGTCGAGTATTTGCTCGATGTAATTTATATAATTAATAATGAATGTCGAGGGGAATAATATCTCTATTGACGAATTATTATTGATTTCCTCAGCTATCTTATAAATCCACAATATATCATTCTCGTATTCTTTAAGTATTTCTATGTCTATATCATAATTTATTATCGTATTCTGGCGGCTCTCTAATATTTCCTTATCTTTTATAGGATGCCTTATTAACTTCTCTATTAATATTTGGCTCCCTTCTAGTATTGGCAGTTTCGATATCCATTTGTCGATGCACGTATCCTTATAGACATCCTCAGAAATATCTATTTTATCGCCTTTGACTATATCATCCGTTATTATCTTATTCAGAATTATTTGCTTCTTTGATGCATCGAACTCAAATAACTCTTCAAACTCCTTAAGTATCTCCTCGTCCATTATTGTTAAATTATTTAATATATATTTAATTATTACTGATTATAAAAAATTGATATAAAAACTCGCATCCTTATTACTATAAATAATGACACAAAGCGATTATATATCAATCTATAATAACGGCGCTATCCATATAATTAATAGAGAGCCTTATGAGACGAATATGGATGTATATAAAAGAGGCTGGTTTATTATTAAGAATAAGCATTGCGAAGATGACAAAAACAAACTAATCTCAATATCTTTAATGGATATTTATAAAAACAAGGGGATGGTTTATGATTATGATGTATGCTAAGTATTACTTAGGAACCTTAGGAGACATCTTGGGCGACTTAGGCGACTTAGGCGACTTAGGCGGCGACTTAGGAGACTTAGGCGGCGACTTAGATGTCTCCATTTTCTTATTCTGACTTAGAGACAACCTGACGCTTGCTAATAATATCGCAGATATTAGAGGCGCAAGGTTAAAACCGCCTTTAGTCTTTGAAGGTTGCTTCTTCACAGGCTTCTTCGCGGGTTTAGCAATAGGCATATTCTATTATAATTATAATAAATTAATTTCACAGCAGATACTTGAATACTATATATACTGCTATAATTGTTGTTATAAAGTTTAAAAACATCAATAATATTATGAAGGGAATTAGATAATACAATATATATATAAGTATTGGTTTCACAATCTCATAACGTATATTGGATTTCAGTAGTTCGTCTTTAATGAAATCTATTAAAATATTTACTAAACTATTATCGCCATCTGCGTCTTTGTCGCTCGTTTTACTTTCATCGGTTATCGGAGGGTCATCTTCTTCTTTTTTATATACCATTTATATTTTAAATAGAATATAAGATTAATAATAAAAATGTGTTCGACGCGTCCATCAAATATCATTAATAAGATAGCATTTTAAATAGATGATAATGCCTATTCTTAAAAAACCCGAGAAAAAAGATGACAAGTTTATAGCGAAGGCAATAGAACCTGCTAAAATATCCCTCTCAGATGTTAAATTGAAATCAATAAGACGCTTAGTTGATAACAAGGGATATAATATTGCTATATATATACCAGAAACTATAAATAGCGAGGGAATATGTAATATTAATAAACTGGACGATGCTATTATGAAGGAGATTATTTGTTTCTCCCCTAAATGGTTTAACAAAGAATTTTCGCAAAACGATTTAGCCGAATTATACGATAAGAGTTTTTGCGCACAAACTAAAACTATCGCAGTAATATTTACGAACACGAAGTATCCCAAGTTAATCTATAATAACCGAACTATTGAAAGCGTTGATATGATTATCAGTATATTGAAGGAAAACAATCATTATAAGAAGTGCATAATAAACGTCGAGATTGAATATCACGGGATATATTTTTATGCGGATAATACTAAAAATAAATGGGTTGTTAGTTCTATAGATATAACGGACATTAGCAATGATAATAATAATGATGATTGGATGAACAAAGAGGATATCCTAGATAAACTAAATGATAATATCAGCACGATTAACAATAAAATGAATAAGCGGGTTATAGAATTGCAGAAATATATCAATGAATTGGAAGAGACGAAGTTGAATATAAATAAAACGTTTCTAGAGTTAAAAGCATCCCCTAGCAATAATATACAAGAACCTTTGAATAAAATAAATCAGCTAATAATTTACCAAGAAAGCCAAATTAATAATATATAAAAAACTTTTAAATATAATCTATTGTAAATAATAGATAGATATATATAAGTAAATATAATATGGGTTCTAATAAAAACGTTGTTATATCATTTTCTATTGCGATATTGCTACTACTTTCACTATTATTATTATTAACATATAATTCCAAATGTTCGAATAATAATAAATCGCAAATGAATTACAATGCTAATTCTAATATTCCTATGGGATTTTCAAACGATAATGAGAAATACTACAATTTCGAGGCTTTCACTACACCCTCCGACGCTAATGCTGGAAGCGGTCAAGGTCAAGTTAGCCAATCTTCGCAGAGTGCCCCCCGCTCTGTCGCCTCTAATACTAGCCCAAACCCTAATTTGGCGGCTTCAGGAATAGGTAATTATTCCCCGTCTAACCCTGATTTTAATACTGCGCAAATGTTAGACCCTAACCAATCTGATAGCTATGACTTGAATGCGCAATTTTCAGGGTCGGATGCTACTGGAGGCGCTGACCCTATGTCGCAGAATGGTATGCAGTCTTGTTTCCCGCGCGACCGATTAACCGCTAGCGATTTACTGCCTAAAGATGCGGCGGATAGTAAATGGGCTCGCATAAACCCTTCAGGAACTGGAGATATTCACGACCAAAACTATTTAACCGCTGGGTATCACGTAGGAATTAACACTGTGGGGCAATCATTACGAAACGCTAATCTTCAATTACGTTCAGAAATCCCTAACCCGCAAAATGCCGTAGGGCCTTGGATGATTAGCACAATTGAGCCCGACCTTCGCCAGAGCACCTTAGAAATAGGCAGTTCCCCCGCATATTAATTGATAATTGATAATTGATTATTGATGATAATCGACTATTGATAATTTTAATATTTTTTATTTTGAATATTATTTACTTAAAGAATATAATATTTCTAAAATTAAATATGAGTGATTTTGGACAAACCCTTCTATTATCTTCATTAACCGAGTTTTACAATAAAAATCCAAAACATAAGATTACATTGAAGGAGATTATCGATGGAAAACACAAATTATCGCTGCGAATTATTGAATGGCTTGTCACGCATTATGCAAAGTCGAATAATATTTACTACTGGGTCGATGAAGAAAAGAATATATATAATGTATTACCTGATAATGTTAAAGGTAATGTTAAAAAAATCAATCTGTATCAAGATTACAGAGCGCAGCTAAAATCATATAGCAAATTCAACTTTGATTCATTCCGTAGGCATCATCGCATAACCTTTTTCATTAATATAGAAAGGAAGGATTATATAGAGACTACAATAGGGCAGTTGAACTTCTTTAGATGGATTTTTAATAATAGTATTATAAATTATGCTATTGATAACTACGACTTAATCTATAAAAAAATGATAGATAATAATACGTGCAAGGTCAAGAATAAGGTTAATATATTACATAATCACGACATTATTAAAACGAAGTGCCTATTGCGATTTGATTAGGTAGGTTATAGGGTAATATTAAGAATACTAGAGACCTTCTCTTTAAATGCTCTGAACTCGTCGTTTTCTTTTTTAAGATGCGATATTTGTATATTTAATTCTTTTATTGATTCTACTAATATCGGTATTAATCTTTCATAGTTAATAGTTAAATAATTGCTACCTGATTTAGACACTAGATTGTTATTAGCATCCCTGCATATATCTACGGGGGCTAAGCTTATTACTTCTGGAACGACCCTATTAACATCTTGAGCACTGAGACCTATCTCGCGACCTCTATTTTTTATTCCAAGTGATATAGCAGTATTATTAGGTTCATAGTAGAAGCCATTGATATTATTAATAATTTCAAGAGAATTATATATTTTTGATATGTTTGTTTTTAACCTTTCATCTGAATAATATGATATTACCCTGCCTGTAGCGGCGATATCACCAATTACGTGTAATTTTTGCGCTGGACTAATTGTGCCAATACCAACATTTGAAGTATTATAATAAATTCCTGAAGATACGTTAGTCCATTGACTTGAAGGTAAATTAGTTAATCCACTGCCATTACCTACAAAATTAGTAGCAGATAAAGTATTTGTGCTGCTATTGAATGTAAGATTAGCAGAGGTAGTTGTGATACCATTGCCATTGCCTATAATTAATTGATTTGCAGTGCTATTTATGGTTGCTTGCTTTGTTCCTAATGCA
>Ga0209107_10000784_pt1 | contig 18154 bp, 20 predicted proteins | sample LakErihyJuly2011_2_FD_187460 | JGI IMG/M metagenome (GOLD analysis project Ga0209107, IMG submission 187460) | Freshwater microbial communities from dead zone in Lake Erie, Canada - CCB hypolimnion July 2011 (SPAdes) (version 2) | ecosystem: Environmental > Aquatic > Freshwater > Lentic >... | reverse complement strand
TTCATAGTAAATACAAGAAATTATATCGACGAATTATTCAACTCAATTTCTTTAGATGGCCCTAAAAACTTTGTATTACATAATGCTGTTGAGCCTTTTAATCCAACAAGAGGGCTTAATTTATTTAACGATGCCAAAATTATTATAGTACATAGGGATCCAAGGGATGTTTACGCTTCAAATTATGTTAGAAATGAAGCATTTAGTCCATCTTTTGAAGTTGCAAGACATTGGGAATTAAAAATGGGTTTGACTAGTGCAGGTAACATAGAAACTTTCATCAAAAGACAAAAAGCTCAATATGACAGAGTTAAATCAAATAGAGATGATTCTAGAATTCTTCGTTTGAGTTTTGAGCAAATTGTAATGAACCACGAAAGTACTATCAAATCCATTTGTTCTTTTCTAAATATGAATGAAAAACAACAAATACGTAAAGGAGAATTCTTTAAACCAGAATTATCAAAAAAAAACATTGGATTGTGGAAACTCATGAAAAATCAGACTAATATACTACTCATAGAAAATGAATTAAATAAATACTGCTACAATGGATAATAGTTTCGATTATACAAAGGTTAATGAAATAGATTTACCCAAAATTATTGATGAAAGAGGTAATCTTTCATTTATTGAAGCTCCTAGTAATATACCATTTGAGATAAAAAGAGTTTACTGGATTTATGATGTACCAGGCGGCGAAAAAAGAGGTGGACATGCTTACAAAAATTTGTATGAATTAATTATTGCAATTTCTGGAAGTTTTGATGTGACAATAGATACTGGTAAAGAAATAAAAAAATTTACTTTAAATAGATCTTATAAAGGAGTTTACATTCCAAAAATGGTTTGGAGGTCATTAGATAACTTCTCTACTAATTCTTTGTGTTTAATATTAGCCTCTAACGCTTTTGATCAGGAAGATTATATAAGAGACTATAATGAATTTAAATCCTTAATTTAATTAAATATTATATATGAGTTTAGTTAAAACCACAGATTGCAATATTATTTGGCTACCTAAAATTCAAAATAGAGCTGGTAATATTACTCCAGTTCACGAATTGATAGATGTACCATTTTTAATAAAAAGAGTTTTTTATTTGTATGATATACCAGGAGGAGAGTCAAGAGGAGCGCATTCCCATAAAGAGTGTCATCAGTTTTTAGTTGCCGCAAGTGGTAGCTTTGATGTTATGGTTGATGACGGAAAATGTAAAAAAGTATTTAATCTTAATAGACCTTATTTCGGTTTACATATTCCTCCAGGCATTTGGGCTGAAGAATTTAATTTTTCTTCAGGAGGAATTTGTCTAGTATTAGCTTCTCACAATTATAATGAAAAAGATTATATAAGATCTTACGAAGAATATTTAAATGAAAAAAAGTAAAATACTTTATTACGCTCACCCAACTGCTCAGGTTGATACTGATGAGATAGGAGATGACACCAAAATATGGCAATATTCAGTAGTTCTTAAAGGTGCAAAAATTGGGAAAAACTGTAATATCAATTTTTCCTGTTTTATTGAACAGGGTGTTATTTTAGGTGATAATGTTACTGTAAAATCTGGAATATATATCTGGGAAGGTGTGGAGTGTGAAAATGATGTTTTTCTAGGACCTAATGTAGTATTTACAAACGATATTTTTCCAAGAAGTAAATCTTATAAAAAGCCTGTTAAAACTTTAATAAAAGAAGGTGCATCAATTGGCGCAAATTCGACAATATTAGCTGGTATAAAAATTGGGAAATTTGCTATGACCGGAATAGGATCTGTAATTACAAGAGATATACCTGATTATGCACTTTATTATGGTAATCCTGCGAAATTCAAATGTTGGATTGATGAATTTGGGAATAAACTGGAAAAAATCACAATTAATGAGTTTATTTCCCCGTTGACGAAGAAAATATATATTTTAAACGGAGATATATTAAAGAAAAAAAATTAAATATTTTAAATATGATTCCTTTTTTAAATCTAAAAAAAATTAATAATAAATATTATGATGAATTAACGCAAGAATTTGCAAGTTTTTTAGATAGTGGATGGTATATCTTAGGAGAAAGAGTTAAAAAATTTGAAAATGAATTTGCAGAATTTTGTAATGTAAAACATTGTATTGGTGTTGCAAATGGACTTGATGCACTTATATTAATTATTCGTGCATATAAAGAATTGGGTAAATTAAAAGAAGGAGATGAAATAATAGTGCCAGCTAATACTTACATAGCTAGTATATTGGCTATAACTGAAAATCGGTTAATTCCAATTTTGCTTGAGCCTGATATAAACTCATATACCATAGATACAAATAAAATTAAAGAAAAAATAACTTCTAAAACTAGAGCAATATTACCAGTACATTTATATGGTCAAATTTGCAATATGACTGAAATTAATAAAATCGCGAAAACATATAATTTATTAGTTATTGAAGACTCGGCTCAATCACATGGTGCAATTTATGATGGGAAAAAAAGTGGAAATTTAGGAAATGCTTCTGGATTTAGTTTTTATCCTGGAAAAAACCTCGGCGCATTGGGGGATGCAGGAGCAATCACAACCAATGACACTGAACTAGCAGATATGCTTTATGTATTAAGAAACTATGGATCGGAAAAAAAATACTTTAATAAAGTACCAAGTATTAATAGCCGTTTGGATGAGTTACAGGCAGGACTTTTAAGTATAAAATTAAAATATCTACAAGTTGAAACTGAATTTCGCCGCAGTATTGCGAACGCCTATCTGGATGGAATTAACAATTCAAATTTAATTTTACCGTTTGTTAGCAATCCCGATTCACATGTTTGGCACTTGTTTGTTCTGCGAACTTCTAATAGAGATAAATTTCAACAATTTTTATCTGATAATGGGATTCAAACAGTTATTCATTATCCAGTGCCACCTCACAAACAAAGCGCATATAAATCAATGAACTCTTTGAATCTTCCAATCACAGAAGAGATTCATAATACCATCATTAGTATTCCATTAGATATTAGTATGAGTGATGACGATGTGAAATTGGTGATTGATGTTTGTAATAAATATAATGGATAGCTTAATAAGTACAGAAAATAAGATTTGCTTTTTCTTTCCTTACAAAGAGTTAAGTGGAGTCCCTGTACTTTTTTCTCGATTGGCAAATCACCTTTCAGCTTCTAGCCATGATTTAACTATCTATATAATTGACTACTCAGATGGTACAATGGTTGTAAATTTAAAATTAAATGATAATATAATTATCTTACCGTTTGAAGATGGCAAACAGATTACTCCTCCAAACGATGCGTTATTAATTATGCAATCAATTTTGCCATATTCAATCAGGCCTGAGTTGAAAATATCTCCCGAAACTAGAATTTTATTTTGGAATTTACATCCAGATTGTTTAATACCATCTTTTATTCCATTTCCTTTCTTTAGAAATTTACAAAATAAAAGCTTTAAATTATATGTCTTACTAGCAAATTTGATTTATCGAAAGCTTGTAAATGACTTGCAATCTTTTGTTGATGATGCTGTACAAAAAAAATCGTTAGTATTCATGGACAAAGCTAACTATGAAAAAACAGGTAAATATTTATTTCTGAAATTTGACAATATAGAATATCTACCAGTTCCAGCAATTAGTTCAATAAGAATAAAAAATACAATGGTTGAATCACCAACTGAGCTAAATTTCACCTGGATTGGAAGACTTTGTGATTTTAAATTTCATATTTTAGTTTATACAATTAAACAATTAAGTTTAATATCAATCAAAAAAAGTTTAAAAATAAAATTTTCAATAATTGGAGATGGTCCATATAAAAATGAATTAATCAATTTAAACGTTGAACATGATAAGTTTAAATTAGAAATTTTAGGAAGCATTAAACCTGAGCAACTAGATCAATACTTATTGGAACATACTGATGTGCTGGCTGCAATGGGAACTTCTGCGCTCGAGGGTGCAAAGTTAGGAATACCTACAATTTTGCTTGACATCAGTTATTATCCGATAAAAAAGGATTACAAATTTAGATGGTTACACGAATCAATAGATTTTGATCTTGGGCATCCTATTTCAGAAGAAGATTACAAAGAAGGAAATAATAATTTAAATAAAATGTTAGATGATTTATTATTAAATTATAAAATTATATCTAATAATAGTATTTCATATTTTAGAATTAATCATGATATAAACTCAGTAATAAAAAAACTTTTAATCAAAATCAATGAGGCTAAATTAATATACTCTGAAATAAATCCCTCAATTTTAAAAAAGAGTGTTTTAAGAAGAATTTTTGATTTACGACATATTCTTAAAAATTATTAATTAATAAATAAATAATGGAATCAAAAAACATAAGACTTTCAAAATCAATCATAGGAGAAATAGAAGCAGATGCTGTCAGAAAAATATTACTTGAAGATGGTTATTTAGGCATGGGAGCAGAAGTTGGTAAATTTGAAGAGGATATTGCTAATTATATAGGTGTAAATACTTCAAATGTAGTTTGTGTTAGCACAGGCACTAGTGCACTTCATTTAGCTGTAGAAGCAATTACAGAAGCGGGGGATGAAGTGATAGTTCCTTCTTTAACTTATTTATCTTCTTTTCAAGCAATTTCTGGAGCAAGGGCGATTCCAATAGCTTGTGAAGTATATGATGATACTTTAACAATAGACATTGAAGATGCAGAGAAAAAAATTACATCAAAAACCAAAGCTATAATGACAGTTCATTATGCTAGCAATCCTGGTTATTTAGAAAAACTGTATAATTTAGCCAAAAAATATAACTTAAGAGTCATAGAGGATGCTGCACATGCATTTGGTTGTAGTTATAAGGAAAAAAAAATAGGTTCTTTCGGAGATATAATTTGTTTTTCATTTGATGGAATAAAAAATATCACTTCAGGTGAAGGCGGTGCAATTATAACATCTGATGAGAAAGTTTTAAATATTATAAAAGACGCACGATTGTTGTCAGTTGAAAAAGATTCAGAAAAAAGATACTTAGGCCAAAGAAGTTGGGATTTTGATGTGACTCGACAAGGCTATCGATATCACCTTAGCAACATTTTTGCTGCTATTGGTAGGGTTCAGCTAAAAAGATTAGATGTCGAATTTGCACCCAAAAGACAAAAATTAATTTCAAGTTATAAAGAATTATTAGGTTCTAATAAGAATATTAAATTTCAATTACAAAACGAAGACTCAACAATTATACCTCATATATTTTCAATCAGAGTATTAAATAACAAGAGAGATGAATTACTTATTGAATTAAATAAGAATAATATTCCAACAGGCATTCATTACAAGCCCAATCATTTGTTAACATTATATAAAAACAAAGACACAACTTTACCCATTACAGAAAATATATATAAAGAAATCATAACTTTGCCTCTACACCCTGAATTAGAATTAAACGATGTAGAAAATATTTGTTTATTGATACTAAAAAAATTAAATAATTAAATGAAAACAATTTTATTAGCAGGAGGGCTTGGCACTCGTATTAGTGAGGAAACTACAGTCAAACCCAAGCCAATGATAGAGATTGGTGGAATGCCAATATTATGGCATATTATGAAGAGTTATTCTTCTTTTGGATACAATGATTTTGTAGTTGCATTAGGTTATAAGGGAGATGTTATAAAGGAATTCTTCCAAAATTATAAGCTTCATAAAAGTGATATGATTTTAAATCTTAAGTCTGGAGATATTAATTTTGAAAACGATTCTTCAGAAAATTGGACTATAGGTTTATATGAAACTGGGGCAAATAGCATGACTGGCGGTAGATTATATAACCTTAAAAAACTTTTTAAGCCCGGAGATACTTTTATGTTAACTTATGGTGATGGGGTTGCAGATGTAGATATTAATAAATTAATTGAATTCCATAAATCTCATGGTAAAATTGCCACTTTAACTTCTGTCCGACCTCCTGCACGATTTGGTTCAATTTTAATGAAAGATGATGGGCATATTATTGAATTTAAAGAAAAACCACAATTAGGAGAAGGTTGGATTAATGGCGGTTTTTTTGTCTTTAATTATGAAATATTTGATTACTTAGAGGACGAATTAACAATATTAGAAAGAGATCCATTAGAAAACCTGGTTAGGGATAATCAATTAGTTGCTTATAAACACAATGGTTTTTGGCACTGTATGGATACAATAAGAGATAGAGATAATTTAAATGATATTTGGAGTTCTGGTAAAGCTCCATGGAAAAAATGGTAAAAAATGTTTAAAAATATATACAAAAATAAAAAGGTATTAGTGACTGGTCACACTGGTTTTAAAGGGACTTGGTTAACTACGTGGTTATTAAATTTAGGCGCAGACGTTGCAGGTTATTCAGTGGGAATCCCAACTCAGCCATCACATTTTGAAGAGCTTAAACTTAATGAAAAAATTAAACATTATATCGGAGATATTAGGAATTTCGAAAATTTTTATAGTGTATGTAAGGAATATAAGCCTGAATTCATTTTTCATTTAGCGGCACAACCATTAGTAAGAGAATCATATATTAACCCTACCGAAACATTTGAAGTTAATATGTTAGGTACATTAAATGTACTTGAAGTAATACGTCTTCTAAACGATATAGTAAAAGTTGGTGTTATAATAACAAGCGATAAAGCATACGATAATGTAGAGTGGTTATATGGTTATAGAGAGGACGATAAGTTAGGTGGTGAAGACCCATATAGTGGCTCAAAGGGAGCTGCAGAATTAATAACAAAGTCTTATATGCATTCTTTTTTTAAAAATGGTTTTCCAAATATTGCAACAACACGAGCAGGAAATGTAATTGGAGGGGGCGATTGGGCAAAAGACAGAATAGTTCCAGATATCGTTAGATCTTGGTCTGAAAATAAAAAAGTTGAAATTAGAAATCCCTATAGTACCCGTCCCTGGCAACATGTACTAGAACCTTTAAGTGGTTATTTGTGTCTAGCAGCTGAACTTTATATGAAAGATTCAAATTACCGGAATATGGCATTCAATTTTGGGCCAGATTCAAAGGTTAATAAAAATGTAGGCGAACTTATTGACGAAATGAAATTAAGGTGGCAAAAGAGTCCAGGTTGGATTAATAAATACGTCGATGATGGCAAGGCTGAGGCTAACCTGCTTAAGTTGTCTTGCGATAGGGCAAATATTTTATTAAAATGGTATCCAGTAATGGACTTTATTGAAACGGTTGATTTCACTATAGATTGGTATATAAATTTCTATGAAACTAAAGAAAATATATATGATTATACCATCAAGCAAATTGAAGTCTATACAAATAAAGCTGTAGAAAGAGAAATAGCATGGGCAATAAATTAATCAAAAAAAACATAAGTGAAAATATAGATGGAGTCAAAGTAACATCACTCAAGCAAATTAGAGATGAACGAGGGGCTGTGTTCCATTTCTTAAGATCTGACTCTAAAACATATAAGGGCTTTGGAGAATCTTATTTTTCTATTGTAAATGAATCGGTAGTTAAAGGTTGGAAATACCATAAAGAGATTAGTCAGAATTTTTGCGTTCCATATGGGGCTATTAAATTTGTTATTTATGACAACAGAGCAAATTCCAAAACAAAAGGCAATATTCAAGAAATCACACTTGATGATAGTGAAAATTATAGTTTAATAGCCATGCCTCCTGATTTATGGTATAGTTTTAAGTGCTTAAGTAATAATTTTGCTATACTTTCAAACATTATAGACATCCCACATTCTATTAATGAATCAATATCACTCCCATTAAATTCAACAGAAATCCCATATGTCTGGAGTGAATAAAATTGAATTTCCAATTGTAAGTGTAATTATTAATTGCTATAACGGCGAGGTATTTTTGAAAGAAGCAATTGAGTCTGTATTTCAACAAACTTACACCAATTGGGAAATAATATTTTGGGATAACTGCTCAAATGATAACAGCGCCGAGATTGCAAAAAGTTATGGTGAAAAAATTAAATACTTTTATTCTACAGATAATACGAGTTTAGGTGAAGCAAGAAATATGGCAATTCAAAAGTCTTCAGGAGATTTTATTGCATTTATCGATTGTGATGATATATGGATTAATTCAAGAAAACTTGAAATACAAGTTGATTTATTAATGAAAAATGAATCATATGGATTATGCTATGGAAGTATGGAGGAAGTTGATGAAGAAAAAAATCATTTCAGAGATGTAATTACTATTCATGAAAGTGGATATATATTCCCTGAATTATTAATGCAATTTGATGTTAGCATTATAACTACAATGATTAGGAAAAAAACATTGGAGCAATCTGGGCTTAATTTTGATAACAACATAAAAGCTTCCGAAGAATATTGTCTTTTTATGCAGCTTGCCTGTATATCAGAAATAGGGGTCATAAAAGATATATTAGCAGCTTATAGGGTATCTATGAATTCATTGACATCTAAATCCCTGGAAATTTTAGGATTCGAAAGAAGGTATACATTAAATAAAATAATTGACACACGTCCCTTTTTACTAGAAAAGCACTCTAAAAACTTTAGGGAAGCTTTTGCAAGAGCCAATTACTATGATGCCAGGTGGAATATGCAAAACAGGAATAGAATTAATGCAATCAACAATCTTTCTAAAAACATCTTAATTGATAAACGATATTTTTTGTTATTTATTACTTCACTATTTCCTTATTTTATTTGGGATTCGATACATTTAGCAAAAAGAAAAAGGGTGTAGATGGGTAAAAAATTATTTTTAAAAATCAATTTTTCAAATCCAGTTTTACTTTATTTACTAATTTGGCTGACTACATTATATATTTATAAATTAGAACTAACTAAAAATATTAAAGGATTAAACGAAAAAACAAGTATATTAATCTACTCGTCATGTATCATATTTTTAATACTATACTTGATACTCGTTTTGATAAGGCATGAACTAAAGAAAAACAAATTTGACATTAAAATAAAAATTCAAAATATCAATGACGACTTTGTGATTCTAAAATTCAAGAAAGTCATAAATCTAATTTTTAAAATATGGTTAGTTTTTAGTGTTTTAGAAATTTTAATATTTAAAGGTGTTCCTCTAATATCGGTAGTTTTGCTCAGACAAACTGATCTTGATTACGCGAAGTTTGGTATTCCAACAGTTCATGGATTACTAAATGCGCTTTATTATACTTTCTTGTTAGGCTATTTTATTTTATATAACTTAACCAAAAAAAAAGAGTATTTATTTTTTGTATTTATATTCCTTTTATGGCCAATTTTATTGATGTCAAGGGCTTCTTTACTGTGGGCAATTTCTGAAATTTTATGTATTTATTTACTTTTTAATAAAATAACGTTTAAGAAAATTACAAGAATCATATTATACATCCTATTATTTATATATTTATTTGGTATTCTTGGTGATGCAAGAATAGGAGACGAGAGTACCTTCAAGGCGTCCAATTTCATTAACCCTAAATATGAGTTGTATGAAAAATATATACCAAGTGGATTTATTTGGGTTTATTTATATGCAACAACGCCAATAAATAATTTAGTTAGCCAAACTGAACAAATTAATCCTTCCTATAATTTTAGATCAACAACTGAAGGATTGATACCTTCATTCATTCGTACGAAAATTTATAGCGAGGATGATAAGTATGGATTTGAACTAGAAGACAGCGCATTCAACGTTTCTAGTTATTTCACTAATTATTTAAATGATTTTGGAATAAATGGTTCTATCCTTTTTGTTTCAATACTAATGATTTTAATATTATTAATTTATAATAATTGTACATCGGGTAAAATTGGGTCTATAATTGCATACTCAGCTGTTTTTTATGCAATACTCACAAGTATATTTTTCAATAATTTCTTAAGTTTAGTAACAGTATTTCAAGTTATACTTGGTTGCTATATAAATAATTTTCTATATAAAAATAAAAAACTAAATTATAATGTTTAACAATAAAACTTTATTAATTACAGGCGGTACAGGATCGTTTGGTAATGCAGTTCTCAACAAATTTTTAGATACCGATATTAAAGAAATTCGAATATTTAGTCGTGATGAAAAAAAGCAACATGACATGCGGGTTGCCTTGAATTCAACTAAAGTAAAATTTTATATAGGTGATGTTAGAGATATAAATAGTATAGATAAGGCCATGATGGGTGTAGATTTTATTTTTCATGCAGCTGCGCTAAAACAAGTACCATCTTGCGAATTTTTCCCTATCGAAGCCGTTAAAACTAATATTTTAGGTACAGAAAACGTTTTAGAATCAGCTATTAAAAATAATGTAAAAAAGGTGATTTGTTTAAGCACAGATAAAGCCGTGTATCCAATCAATGCGATGGGAATCTCGAAAGCTTTAATGGAAAAAGTTATGGTTTCGAGATCCAAGGATTCTGGTAACACAATCTTAGTTGGTACTCGGTATGGAAATGTAATGGCTTCGAGAGGATCTGTAATTCCACTTTTTCATGATCAAATTACTTCTAATCAACCTTTAACTATTACAAACCCTGATATGACTAGATTTATGATGACATTATCTGATGCCGTAAACCTAGTATTATATGCTTTTGAACATGGTAATAGTGGTGATATTTTCGTACAGAAATCACCAGCATCTACAATTGGCGAGTTGGCTAATGCAATGCTTAAAATTTACAAATCTAAACACACTGTTAATATAATTGGCACTAGACATGCCGAGAAGTTGTATGAAACTTTATTATCAAAAGAAGAGGTATTGATAGCACAAGACCTTGGAGACTATTACAGAGTGCCTGCAGACAATAGAGATTTAAATTATAATAAATATTTTACTGAGGGAATCGAATCTAAAAAAATTATCGATGACTATCATTCTCATAATACAAAACGATTAAATCAAGAAGAACTTATCAAATTACTGAATAGCATAGGTTATTTATAAAATTATTATGAAAAATATAAAATTAATCACAGTTTTAGGAACTAGACCAGAAATAATTAGACTTGCTGAAATTATTAAACTAGCTGATTCTACATTTGACCACATTCTAGTACATACTGGACAAAATTACGATTACAATTTAAATGAAATATTTTTCAATGAATTAGGACTAAGAAAGCCTGATTATTTTTTAGGAGTAGCAGGAAAACATCTTGGTGAAACAATTGGAAACGTAATTTCAAAATCGTTTGAAATATTTTTGAAAGAACAACCTGATGCATTATTAGTTTTAGGGGATACCAATAGTGTATTGTGTACTATTTCTGCAAAAAGACTCAAAATACCAATTTTTCACATGGAAGCTGGTAATAGGTGCTTCGATCAAAATGTACCAGAAGAAATTAATAGAAAAATATCGGATCATATCAGCGACGTAAATTTACCTTATACAGAGCACTCCAGAAGATATTTGCTAAGTGAGGGATTTAGAAAGGATCATGTGTTTGTAACAGGGTCGCCTCTATATGAAGTATTATTACGTAATGAAAACCATATCAGTAACAGTAATGTTTTAGATAAACTAAGATTAGAGAAGAATAAATACTTTGTAGTAAGTGCTCATCGAGAAGAAAATATTGATTTAAATGATAATTTCAAACTTTTAGTAGACTCCATAAATCTAGTTGCAGAGAAGTATAATTTACCAATAATATTTTCAACACATCCTAGAACTCAAAAAAAAATCACTGAAAAAAACATTCAATTCCACCCTTTGGTTTCAAATATCACACCATTGGGTTTTTTTGATTACGTAAAGCTACAGCAAAACTCATTATGTGTTTTGTCTGATAGTGGTACAATTAGTGAAGAGTCGGCCATGATGAAATTTGCTGCAATAAGCATTAGAACAAGTACTGAAAGGCCAGAAGCAATAGATGCTGGATCAATTGTACTAGGGGGTATAAAAAGTGACGAAGTGCTAAGTGCCTTAGACTTGGTTTTAAGCACCAGTAACGTTACCAGTCAAATTTTACCTGTTGAATATTTGGTTAAAGATGTTTCTGTTAGGGTTATAAAAGTTATCCAAAGTTACACATCAATTATAAATAGAGTTATTTGGAATAAACATGAATAAGTTAAAAGTATTAATTCTTGGTTCTGCAGGAATGGCAGGACATATCATAAAAAAACACCTGTCTTCATTTCCAAAAAAAATAGAAGTTTATGACGTAGCCAGATCATCCAAATATGTACAACCTAGTTTTTTATTTGATGTAACTGACTTTAGTTCTTTAAATAATTTAATAGTTGACTTAAAACCTGATTGTATCATCAACTGTATCGGCATATTGAATGATACTGCTGAATCTAATCCAGATTTAGCGATTTTAGTTAATTCTTATTTACCCCATTTTTTAGAAAGTAAAACGAAAGCAAGTAATTGTAAAATAATACATATAAGTACAGATTGTGTTTTTTCAGGATTAAAAGGGGAGTACGTTGAAAAAGACCCTAAAGACGGTGTAGGTATTTATGCTCAATCAAAAGCACTTGGTGAAATTATAAATATTAAAGATTTAACAATAAGGACATCTATAATAGGCCCCGAACTTAATCCAGATGGAATTGGATTATTACATTGGTTTTTAAATCAAAAAAATGACATCACTGGTTATTCAAATGCATTCTGGAGCGGGGTAACAACTAATGAACTTGCAAAATTTATTTATTTTGTCCTTACCGAAAGGTTTAATTTAAATGGGATTTATCACCTTACTAATAATACTAAAATAGATAAATGCTCATTACTTGAGTATTTTCAATCTGCATTTAAAAAAGACGAATTCAAAATCATTTCATCTGATAAATATAAAATCGATAAATCATTTATTAACACTAATAATGATATTTTATTTGAAGTTTCAGATTATAATAATATGATAAATGAAATGAGCGATTATATTAGAAAATATAAATCTTTATATCAATATGATTTTTCGGTATAGCATTAATTATAAAAATAGTTGTAAATATTAATATTTAATGAGAAAAAATTGGATTATTTCACAACTATTTTATCCCGAAGAAACTTCTACTGCATATATAATGACTAAAATTGCAGAAATGTTAGTTGAGGAAAGCAGTGTCAATGTTATTTGTGGAGCATCAAATTATCAATCAAAAAACTTACATTCTAAAAAATTAATACATAAAGATGTCAAAATTTTTCAAATTAGAACTCCTTTATTAAATAAAAATAATCTATTTCATAGAATCATTTTGTTTTCGTATTTTACCTTATCTGTTTTTATCAAACTGCTTTTTAAGGTGAAAAAAAATGATACTATTATCATGGTCACCAATCCCCCAACTTTATTATTTACAATTGCTCTATTAAAATGCATTAAACAATTTAAATTCATCGTCATATTACAAGATATATTTCCAGAAAATGCTGCTGCCTCTGGTTTAATAAATAATAAATCATTACTATATAAAATTAGTCTAAAGGCCATGAATTATGGCTACAAAAAAGCGGATAAGTTATTTGCTTGTGGATCTGATATGGCTGAACATTTTATTAGAAAAGGAATCAAATCTGAAAATATAATAATTATTCCCAATTGGGCAGATCAAGATGTTTTAGAATCACTTGAAACAATTAATAGAAATGAATATTTTAATCTTAATTTAAATGATAGAGTAGTAATTGAATTTGCTGGTAATATTGGTCGGGTTCAAGGTTTAGATATATTTATAAAAATCTTTAAAAAATCCACGAATAAAAAACTATTATTACTTATTATTGGAGATGGCGCAAATAAACAAAATCTCATTAATTATGTTGTTGAGAATAAATTAGATAATGTCATTTTTTTTTCCAGTAAACCACGACACGAACAAAAATATTTTTTAAAATCATGCAATATTGGTCTAATAACACTTTGTAAAGGAATGTACGGTCTTGGTGTTCCTTCTAAGGCTTATAATTTGATGGCTTCATCTAAGGCTATTTTGTATATCGGAGATGAGAAGTCAGAAATTGACAATTATATTAATCAAAATAATATAGGATGGAGCTTTAGTTGGGATAATGAAAAAGAAATTTTACATTTATTAAATAATTTAATTGACCCAAAGGAATTTATACAATATGGAACAAATGCACGAGATTTTGCAACTAATAATTTCACAGAAGACATAGTATTAAAAAAATATAAAGAACATTTGAATTAATACATTTTATGGATATTCTTCTAACAGGTTCAAATGGATTTCTTGGCAAAGAATTAGGTAGTCATTTTAAAAATTACAGCATTAAAACGCTTTCCAGGAGCGCCTCATTTTACAATATAGACCTATCCAAGCAAATTCCTGAATTTAATAATTCATTTGATTTGGTAGTGCACGCTTCAGGTAAAGCACATTTAATTCCACAATCAAATGAACAGATAGCTTCTTTCTACGACGTAAATGTAGTTGGAACATTAAACTTATTATCAGGTTTGTCCAAACACATACCAAAACAATTCGTTTTTATAAGTTCAGTGAGTGTTTATGGTTTAATAAAAGGTGAAAACATAGACGAATCATTTCCATTACTTGCTGAAGACCCATACGGTAAGAGCAAAATTTTGGCGGAAGATATTGTAATTAAATGGTGCGAAAAACATAATGTAATATGTACAATTCTTAGGTTACCTCTTGTTGTGGGTCCTAATCCACCGGGAAATCTAGGTTCTATGATTCGAGGAATTCAAAAAGGTTATTATTTTAACATAGCCGGTGGGAATGCAAAAAAAAGTATGGTATTAGCCTCGGACATTGCAAATTTTATTATAATCGTTGCAAATATAGGCGGAATTTACAATTTAACGGATGGGGCTCATCCCACTTTTAATGATTTAAGTCAAAGCATTTCAAAAAAGTTTAATAAAATATTTACCCCCAACTTGCCCTATTATTTTGCTTATATCTTAGCAAAATTTGGAGATATTTATGGAGACCAGTTTCCTTTAAATTCAAATAAATTAAAAAAAATAACATCCTCACTTACATTTAATGACAGTTTAGCTAGAAATAATTTTGGTTGGTGTTCTAACTCTGTCATTCAAAATATAAGTTCATTAAATATATAATAATGGTTCAGTTTGATCACATTGAAATTCATGTAAAAAACTCATACAATTATGTACTTTTCTTAAAAAAATTGTTTCCCATCAGCCGTTTAAAAAAAATTTCGGATAATCTTACTTATATGTTTCTAACTGGAGATGGTTTAAGATTTGAAATAAAAGAAAATAAAAAATTTGAATATATTTTTGATACAGCTACTAATATTGGATTCTGTTTACCTTGTTTACGTATGGAAGAAGCAATGCAGCATATTGAATCTATTCGTGAAGTTAAAATTTTTAAAATAATTGAGAACCCAGATGGTCCTTGCATCTTTTTTAAAGATCATGAAGGGATTGATTGGCACATAAAAGATTATAAAAATTTAGATATTTATACAAATATTTAAATTTTTATTTAGATACAACTAAAAAAAAATAACCACCAAATCCAGTTTTAGTGTTTTATTTGGTAAACGCAATTATCACTAGTATTTTTACAAAATGAAGATATCATCAATATCAGAACAACAAATTTCCGGCGTTAAACTCATCAATTTTGACCGTTTCATGGATCAAAGAGGTTTTTTCACAGAAACTTTTCGTACATCTGATTTTATAAACAATGAATTGAAGGTTTTCCCTAATGGAATCAAGCAGTCTAATGAAAGCTTTTCTCATAAAAATGTATTAAGAGGCTTACATTTTCAGTGGAATCCTAATATGGGTAAATTAATAAGAACAATTGCTGGTCATATGGTGGATTTAGTTTTGGATTTACGACAAGGCTCTCCAACCCAAGGTAAGATTATGGCTTTTGATATGCCAGCTGAATCAACAGATGGCTTCTCAAGTTGGATTTGGGTACCAGAAGGATGTGCCCATGGTAATTTCTTTTTAAAAGATTCTTATATTGAATATTTTTGTTCTGGAACATACAATGGAGAATGCGAAGCCGGGATTTCTCCATTTGCAGAAGATATTGATTGGTCTATTTGTGATTCAAATTTAAAGGGTAAATTCTTTGAATTGAAAGATTCATTTATAGCTACTCCTAAAGATATAAATGGTTTGACGGTAAAAGAGTGGCTTAACAGAAGTGATGCAAATAATTTTACTATTTAATTTTTCTTAAAATATTTTCATGAAAAAAATTTTACTAGCAGGTGGTGCAGGGTATATAGGAACTGAACTTTGTAAGAGATTACAAAGATTAGATTATAAAGTAACAGTTATTGATGAACTATGGTTTGGGAATAATTTAAATCCCAAAGTAGAATTGATTCAAAAAGATTTATTACAAGTTACACATAATGATTTAAAAGACTTTGATACTGTTATTTTTTTAGGGGGTGTTTCAAACGATCCTATGGCTGAATTTTCACCCTCTGAAAATTTTATACAAAATGCAGCCTGCCCTGCATATTTATCATACGAGTGTAAAAGAGCAGGGGTAAGACGTTTTATTTATGCTTCTTCTTGTTCTGTTTATGGATATACAGTTGATGAATTATATGATGAAAAATCTCCCACCACTTGTTCTTATCCATACGGTATTTCAAAGTTACAAGGGGAAAATGGGGTAATGCATTTAGCTGATGATAAATTCTCCGTTATTGCCTTAAGACAAGGAACGGTATGTGGACATAGCGATAGAATGCGCTTTGACCTAGTAGTAAATACGATGTTTAAAAATGCTATGACTAATGGGGAGATTACAGTGAATAACCCTTCAATTTGGAGGCCTATTTTCCATATTCAAGATGCCTGCTCGGCCTTTATTAGATCGATCCAAGCACCGGACAATATTTCAGGGGTATTTAATGTGGCTTCTGACAATTACACTTTAGGGCAGATTGGGGATATAGTAGGGGCTGAGATGTCAAAAAACTTAGGCAAAGAAGTCAAAGTACATATTAATGATGTGCAAGATTTTAGAAACTATAAAGTGTCTATTCAGCATGCTAAATTAGCATTAGGCTTTACCCCAGTTTATGGTGTTAAAGAAATTATTAATCAGTTATTTGAGAACGCTGATAAATATGGCAACTACGAAGATGACAAATATTATAATATAAAAGTTTTTAAGAATTTAGGAAAGTAGCCTTTGAATATTTCTCCCCCCAAAGTTTATACTATAGATTAGTAAAATGCCTCCCAAAATATGGGGGGCATTTTTGTTTATACAGCTTTATGATATGCAAGTACCCAGCCATTTTTTTCAGAAGCATTAATAATAGTAAAGTCTCCTCTATTTTTTATGATATCATAACCTCTAAAATGTTTTAAATGATGTGTATCATCTAAAAGAATATAGTAATTCTTGTTTTTCATTAATTCATCTGTTATTTGAAACTCCATATGACCAACGCCACCAGCAGAGTCTAGTACAATTAACATTTCGTGGTTACCAAATTCTTTAATTAAACTAGGAAGTAAGTTGTAGGTAGGTTTGGTATTCGAATTTCTACTAGGGCGTAATATTTTTTTCAAAAATTGCTTAATGATATTATTGCTACTATCATTTAGCCTACCTTCTAATTCATTTACATAAAAATTAATGGGGTCTTTTGCATTATCAATAAAAACCTCTGGATATTTTTCATGTTGCAAGATTGCTTCATCTTTTTTTACATATTCAATGGCATCATTTAAATCTAAAGAACAACCATAGCAGCAATTCACAAAACTAAATTGGCTTAGGTTCTTTTTAGCTAGGGTATAATTGGTATAATCAATTTCAATAGTATTTAAGCTTTTAAGTGAACTGGAATTTTTAAAAGCATTGCCTAACATAGTGGTTGAACCTAGGCCTCTATGTGTACCTGTTTCGATTATATATTCAATGGTATTTTTAGAAGCTAATTCGCCTAAACTATTTATTAAATCCATGTCTTTATTCATGGATACCGATGTGTATTTATAATCTCCGTATTCTTTCAAGGGTCAATATTTTAATTTAGTAATAAGTTCTATTTCAGTGTGATAAAGGTAGCAAACTCTCTATAATTAAGGAAATAAATTATAAAATTTGACTATATATTTATTAGCTTTGTTTATAAGCTTATTTGACTATTAAT
>Ga0209107_10000783_pt1 | contig 18162 bp, 3 predicted proteins | sample LakErihyJuly2011_2_FD_187460 | JGI IMG/M metagenome (GOLD analysis project Ga0209107, IMG submission 187460) | Freshwater microbial communities from dead zone in Lake Erie, Canada - CCB hypolimnion July 2011 (SPAdes) (version 2) | ecosystem: Environmental > Aquatic > Freshwater > Lentic >... | reverse complement strand
CGTGCGCGATCTGCTGGATCAGGCCGGCCACCCGGTCCACCGAGCCCACGATGGCCGCCATGTTCTGACCGGCGTCGTGCACCAGGGCCGCGCCCGATTCGACGTGCTCGGTCGAGGCCTGGATGAGGCTCTTGATTTCCTTGGCGGCGTTGGCCGAGCGTTGCGCCAGGGTGCGCACTTCGCCCGCCACCACCGCAAAGCCTCGGCCTTGTTCGCCGGCCCGTGCGGCTTCCACGGCCGCGTTCAGCGCCAGGATGTTGGTCTGGAAAGCGATGCCGTCGATCACGGTGATGATGTCGGTGATCTTGCGGGCGCTGGCGTGGATGGCCTCCATGGTGTGCACCACTTGGGACACCACCTCGCCGCCGCGGCGGGCCTGGCTGGCGGCCTCGGCGGCCATGCCTTGCGCCGAGGACGACGACGCGGCGTTGTGCTGCACCGTGCTGCTGAACTCTTCCATCGACGAGGCGGTGTGCTGCAGGCGGGCCGCGGCTTGCTCGGTGCGGTGGTTGAGGTCCTCGTTGCCGGTGGCGATCTGCTGGCTGGCCTCGGCCACGTGGCCCACGCTGTCGCGCACCTGGCCCAGCGTGTCGCCCAACTGGCGGCTCATGTCGCGCATGGCCCGCAGCAGCCGGGCGATTTCGTCGCCGCCCTCGGCCAGCGGGTGGGGTGACTGGCCCTGGGCGATGTCGCCTTGGGCGATGGCCTCGGCGCGGGCCACGGCCTCGTTGACGCCATGGCTGAGCTGGCGCGCGGTCAGCTCCACCAGGCCCCACAGCAGCAGGGCGGCGGCCAGCACGGCGGCCACGCTGCCGATCATCTGCTGGCGGAAAGCGGTCTGCAGGTCGTCGATGTACAGGCCCGAGCCCAGCACCCAGCCCCAGGGCGCAAAAGCCTTGACGAAGGAGACCTTGTCCACCGGCGCGTCGTGGCCGGGTTTGGGCCACTGGTAGTGGACAAAGCCTTCGCCACGGGTGCGGGCCATGTCGGTGAACTGGCGGAACAGGAAGGTGCCATTCGGGTCCTTCATGTCGTTGAGGTTCTTGCCGTCGAGCTGCGGCTTGATGGGGTGGTGGACCATCACGCCCGCCATGTCATTGACCCAGAAGTACTCGTTGTTGCCGTAGCGCAGGCGGTCCAGGGCGGACAAGGCCTGCTGGCGCGCGGCATCGGCATCGAGCTTGCCGCTGGTCTGCTGCTCGTGCGCCCACTGCAGCAGCGCGTGCGCCACTTCGACGGTCTGGCGCACGGCGGTGCGGCGGTCTTCGAGTTTTTGGTCGTAGGCTGCCCACAGCAGGCCGACGGCCACGCCGAGCACACCGAGGGCGGACAGGCCGGCCAGCAGGCGCAGGCGGGTGGCCACGTTGAATTGTCTGAACCAGAACAGCATGGGATGAGGCACCAATCGACAGGATGGACATTGCCTCGTGCCCGCAAGGGCTCACCGGTCCGCCCGGCGGGATGTGGTGGCGTGTCGATTCCATCGTGGCCGGACACGCCGCTCCCGAGGCGGCTGCCGGGGCGCCATGCGGCGTGTCCCGGTGCCTGCATTCTGTTCAGCCGGCCTGATTCCCATCAGGTGAAATGCGCCGTGCGACTGGCGCATCTCCATGCGGCCAGTCGGGGAATGTGCCCGCGGCTCAGTCCTCGCCCATCAGGCGCTGCGGCGTGATCTCCAGCGACTCGCTGCCGTCGTTGACCCACACGGTGCCATCCTGCACGGTGATTTGCAGCTGCATGGTGCGCTGGGCCAGCTTGGCCAGGGCCTGGCTTTGCTCGTGCGGGATCTGCCAGATGTGCAGGTTGTTGGCGCGCGTGAGCTTGGTGGCGATGCCGCTCCACCACACCGGCGTGCTGCTCTGGAAGGCGTAGAGCGAGACGCGGCGGGCGCGGCCCGAGGCCTTCATCAGGCGCTTGTCGTCGGGCTGGCCGACTTCCACCCAGTGCAGGATCTCGTCGGAGAAGTTCTTGTGCCACAGCGCGGGCTCGTCGGGCTCCCACATGTCCTTGGCGAATTCGAGGGTGCCTTCCGAGGTGTCGGCGGGCCAGCCCAGGGCCAGGGCCAGCACGCGGACCATCATGCGCTCGTCGTTCTCGGACGGGTGGCGCGCGATGGTGACGGCGATGTCGGCATAGACGTTGCGGTCCATGTCGGCCAGCTGCAGCTGGGCTTTGTGGATGGTGGCTTTGATGGCCATGGTGGGTCTGGAGGTGCTTGGCGGGAAACCCGACATCATCCTCCAAAACCGTGAGGGCGCCGTGGCAGGCTCAGCCCCCGAACACGCGCTTGAGCCAGTCGCTCATCACGGCGAGCACCTGGGCCTGCTCGGCCTCGTTGAAGATCTCGTGGGAGAGCTGCGGCCAGGGGTGGCTGGTGACCAGGCTGGCCGGTGCGGCGGCAGCGAAATCGGCCGAGCCTTGCGGCAGCACGCAGCGGTCTTCGCCGCCCCACATGACGAGGGTGGGCGTGAGCCAACCGGGCGCACGCTGGCGCACGGTCTCGCCGGCTTGCAGCAGCCAGGTGCTGAGGCGGCCGCTGACGCGGTCGTGCACCAGCGGGTCGGCCAGGTAGGCGGCGACGGTGGCGGGGTTGTGGCAGATCCATTCAGGCTTGAGGCCGTTGGACACCGCGATGTCGGGCGTGAGCTTGCCCACGGTGGCCAGCAAGGCCTTTTGCACCGCGCTGATGGGGATGGCCAGGGCCGGCGAGGACAGCACCAGCGCCGTCACCGGGCGCGACCAGGGCGCGCTGGCGGCATCTTCCACCGGGCGGGCCAGGGCGGCCACGAAGCGCGCTGCGATGGCGCCACCCAGGCTGTGGCCGACCAGCAGCAGCGGGCGGTCGGGGTAGGCGGCGCGGGTGGCGTCGATGACGGCGGCGAGGTCGTGCAGGAAGTCGTCGCCCTCGTTGAGCACGCCGCGCTTGCCGGGCGAGCGGCCATGGCCGCGGTGGTCGTAGCCGACGACCGCCCAGCCTTGCTGGTTGAGGCTGGCGGCCACGTGTTCGTAGCGGCCGCTGTGCTCGCCCAGGCCGTGGACGAGGACGGCGACGCAGGGGGCGGGGCGCACGCCGGCCAGGGGCCAGTGGCGCAGGAAGAGGTTCAGGCCGTCGCGGGTGCGGACGGTCTCGGGGAAGTCAACCAGCATGATGTGTACTCCTTTCATGTGGATGCGGGCGCCAGCCCAGGCCCTGCGTGGTCGCAGCGCCGGGGGCGTCGGGTCGGGGGGCAGCGCGCGGGCGGTATTCGCAGCCGATCCAGCCGGACCAGCCCAGGCGCTGCAGTTCGTCGAAGAGCCAGGGGTGGTGCAGCTCGCCCCGGTCGGGCTCGTTGCGGTCGGGCACGCCTGCGATCTGCAGGTGGCCGACTTGGGCCGTGGGCAGCCAGTGTCGCAGGCGCGTGGTGACGTCGCCTTCAACGATCTGGCAATGGTAGAGGTCCATCTGCACGCGCAGATGCGCCGAGCCGATGCGCTGGACGATGCCGTGGGCCTCGTGCTGGCGTGTCAGCAGGTAGCCGGGCATGTCGCGCGGGTTGATGGGCTCGATGGTCAGGGTGATGCCGTGGGCCCGGGCTTGTTCGGCCGCCCAGGCCAGGCGCTGCTCGAAGCGCTCCCAGGCGGCCTGGTGCGCGGCGCTGCCTGCGGGTGCGGCGCACAGGCCGGCCATGACGTGGACCAGGGGAGGGGCATGGGGGGCGCCAAGGCTGCCGCCCAGGGCGCTGGCGCGGTCCAGGGCCGCGAGGAGGCTGCCGCGGAAATCCGACTCACGGCCGTCCAGGCTGGCCAGGCCGCGTTCGCCCGCCGCCCAGTCGCCGGGCTCGGCGTTGAACAGCACCAGGCCCAGGCCCGTGTCGCGCAGGCGGGCCTGGACGTCGGCCAGCGGGTGCTCGTGCGGGAACAGGCATTCCACACCGGCAAAGCCGTCCCGGGCGGCCGCGGCGAAGCGGTCCAGGAAGGGCAGGTCGGTGTAGAGCCAGGACAGGTTGGCGGCGAAGCGCAAGGCGGACGAGGCGGGTGAGGGATGCGGGGCGTTCACGGTGTCGGCATCGGTGCAACGGCCGTCAGCCTAGCACCCAAAGCCGGGGCTTTGGGTGACTGGCTCATCCTTTTGGCCTATGGCAAATCCGGCCACACGATGTAGGGGATTGTGATTTTGTGTAAGGCGGGCAAGACTGCAAGACACGCGCACGCTCGCGTCCCCATTCCAAAACACAGCAGGGAGACCAGGCCAGGCGACCAGCCGGGTTCCTCTGCGCAGGAGTCCCCCATGAGCCACGGTGCCATCACCCTCGTCCGCCGCCAGTACCTGGCCATCTTGCGCCGCTGTGCTTCGCTGAACGCCTCGGGCTGGATGGCGCTGGGCGGCTTCTCGGCGGGCCTGGGGCTGCTGACCGGTGGCGTGGCGCAGGCGGCCGGCCCGGGCATCGTGACCGACGGGCGCACCCAGACGGCGGTGACGCCGGTGGGCGGCAACCCGGCGGTGATCGACGTGACGACGCAGACCGTCAAGGGCGTCAACGGCTTCAACAGCTTCTCGCAGTTCAGCGTCTATGGCGGCCAGACGGTCAACCTGCACGTGCCGCAGGGCGCGGCCAACCTGCTGAACCTGGTCAACGGCCCGCAATCGCAGATCGATGGCGTGCTCAACGCCTACAAGGACGGCCGCATCGGCGGCAATGTGTTCTTCTTCAACCCGATGGGCATCGTGGTGGGCGCTGGCGGCCAGATCAACGTGGGCAGCCTGATGCTGGCCACGCCCACGCAGGCCTACATGGACCGCCTGATGGACGGCCAGGGCCGCATCGACGACGCCGCGCTGGCCGAGGCTCTGGCGGGCCGGGTGCCGCTGTCGGCCTCGGGCCTGATCAGCGTCAAGGGCCAGGTGCGCGCCATCGACGGCGCCTTGCTGGCCGCGGGCCGGGTCGAGGTGGCGGCGGGCGGGCAGGTGCAGGCCGGTGGCGCGGTGCGCGTGGCCTTCGGGCAGTTGGTCAATGTCGATGGCCTGAAAGAGGGCGGCGTGAGCTTCCTGGAGGGCGACACGGTGCGCATCGTGGCCTCGGGCGATGTCGATGTGGCCGGGCGGGTGTCGGCCGATGGCGCGGGCACGGGCGCGGCAGCGCAAGGCGGCCGCGTGCACGTGTGGGCCGATGGCACGGCGCGCCTGCTGCAGGGCGGCGTGGTGTCGGCGCGCGGTGGTGACACCGAGGGCGACGGCGGCCACATCGAGTTCAGCGCGACCCAGACCGTCAGCCTGGGCGGCGGGCGCTTCGACGTCGGCGCGGGCGCTGGCCGCGCGGGCAGCGTGCTGATCGACCCCAACGACATCGAGGTGCTGGCCAACAGCATCTTCACCGACGGCGGCAGCTACACCCTGGTGGCCAACAACAGCATCACCGTCAAGGAAGACGTGGTGCTGTCCACCCGCAAGGTGGCCAACTCAGGCACGGCCGACCACGAAACCGCGGTGTCCACCGGCGACTCGGGCGACCTGAGCCTGCTGGCCTCGCACATCGACATCCAGCGCGGCGCCAAGCTGCTGGCCCAGGCCACGGGCCCGTACAAGGCCGGCAAGCTCACGCTGAAGGCCAGCCACGTCAACGCCATCGGCGCCACGCGCACGGCCGACGCCAGCATCCGCATCGACCGAGCCACGCTGCGCGGCGGCGACATCCTCATCAGCGCCGAAGCCGACACCTCGGCCATCGCCACGCTGCTGTCGCAGTCGCCCCAGACCACGCTGGCCGAGGCGCAGAAGTTCGTCGACAACGAACTCGACAACCTCTCCGACGGCCCCGGCGGCGAGTTCCTGGCCATCACGACGAAAGCCACGGCGCGCACCGAGGTGCTGGGCAGCCGCATCATCGGTTCCGGCGACGTCACCATCCAGAGCAAGGCCGCGGCCCGCGCCGGCTTCGACAAGAACGCCCTGGCCGAAACCCTGATCGGCGATGCGCCCGCGGCGGGTGGCCAGCCGGCCGTGAGCACGGTCATCCAGGGCCGCAACGTCAAGGTCGATGCGCTCGCCAGCACCTCGTTCAAGCTCGACGTGCTGGGCACGGCGGCCAAGCTGCTGGACCAGAGCTGGTTGCCTTCGGACAGCGCCTTGCTGAAGACGCTCAACGACCAGATCTTCGATTTCAGCAGCGTGCCGCTGGTGTCGCTGTCCACGTCCAAGGCGACGACGCGCATCGACGGCGCCACGCAGGTGACGGCCACGGGTGATTTGACGGTGCACAGCGAGGCGACCTCGGTCTCGCAGCCGACCTTCTCGGGCCTGCTGGTGCTGTCGGCGGCCTGGGGCGAATCCACCGCCGCGGCCACCACCCAGGTGCAGGGCACGAGCCAGCTGACGGCGGGTGGCGCGGCCAAGGTCCAGGCCAGCACCGACGTGACCGTCGCTGTCTCGGCGACCATCAGCACGACCAACAAGCCCATCGACGCGGTCTTCGTGCGCGCCGACAACAGCGCCACCACCACGGCTGAGACGGGCGACGGCACGCGCATCCGCGGCAACAGCATCGAGGTCAGCGCGGCCAACGCCTCGGACATCTCGGTGTCTGGCACCGCGGCCAACAACGGCGGCAGCGGCATGGGCATCGCGGTGGCAGTGAACACGTCGAAGAACGACGTCACGGCCAAGCTCGGCGGTGACGCGGCCAGCACGGGCGGCGCGACCCTGGTCGATGCCCGCATCGCCATCGCCAAGAACACCACGGCGGCCGACGCCTCCACGCTGGGCAACCCCAGCAGCATCTCGGCCCAGATCACCAACTTCACCGCCGGCATCCAGCGCAATGTGGTGAGCGGTGTGCTGGGCGCCACGGGCAAGTTGTCGGGCGCCACGGGCGACAAGATCGCCAACTTCATGTTCCCAGGCATCAAGGAGGGCAAGTTCAACCTCTCCGGCGCGGTGACCTACAGCGACTCGGCCAACGCCGCGAAGGCCAGCGTCGCCGATGGCGCCAAGGTGCAGTCGGCCGCGGGCCTCGACGTGACGGCGTCCATCCAGGACCGCCCCAGCGCCAGCGTGGGCGCCAAGACGACGTCCACCGGCACGGCCGTCGGCGGCGCCGTGGCCCTGGCCAACTTCTCCAACGATGCCAAGGCCTGGATCGGCAAGGGCGCCACGGTCGATGCCAAGGGCGCGCTGAAGGTCGATGCGCAGACCCGCGTGCCTTACCCCTGGCAGATCAACTGGAACTCGCCGGACGCCATCCTCAACCACCTGCAGTCGAACATGCTGGACCTGGTCTTCACGACCTTCGGCATCAATTCGGCCGCCGGCAAGAGCGGCGTCGGTGCGGCCGCGGCCGTGACCGTCTTCAACCTGGACAACAACGCGCAGGCCTTCATCGACGAGGGCGCCAAGGTCAACACCACGGCCTACGCGCCGGGCACGCAAAGCCTGCCCGACCAGACCGTGACGGTGCACGCCCAGAACGAGGTCAACACGGTGCACGCCGTGGGCATCGCGGGCAAGAAGGTGCTGGGCACGACCGGCGGCAAGGCGGCCATCGGGGGCTCGGCCGACGTGGTGGACATCGACAGCACGGCCTCGGCCACCATCCGCGGTGGCGCCGATGTGCGCGCCGCGCAAAGCGTGACCGTGAAGGCCGAGCAGACGGCGCAGATCGTGACCGTGGCCGAAGCGGGCGGTTCGTCCGATGCCGTGGGCATCGAGGGCGCGGTCACCGTGGACATCCTCAAGCAGAGCACGCTGGCCGGCATCGACGACGACGCCAAGGTGCAGTCGGGCGGCCCGGTGACGGTGCAGGCCGACGCCTCGCTGCGCGACATCGCCGTGGCCGGTGGCGTTGTGGCGACCAAGGGCTCGGTGGGCATCGGCTTTGCCGTGACCGTCAACCAGGTGGACACCGACACCACGGCGCGCATTGGCAACGTGGACCTGGCCGGCCGCGATGCCGCAGGCGCCAATGGCTTCGTGAACAGCGCCGGTGCGCTCAAGGTCCAAGCCGACGCGGTGACGGAGGTCGGCGCCTACTCGGTGGCCGGCGCGCTGGCCACCAACAGCAAGGCCCAGACCGAGGCCCCGTCCGGGAGCGATTCGAGCACGCAGTCGGGCAGCAGCGGCGCAGGCACGGGCAAGTTCGGCATCGCGGTGTCGGGCGACGCGGCCTACAACGACGTGACGGCCAACACCACGGCGGCCATCACCGATGGCGCGCAGGTCAACCAGGCCACCAACGTGACCGTACACGCGCACAACGACCTGGCCATCAACGCGCTGTCGGGCGCGGTGACCATTTCCACGCAGTCCAATGGCAACGGCCTGGCGGGCTCGGTGGCCTACAACACGCTGGATGGCAGCACGGCGGCCTTCGTCGATGGCGCGCGCATCGCCAGCAGCGGCGCCATGGCGGTGGAGGCCCTCAGCGAGGGCAAGATCGAGTCCCTGTCGGCCTCCCTGCAGGCCAGCCGCGGCAAGCTGGGCGTGGCGGGCTCAGTCTCCATCAACGAGCTGGCGCACTGGACGCAGGCCTACATCCAGGGCAGCGACCTGTCTGGCCTGAGCAGCCTGAGCCTGTCGGCGCGTGACAGCGCGGCCATCCGCTCGGTGGCGGGGGCGCTGGCCGTTGGCGGCAAGGCGGGCATCGGCCTGTCCTTCGGCTGGAACCACATCGACAACCAGATCACGGCCTACATCCGCAACAGCGACGTGAACACCGCCGGCGCGGTGCTGGTGGACGCGCAGAGCACCGGCGGCATCGACACCATCGCGGCCTCGCTGGGTGCCAGCACGGGGCAGATGGCCGGTGCGGCGGCGGTCGCCATCAACCAGATCGGCACGCAGACCTCGGCCAAGGTCGAAGGGCGCAAGACGGCCGCGGGCATCGATGCGGCCTCGCTGAGCGTGCGCGCTTCGGACACCTCGGACATCAACGCCATCGTTGGCGCCCTGGGCCTGAGCACGGGCAAGGCGGCCTTCGGCGTGAGCTTCGCGTGGAACAAGATCACCTCGGGCGTGCAGGCCAGCCTGCTCAACACCACGGTGGACACCACGGGCGCGGTCGAGGCCTCGGCCACGCACGATGCCAACATCGAAACCTACGCCATGGGCGGCGGCGCGGCGGCCAAGGTGGGCGTGTCGGGCTCGCTGGCCCTCAATGACATCGGCACGACGCTGGGTGCGCGCAGCCTGGGCAGCGTGGTGACCAGCCAGGGCGGTGGCGTGGCCATCACGGCGTCCGAGCGTGCGCGCATCTTCGCGGCCACCGGCGCCCTGTCGGGCGGTGGCACGGCGGCGGTGGGCGCCTCGGGTTCCTACAACCACATCACCGGCACGGTGCTGGCCGAGGTGCAGGGCGGCAGCCTGACGGCGCGCCATGGTTCGGTGCGCGTGGACGCTGCGCGCGACGGCGAGGTGGAGGTCTGGGCCGCGGCCGGCTCGGGCGGCGGCACGGCCGGTTTTGCCGGTTCCATCGCCATCAACGACGTGGGCGGTGAGACCCGCGCCAGCGTGAACGGCGCAGCCCAGGTGCGCGCCGACCACAACGTGGGTGTGACGGCCCAGGCCGACGACCGCATCTTCTCGCAAGCGGGCACGGTGGCCCTGGGTGGCACGGTGGGCGGTGGTGGCGCCATCGCCATCAACGACCTGCACAACCAGACCACGGCCGAGGTCACGGACAGCGGCACCCAGGTCAATGCCCTGGCGCAAGGCGGCGCGCTCAGCGTGGACAACGGCCAGCTCAGCGCGACCAGCGGCCTGCGCGACAACCTCAACAACCACCAACTGAAGGACGCCGTTCGCGGCGCCGCGGTGGTGGCGTCTTCGACCAGCCAGGTCGAGACGATCTTGGCCAACGTGGCCGGCGGCGGCGAGGTCGGCGTGGCCGCGACGGTGTCGGTCAACCTGCTGGGCGGCAGCACGACGGCGCAGGTGACGAAGCAGGCGGCGGTGCAGTCCACCCCGGGCGATGCCACCGGCGCGAGCACCAGCCAGGACGCCCGCGTGGGCGCTTACCACCACGACGCCGTCATCGCGGGGGCCGGTGGCCTGGCCGTGGGTGGCACGGCCGGCGTGGGCGGTGCGGTGGACACCACGGTGCTGTCGCACGCCACGAAGGCGCAGGTGAACAACGCCAGCGTCTCGGCGCAAGGTGACGTGGCCGTGGCCGCGCGCCACACCATCGGCACGCAGCAGGTGGTGGTGGGCGCCAGCGGTGGCGGCGTCGCCTCGCTGAACCTGTCGGGCACGGTGCTGCTGGCCAAGATGCAGACCGAGGCCCTGGCCGATGGCGCCACGCTGAAGGCCGGCCGCAACGTCGCCCTCAACGCGGGTTCCGAGCTGAAGGCCGAGCACCTGGTGGGTGGCCTGAGCGCGGCGGGCGCCGCGGGCGTGGGCGCGTCGGTGGTCGTCACCGTGGCCGAGCAGCAGACGCGCGCGGCCACGTCGGGCAACACCGTCATCGATGCCAATGGCACGACCACGGTGTCGGCCGACAGCGCGCAGGACGTCACCGTCAACGCCGCGACCGGCACCGCCGCGGGCGCGGTGGGCATCGCGGGCACGGTGGCGGTCACGGTGCTCAAGGGCCAGACGGACGCGGCCGTGGGCGGCAGCACCCGCATCAACCAGAACACGGCCACCGGCCTGGCCGGCCAGGACGTGGTGGTGCAGGCCAGCGAGCGCATCGGCGTGGACAACAAGCTGGGCGCGCTGGCGGTGGGCGTGGGCGGCGGCGGCGTGGGCGCCACGGCCGATATCACGCTGGTGAAGTCCGGCACCTCGGCCACCGTGGGCGCGGGCGCACAGCTGCGCGCAGGCGGTGACATCCGCGTGGACGCTGGCACCCAGCGCGACGTGGCCTCGTTGACCGTGGCCGCTTCGGGCGGCGCCACCTTCGGCATCTCCGGGGCGGTGTCCTACATCGGCGTGGGCGGCCGCGCCGACAGCGGGGCGCAGTCCGAGCTGTCGGGTTCGATCGCGGACGCGGGCAGCCTGGCTTCGGGCAACCTGACCGGCGGCCAGGCCAGTTCGGACGCGGGCGGCACCTCGGCCAGCACGCAGCGCGTCAACACCGCGCGCAGCAGCGTCGGCCTGACGAATGACTTCAACACCGTGCCCGTGGGCACCAGCGCCGTGGCCAGCGTGGGCAGCGGCGCGACGCTGAACGCAGGCCGCGATGTGGCCGTGCATGCGCACACCCAGACCGATGTGAAGGCCACCGCCGCGGGCGTGGCCGTGTCGGGCGGGGTGTCACTCGGCGGTGGCGTGGCCATCGCCCGCATCGACGACGACACCCGGGCCTCCGTGGCCGGCAGCATCACGGCCGCGCGCCGCGTGCTGGTGCAGGCCACCGATGGCCAGGCCCGCACCTCGTCGCTGACGACCTATGCCGGTGGCGGTGGCCTGGTCGGCCTGGGCGCCTCCGTGAGCTTGCTGGACAAGACCAGCCGCACCCTGGCCGAGGTCGCGCCCGACGCGCACCTCACCGCGCTGGGCAGCGTGGCGGGCGACGCGCTCAACCTGAGCGGTGACGTCACCATCCTGGCGGGCAACACGCACAGCCTGAAGGCCGAAGCGCTGGGCGCCGCGGTCGGTCTGGGCGGCATCGGCGCTGCCGTGGCGCACGCCAACGAAGCGGCTTCGGCCACCGCGCAGGTGGGCGACCGCACCGTGATCACGGCCAAGTCCCTGGACGTGCACGGCCGCAGCAGCACCACCACGTCGGCCCAGGCGACCGCCGCAGCCGGCGGCATCGTCAGTGGCGCGGGCGCCGACGCGCAGGCCACCGACAACGCCAGCGCCAGCGCCACCCTGGGCCAGAACGTCCAGGTCACCACCACCGGCGGCCTGACCCAGGTGCGTGCCGACATCGACCCCGTCACGCGCAGCCAGGCCCTGGGCGTGGCCGTCAGCGCCGGCGTGTCGATCGGCGTGTCGCTGGCCAAATCAGAAGCCACCGGCAAGGCCCTGGCCACCACCGGCACCGGCGTGAACGTGCAGGCGGGCAGCTTCCACCTGAGCGCCACGACCCTGCCGCGCAGCGGTGCCAACACGGCCACGGCCGACGCCACCGGGGCCGCGGGCGGCCTGCTGCTTGGCGCTGGCGCCACCTCGGCCGATGCCCTTGTGCGGACCCGCACGCAGGCCGCGCTCGGCGATGGCAGCACCGTCAAGACCACCGACGACCTGCGCATCACGGCCAACAGCACGACGTCCACCGACACCGACGCCTCCGGCGTGTACGCGGCCGGCTTGCTGGCCGGCGGCAGCAACCGCGCCACCAGCCGCACGACCACCACCACGACCGCCGGTGCCGGCGACAACGTGACCTTGGAAGCCAACAAGGCGCTGGTGGTGCAAGCCACCGGCTCAGACAGCTTGCGCTCGAACACCACCGCGGGCGCGGGCGGCCTGGGCACTTTGGTGGCCTCCAAGGCCGAGACCTACGCGAACGCGACCACCACCGCGAACCTGGGTACGCTCGATGGCCTGGGCGGCACCACGGGCACGGCCCGGGCGGCCAGCCTGACCCTGGGCGCCGACCAGAGCACCCAGTTCAACGCCACCGCCGACTCGACCTCGGCCTCGGTCGTGGGCTACTCCGGTGCCCGCGCCCACAACGAGGTGAACACCGACACCCGCGTCAACGTGGGCAAGGGCTTCGCCATCGACGCCAAGGCGCTGCAGGTGCAGGCGGCCAACCACATCGTCAAGGCCGCGCTGGCCAGCGGCTACAACGTCGATTCGGCCTCGGGTGGCCTGCTCAACGGCGCCGCCGCGCGCAGCGAGAGCCAGATCCGCAACCACGCCCTCGTCACCCTGGGCGAGAACGCCCGCCTCAGCGTCAACGTGGCCGGCACGGCCTGGGGCAGCTTCGATGTCGCGGCCTTCAACGAGGTCCATGCGCATGACAGCGTGCGCCTGGATTCCGGTGGCGCCATCGCGGTGGCGCGCAGCGAGTCCGAGGTCCGCAACGACGTCAACGAAGGCAAGGTGAGCGTGGGCGCCAACGCGACGCTGACCAGCGACGGCGAGATCAACCTGTCCTCGCGCACGGTGTCCGAGGTGTTCACCGAAGCACGCGCCAAGACCTACGGCGTGGCCGGCGCCGCGCAAGGCAAGACCTTGTCCGACATCGGTGCCGACAACCAGGTCAACGTGGCCGGCGGCGCCCTCATCGAGGCCGAGCGCGACGTGCACCTGATGGCCGGCACCGACCGCAGCGCCGCCAACGTGCTCAACGCCGATGCCGACACCCGCCTGTGGAACCGCACGGCCGTCCCCATCGAGACCGACCCCGATGCACACGCCCAGGTCGTCCAGTCCAACACGATCGATGTGGCGGCCGGCGCCCAGGTGCGCTCGGTGCGCAGCGTCTACCTGAACGCCGAGGAAGGCCGCCACACCACGCGCGGTTTCGGCGAAGGCACCGACGCGTACCGCGAAATCCTCTCGGCCATCGGCAGCTTCTTCGGGGCCGACACTTCGGCGCTGAAGATCCAGGGCGGCAGCACCTGGGACAACGCCCGCAGCGCCTTGACCCCGCCGTCCGGCGTCAACGTGAACGGCAAGGCCGAGGCCGGCATCTGGCACCTGCAGTACCTGACCTTCGGGGCCGATGGCTCGGTCAGCAAGTCGCAGAACGTCAGCTACACCCTGCGCGACAACGTCAACCTCACCACCGAACTGAGCGCCGAAATCAACGCCCTGCGCACCAAGGCCACGGCGGTGCGCAACTCGGCCAACAACTACATCGGCGACGCCAACGCCACCGACGTGGCCGACGCGCTGGACAACGACGCCCGCATCCTGGAAGCGCAGCTTGCGGCCTTGGGTGCGAACACCAAGGTCGGCTTCCTGGACGTCGGCCCGGTGCTGGCCACCACGGGCAACGTCAACATCACCGGCCGCAACCTGACGGGCGCGGCCAGCGGTCAGCTGATCGCCCCGGGCGATGTGCGCATCGACATCGTCAACCAGTCGACGCGCTTCATGACGACGTCCACGCTGACCATCCCGACCGACGATGGCGGCCAGGTGCTGTTCAACGGCGCCAACGTGAACTCGGCCGCCCAGGTCAACGCCAAGAACGCCCGTGGCAGCGGCGCGGCCCTGCAGGTGCAAAGCGCGGCCACCAGCCCACGCCCGGTCATCAGCGTGCGCAACACCAACAACACCGACACGGCCACCGGCTCGCCGGCCCAGCTCTGGTTGCGCGGCGACATCAGCAACCTCGATGGCCTGGCCGAAGCCAAGAGCCACGGCACCATCCGCTCCTCGGGCAACATCGATGCCGAGACGGTGGACATCGCCACCGGCGGCGACTTCATCAAGACCTACACGCCGGGCTTCACTCACCAGGGCGGCAACCCCATCTCGCAGCTGGGCAGCCTGCCCGATGACCGCGAAAACGCCGCCATGGGCTTGAACGGCAGCGATGCCACCGACAGCGGCAGCGGCGACTACAGCACCTCGGCGCTGACGCGCAACTGCAGCAACGGCGTGTGCAGCAGCACCATCGCGGGCAACAACGTCTACATCAGCGGCGAGAAGCTCAACATCAACGGCCTGATCCAGGCCGGTGTGGCCGACCGCCGCATCGTCATCGACAACACCCTGGTCGCGGCCCAGAACGCGGCCATCGCCCAGGCCCGCGCCAAGTACCAGTCCACCCACGCCGAAGCCGACCGCTACGTGGACCTCAACAACCCCGAGCCGGGCAGCGATGGCATCCAGGTCCGCTACGACGTGGCCAACGAACGCCTGGAGCTGGCCAATGTGCGCATCGGCGGCGGCCACATGGAGCTCTACGGCAACATCTTCTCGACCGGCAACGGCGAGCTGCGCGTGCTGGACGGCTATGGCCGCATCGACGTGCAGAACACCACCGCGTATGACCTCGCCATCAACCGCCTCGACGCGGGGCAGGGCGTCGAAGGCCTGATCCGCATCACCGACACGGCCAAGCGCGTGCTGGCCAACGGCCTGGTGGACGACAGCGGCTTTGGCAAGACGGGCAAGGCGCTGGTGACCGAGATCACCCGCCTGGGCAACGTCGTGCAGACCCGCGACAGCCGCACGGTGGACGCCAATGGCAAGCCCACCTACCTGGTGTCCGAGTCCAACGGCCGGGCCTCGGGCTACGACCCGGTGGCCAACCGCCGCTTCAACTGGATCAACGGCCGCACCCAGAGCTGGACGGAGCAGCGCATCTACACGCAGAAGGTGCTGTTCGGCGTGGACGCCTTCTTCCCCGACTACGACAACCCCGACAACGTCATCCCCGGCACACCCGTGTACACGGCGCGCCTGACGGGCGATTGGCTGTCCGTGGGCGGCGGCAACGCGGCCTACAGGATGGACTACACCCAGGTCACCAGCGACAAGGTGCAGGCCGGCCCGCAGTACAAGATTTCCGAATCCTGCGTGGGTTTCTGCGACGTGGCCATCTACAAGGAACTGACGCAAGGCACCGACTTCAAGTGGACCGTGCAGGAGTACTTCCAGCACAGCCTGTACGCCTCCAACAACATCAAGGTGACCTTCACCGGCCATGACACGGCCAAGGTCGATGTGGCCTCCACGCAGGGCAAGGTGCTGCTCAACGGCATGGTCCGAGGCCTGACGGGCGACACCACCATCACCGCGCCCAAGGGCATCGCCAGCCTGTCGGACCAGGCGGTCATCGTGGCGCAGAACCTGGTGCTCAGCGCCCAGGGCGGCGCCATCGGCTCGGCCACCGCGCCGGTGCGCATCAACCTGACCGACGCCGACGCCACCCGCGGCCTGGTCAACGGCAGCCTGACGGCCCTGGCCCGCGATGGCGTGGCCATCGAGGAAACCGATGGCGACCTGCGCGTGGCGGCGGCCCAGGCCACGGCCGGTGCGCTCAACCTCACCGCCGACCGCCACCTGCTGACCACCGACCCCAGCGTCGTGCTGCAAGGCACCGACGTGCGCCTGGTGAGCCGCACCGGCACGCTGGGCACGGCGGCATCGCCACTGCGCATCGACACCAGCGTGAACGGTGTGCTCTCGGCCGAGGCCGCCGGCGACATCCAGGTCACCGAGGTCAGTGGCAACCTGCGCGTGCAGCAGGTGCGCTCGCGCGCTGGCGACGTGGTGCTCAACGTGCCCACCGGCAGCCTGATCGATGCCAACGACGTCGACGTCGAAGACACCAAGTCCACCACCGAGCTGCTGGCCCTGTGGGACGACATGCGCCTGCGCGGCCAGGGCGCCAGCGGCAGCGCCGACCAGACCGTGCGCAACGAAGAGCGCCGCGTCACCAACGAGTACCAGCGCTACTGGCAGCTGCGCAATGTGCGTGACCTGGGCAACGGCCAGTCCACCGCCGACGCCTTCAACCCGAACTTCCGCTACACCCTGAGCACGGCACAGGCCACGGCCTTGAAGCAGGCCAACGGCTGGACGGACGCCGACGTGGCGCGCTTCGAGCAGACGCAGACCGACGCCTACTTCGCGGCCAACGCCCGCTTCGGCAGCCAGCCCTACAACGCCAACTTCGCCTACACGGTGTCGGACGCCGAACGGGTCGCCTTGCGCGACGGCAGCAGCTGGACCGACGCGCAGCTGGGCAACGCCCTCGGTGCCGGTTTGTTCCGCCCCGTGGCCGACACCGAAACCCGCATCGAGGACGCCAACGTCGTGGGCCGCAACCTGCGCTTCACGGTGGCCGGCACCATCGGCGAGGACGTCGATCCGGCCTTCCCCGGCGGCATCATCGTGCCGCGCAACCTCAATGGCGTGACGCTCACCAAGGAGCAGAAACTGGCCCTGCTGACCGCCGAGAAGCAGGACATCACGCTCACGCCCACCGAGGTGCGCATCGCCGTCAAGAAGGACTTCGACGTCGAGGCCAGCGGCACGCTGACGGCGCAGGCCAACGGCACGGTGCTGATCGGCAGTGAGAGCGACCTGGCCATCGCGCAGGTGCGCACGCCGGGCGAGGTCCGCATCAAGAGCGGTGCCGGCCTGAGCAACGGCGCGCCCGACGGCTCGGCCGCCATCACGGCCCAGCGCCTGGTGCTGGAGGCCGGCCAAGGCAGCATCGGCTCGGCGGCCAAGCCCATGTGGGTGGACATCGCCGACGGCGGCACGCTGACCGCCCGCGCGCGCCAGAGCCTGTTCATCGGCGAGCTGACGGGCGACATGCGCATCAACACCGTCTACGCGCAGCAAGGCGCCACGCTGACCGCGCCGGGGGCCATCCTCGATGCCGGCTTCGACCGCCTGCTCGATGTCCAGGCCCGCCTGATCGACCTGTCCGCCGGCACCACCATCGGCACGGCAGGCGGTGTGGAAGGCGCGCTGGAGGTCAGCACCGGCGCCAACGGCACGCTGAACGCCTCGGCGCCCGGCGGCGTCTACCTGGCCGGCCTGGGCGGCAGCAGCCGACTGGGCAACGTCACCACCATCGGTGATTTCGGCTTCGACGCCCTCAGCGGTGACCTCACCGTGGCGGGCCGCGTGCAAGCCCGCAACGTCCGCCTGGCCTCGGACAACGACCTGGTCTTCGACAGCCTGGGCCGCATCGAGGCCCGCGAGTCGGCCGACCTGAGCGCCGGCGTGGCCGGTCAGGGCGATGTGGTGGCCGCCGCGGGCAGCACGCCCCAGGTGACGGCACCGGTCGTGCGCGTGAGCGCGGCCAACGCCATCGGGGACGACGCTGCCGCACTGCGCATCGCCAGCCCCGACGTGACCCTGCAAGCGCAAGACATCCGCGCGCAGGTCAGCGCGGGCGACCAGCCTTTGACGCTGTCGGTCAGTGGCGCCCCGGCCGTGGCCGGCCAGCCCGCACGCAGCGTGGTGCTCGACCTCGATGCGCAGCAAGGCAGCACCTTCAGCCTGCTCAACGCCGAGCAGACCACCACGAGCACCAACGGCCCGTTGACGGTCCAGCAAGGCCTGCTCCTGGACGTGGCGCGCTTCTTCACGCCCTGGTACAGCATCCGCATCGATGCGGCCGACCGCCGTGGCCAGACCGGCTACGACGTGCGCGGCTTCACGCTGAGCGGCCGCTACGACCTCATCGTCACGCCGCAGGCCGCCTTGATCGGCGCCTACGTGCTGACGGGCAACCCCGAGAAGGTCATCTTCAGCAACCCGAGTGGCGTGACCACCGGCCAGACGCAGACGGGCAGCGACCTCAACGCCCAGCGCGACCAGGC
>Ga0209107_10000780_pt1 | contig 18166 bp, 14 predicted proteins | sample LakErihyJuly2011_2_FD_187460 | JGI IMG/M metagenome (GOLD analysis project Ga0209107, IMG submission 187460) | Freshwater microbial communities from dead zone in Lake Erie, Canada - CCB hypolimnion July 2011 (SPAdes) (version 2) | ecosystem: Environmental > Aquatic > Freshwater > Lentic >... | reverse complement strand
CCCCCCACTCCTCCCTCACAACCATGCCTCGTTAGATTATTGCTAAAAAGATATTGGATGGGTTCTAAATGCTCTAACCCCTAAAACTTACCTCGCAGCTAGTTTTATACTTTATAAATATTTTTTAATTATGCAATATGGATAAGTTTAGTGATTGGTAGTTAAAGAACATGATTGATGCGGTAATGAATGCGGTAGATGATGATAATGATATAAAAAACGAAGTGATAAATATACTCCTTGCACTTAAACGGGAAGAAGATACTCACAAAATTTATCAAGAGATTCATCAATCATATCGCACTGGGAAAGGAGAAGACCCTCTAGAAATTGAATTGATGGATTGCATTAATACAACACTTCCAAAGGTGCAATCATTATCGCAACACATTACATTGTAATATGGCAAGAAATATAGCGTTGATAACGAACCTCTTAACAAAATAGAATATCAAATGAAAACTTTATTATCTAGTATTTTTTTGTTGAGTCCGCATAGTAAAAAAAAGTTGCTTGCAATTTAGCGCGCATATCCCAAATAACTTACTTGTAACCCTGTTTTTATGCAAGTCTGGTAAATATTTGTTAAACAACGATATAAAAGCAGAAGCAGACCAACTTATGAAATTAAATGAGGATACAAAAAATAACTTAAAGAAGGAGGCGTACCTACCAATGCAGTGTTTTTGTATGATTTTTGCAACAACCTTGACTCAGTTGCAGTCCTTAATTACACTAAGAAAAGAGCGTAAGTTATTTAAGGAAATGAATGTTGATGTTAAAGAGTGCTATAAAAATAGAAACATTTCAATTGTCCCTACCTCAGGGTTATTAAATAGAGCTGCATTGTATGCCGCTGATCAATCGCCATGTCTTGCAATTAATAACAACTAAGGTGGTAACAATAGAAAATTTACGATAGAAGAATTTAAAAAAGAATTTAACATTTTATTGAAAACAAGACAAGAAATATCGTCCAAGAGGCAATATATTCAGTTTTCGGACAAAAACATACAAGGGCTAGTGGAAAGGTTTGAGGAAGATGGGAAGAATCATGAGAGCAAGATAAACAAAAATATTATGACACAAGTGTTTGGTAGGAATTAAAATTAACAGCAGATTGATTGAATTATTCTAATACCTACAAAACCCGCTATATACATTGGCAATTTTGTGGGCGGATTTTGAGCCAACCTTGCCTTGGTAGATGTTGGTTACTTCGTAGCCTTGGTTGCACATTGGATAGCGAGATATTTGCACGGAAAGTTCTTTGGATACCTTGCTTGCAGAAATTGTCCCTTGCGAGTAAAAACTATACGAAAAAGTTGTGACCATTATTGGGGTGTTTGTCGCGTTTCGTTGCAGCTTTTGCATTCCACCACGCATTGAATCGGTATCGGAGGGGTCGATTAATGTGCCCTCCTCGGTCAAATACATTGAGATAAAAATAATTTTCCCACTTGGGGTTTCAAACCAATTTGGCAGCTGTATTTGCGGCTCGGTCTTTTTAGAGCAACACACTAACACTAAGCTAACAATACCAAGAAGTAAAAAAGAAAATATTTTACAATTTTTCATTTTATATAATGTTAATTTTTATTGTTAAAATTTTGATAAGCCATTACCCTAGCCCTATCCAGTCGTTCCTGCCCCTTCCCTTATCATTCCAGCACAGGCTGGAATCTAGTTTTTTGAACTTCTTGTCCCTCTCCCTGGGAGAGCCTTTACTATCGTAGATAGTAAAGGGGGTTAGGGGTTTAAAAACAATATTGCAATATTGTTTTTAAACCCCACCTGTAAGCTAAAGCTTGCCTCCTCCCCTTTAAGGGGAGGAGGGGTGGCTTTTAAAACAATGTAATATTATCCTAGATTCCCGCCTTCGCGGTAATGACAAACAAGGAGTTGGAATCTTGTAAAATACTGCATTATTTCACCAGCTCTACTTCATTTTTGTCAAGTTATATTCCTCAATATAAAACTTAATTTTGGAAAATTCTCCGTTGACTTTTCGTATGGGGCGAAAGAAAAAAACAATGTTTGCAATGTATTCCTCCTCAAAATCGGTGGTGTTGAGCTTTGAGATGTAATAAACTTTAAAGCGAACCTGCGCCCTATTGCCAATTTGCGAGGGGGTAAAATAATATCGCATTTTATAATAGAGGCTTTCGTCTGCATCTTGATAAATAAAATTGGTAATTTTAATTTTTCGCTCGTAGCCCGAAATGTAAGAGGGGATGTAGACCGATTGAAAGCGATTTTGAAAAACTTTTATCATGTTGTCGTCAACGCTGCCGCTGTTAAAAATTTGGTTTTTTGTGTCCATCTCCCGCTCCTTGTTTTTGTAATTGAAGGACTCAACTTTTTTGATAAAATCCTCGATTAAAATTTGTGCAATAACTTTATCGCTATGGCGGCTAGATGTTTTTTGAATTTGATGTATTTTAATTGGATAGCGTTGATCCAAATTATTATTAACCACACCACTTAATACACGCGGAGAGGATAGCTCCGCAATAACCAAATAAAACGACAAAAATGTTATAAGGCAAACAAAACAGGAAATAATTACAAAAATGGAGCGAAGCCTATATTGAAGCAAGTATTTTTGATAAAACCACTCCCGCGCATTTTGAAAGTAGTCCCCCTTATTATACAAATTGGCAGCTACCTGCTTTAAATGTAATTCGTTTGAAATTTCGTTATTCATAAAACTTACAAAAAGTGTGGTGCACCCAGCGGGACTTGAACCCACAGGTCTTCGCCTTCGGAGGGCGATGTTTTATCCAATTAAACTATGGGTGCAAATAATTTTTACTCTTTTATGTTAAACTAGATTCCCGCCCTTGCGGGAATGACAGAATAAGGCGTTAGAATGACAAAAAACAAAATACAAAACTAAGCCAAAATTTCCTTTGTTTTGTCCTCGCAAAGTTTTTCGGCTTTTTCTATTTCGCTGTCAAAAACTTTTTGAAGTTCCTTTTCGGCTCTTTTAAAATCGTCCTCAGAAATTTCCTTGGCTTTTTCCTGAACTTTTAGCCTGTCGCGCTCGTGGTTGCGAATGTTACGCATTGAAATTTTTGCATTTTCCAAGTAGCCCTTAACAAGCACTGAGAGTTCTTTACGACGCTGCTCCGTAATTGGTGGAATTGGCACCTTAATATTTGCCCCATCAACAACTGGGTTTAACCCCAGCCCACTGCTTTGTATTGCCTTAACAACTGCTGTTGTGAGGGCTTTGTCCCAGCTTTGCACATTAAGAACGCTCGCCCCCGCAACGCTAACATTTGCAACCTGATTTATTGGTTTCATTTCTCCGTAGACATCCACCCTCACCGGATTTAAAATATTGGTTGAAATTCGCACATTTATACTGGCTAGGTCGTCCCTGTATTTTGTGATGGAGTTCTCCAGTTTTTTCAAGAAATCGTTTTTATTAAAGCTCATAAAAATTACAAAAAAATACATTCACAAAACCATTATACAACCAACATTTTATATTTGCAAATGATTTTTTAAAAAATAACAAAAGGCTCTTTGCAGGTGTAAATTTGGCGTTCGGGGGTTAGGATGAGGCATTTGGAGCATATACCTTTTAGCATACATTGCATTTTGGCGTTAAAAAAGTAGGCGGTTTTGGGGTGGGGCAGAGTGTTTTGCTTGCCGTTGGTATCTATTGCTGCCAAATGAGCCTTTTGATGCAGGTCAACGCTGATATTGCTTGCTTTTAAACCATTAATTGTTTTGTCAAGATTGCCATCCGTTGTTGAGCCAGCTTTTTGAGGCACACTAACACTGCTATTGCTGGTTTTTAGACTGTTCATTGCATAATTATTTACATCGTTATTTTTTGCACCGCCTTCGCATTGTGTTTTTATTTTGCGAAGTTGTTGCAGTGTGTTTGCATTGTTAAATTCAAAATCGCCCTCTTGTGCTTCAAAATTGTTGCTGGCAATGTAAATTAAATCGCTTGTAGATAGTTTTTGTAGCAGATTGGTGTAGGTTGTGTAAAAATCATCTTGATTTTGTGGATAGTGGATATCTGCAAAATATCCACTATCTTGCAAGGCAAGGGCTCGTGGGCTGTTTTTGCTTGCAATTGCGGCAATTTGCTTGTAGCCTTCAAAATTAAACCTCTGCCCTGAGGGCATACAAATGTAATTTGCCCCGTGGTTTTCAATTAAACCCGATGTTTGCTCTCCGCTTTTTTGCAAGTAAAAACTTGCAGTATTGTTTTTAACATCAACGCTTGCAATTGTTATGGCAAATGGCTTGTTTTGTGTGCCAAGCGCTTGCAGCTTGCAAATATCAAGTGCTAATAAATTATAAAAGCTAATTGCCCCTGTTTTTATGGTTATTTTGTAAATTTCGCCATCAATTTTGTTGCAATCAACAACTTTTGTTGTTAAATTTGGCAAGGCTCCCCCTCCCGAGCGTTGATTTTGATTGATTTTTGCTAAAATATCGCCCATACTATTTTTTGCACTGGCAAGGGCCTTAACAACGCTGCCTTCGTAAGCGGGATTTGCATCGCCTAAAATACTAATGTAGTTGTTATTTTTGCAGGCTCGCATTGCTCCGTTATTTTCGGTTCCAAAGGCAGTGATGATGGTTTTTGCCTCAATAAACGCCCCATCCCCGCAATAGACCCCCTCAACAAAGCCGTCTGCATCGGTGTTAATTTTTGAAACGCTTGTATTTTGCAAAAATTGCACGCCTTGATGCAATGCCTGCTCCAGCTCCTCGTAATTTGTGCGATAGGAGGAGCTGCTTTGCACGGCGGAGTGATAAATAATTTTAACACAAGGCTTGTCCTCGCCATGTTTGTGTAAAAAAGCAAGAGCCTCGGTGGCACAATCGGTTGCGGTAAGCCCCGCCCCCAAAACCAGCACTGGGCTTTGTAAATTTATTATATTTTTGTTTTTGCCAATAAATCCGTGCGAGCTTTGCATGCTCATTAAAAAATTGGAGGAAGTGATGAGTCCGCCCTTAATTGTATCCAACCCTTCAATATTGCTTGCAAGCCTTGGTTTGCCAGCTCCATTTGCAAGGCAAATGTGATTAAACCCAAGTTCGCTTGCTTTTTGTGGGGTTATTGCACCTTCATCGTTTCTTTCAAGCGAAAATCTAACTCCGCCCTGCATAGAAAAATTTTTTCGCCTGCATAACGCAACTTTTACTAAATCTAGCAAATTTTTGTTCCAGCGGGGCGTAATGCCGTAGCTCATTACTCCGCCAAAGGCATCGTTAATTCGCTCATCTAGGTTTTTTGATAAAATTTTAGAAGCATCAATATTGTTAATATCTATTGGCTCAATTTTTAACCCATCAATTAAGCTAACGCTAAAACCTTGATGAGTTAAATAGTGGCTGGCCGCTAGCCCCGCAGGCCCCGCCCCAACAACTAGCACGCTTTTGTTATTTGGTGGGGGGCTTGGCAAATAATTTGTGGCTTTTAGGGGGTTCCACATTGTAAGTAAGTTGTATATTTCAAGGCTGTTTGGCAGGGCGAGCATGTCGTCCACGGAGGCGGTTTCTATGCTTGGGGTGTCCACCGCGTCTGTTTTTTGGTAGATGCACGATTTTACGCAGTCGTTGCAAATTCGCCGCCCAGTTAGTAAAACCAGTGGGTTGTCTATCATTGCTATTGCAACTGGGGCGATGGTGTAGCAGTTGGATTTTGTAAAGTTCATCTCCGAAATTTTTTGGTCAAGCGGACAGCCCTCGTTTTGCTCATCGTAGCCTTTGCGGCAAAAATCGTTTTGCTGGCGGTGGCAATAGATGCAATGCTTGGTTTGCCACAAAATTTGCTCTGCTGAGGGTTTTTGGTCAAAAAATGCAAAATTAACTCGCTGATATTTTTTGTGCTGGGGGGTTGAGATGCATCCACTTTCTTCGGCAAAATTAAATTGCCTTCTTGCATCAATTTTTTGTGGAATAGCAAAAAAGCAAGAATGTAAATGTCTCACCTGCCTGCCTTTGTAGCTTAATGATGCGTAGGCGGAATATTTTAGCAATGTTTCGTAAAGTTGTTCGTTTGTTGTAATTTTACTATTATTCGCGGTCAGGTTAAATAAAGCGGTAGCACAATCTCTATTAATATTGCCATCCTCGCCAAAAAACTCATTTTGCATCGCAAGTTTTAACAACAAAACAAAACTTTCGTCAAAGTATTTTGCTTGCTGAGGCTCAATTACCCCATGTTCATTTTGTAAGGTTGAAGTATTAATTAGGACGGAATATTGCTCGCATTGCTCGGCATATTTTTTGCTTGCAATTCGCACAATTACATTTCGTTTCATCCAAGCCATTAGTTTTGCCGGCTCGTATTTTTTTATTAGGGCGGTGTTTTGCTCGTTGATGTTAAATTTATCAAGTAAAAAATCGTCTAGCTGTTTGGAGAGCCCAATAATTTCATCGCTAGAAAATTCCTCCTCCAGCAATCGCTTATTTTGCAAGATTTGATATAGCTCAAGGTTTTGTTGTTGCAAAAAATTGCAAAATTCGCCGTCTATTTCGGTAAAATTTTCAATAATATTCATATCTTGCAAACTACATAAAACAAGTATTATAAAAAATTTATAAAAATCTATAAAAAAAGTAATTTTATATTTTTACATTTTAAATCTTGACAATTGCAAAACAAAAACTATATCCTTTTAAATTATTAATTGTTGTATTTATGGTTATTGATGTTGCCGACGCTACTTTTGAGGCAGAAGTTTTAAAACACGCAGGTGTTTGTGTTGTTGATTTTTGGGCTCCATGGTGTGGGCCTTGCAAAATGGTTGCTCCAGTTTTTAAGGCACTAGCGGAGGAGCTTAGCTCAATAAAATTTACCAAAGTAAATGTTGATGAAAACCAAGTTTTTCCATCCAAATTTGGTATTCAAAGCATTCCTACATTTATTGTGTGTAAAAACGGCAAGGAAGTTGCACGCAAAATGGGCGCAATGAACAAGGATACTCTTTCAGCTTGGGTAAAATCGTTTTAATTTTTGCCCCGTCGGAATGACAAACATACCCCTAAAGATCTACTACATTGCTCTATTTTTTTGTAATTTAGTAAGCTATAGGGTTTTTGTTGTTTTGGGTTTTTTTATAAAATTTAACAACAAAAAACCACAAAAAGTTTTAATAATTCCTCAAAGGTTTTTGGGAGATGTTGTTATTACATCTCAAGTGTTTGAAAATTTAATTGCACTAAATCCCGAGGTAAAAATTACAATTTTGCAATATAAAAGCAAAATTTGCGAAATTTTATACGGCGATAAACTTGGGCAAAATCTTGACAAAATTATAAGCTACACAACTCTGCTTGATACCATTAAGCAAATTAGGGCCTGTGGGCACTTTGATTTGTTGATTCGCTTTTCTTCCTCCTCTGCGCGGCGTAGCATTGTTTTGCTTTTGGCAAAATGTTTTAGGCGATATACCATTGTTCGCGAGAAAAAAATTATTAAAAAAACCCTGCCCGATGGCAACAAAATAAAGCAAAATATTGCAAACGAAAACTATCTACTTTTTTGCAACAAAAAACTAAATGGTATCCTTCAAACAAATTTTGAGCCAAAATTTTTCTTGCCACTTAATGAGGTTAAATATAAATCCACTTTGCCGCAAAATACAATTATTATTTGTGCCGGCGCCAGCTTTTTAGCAAAAGCTTATAGTATGCAAAATTTTGATAAACTCTCTCGCCATTTATCCTCACTTGGCTATCACATTGCCTTGCTTGGCGGAACACTGCCTCACGAGCAACATTTACCACAACACATTTATCACAACACTTTAATTGCTCCAGTGGGCGATATTAACGAAACGCTTGCAAAAATAAAATCTGCAAAACTTTTTATTTCAAACGATAGCGGATTTGCACATGTTGGGGCGGCTCTTGGCACGCCAACGCTTGTTATTGCTGCATTTATGTCGATGCAGATGTATGGATATAGCTTTTTGCCAAATTTTTATTGTATCCATTCGGCTTTGCCTTGCTTTCCTTGCAATGTTCCTTCGGTCAACAAAAATTGTCCTTATTACAAAAACCAAAACAAACCTCGGGTGCGATGCGTTGATGAAATTTCCTTGGCTGAGGTTATTTTAAAATGCGAAACAATTCTTTTGAGGTAATTTTTTTAAAACAACAATGATAATGTGTATAGATATTGGAAACACAAATGTTTCGTTTTTAATAGATTGTCCAGAAAAGATTCATTTTAATCTATCTACCGAAAAAAGCAAAACCGAAGATGAATACTTTTTTAACATAATGAGTGTTTTAAATTATTACGGAGTAAAAAAACAATCCATCAGCAAAATTGTGGCTTGCTCGGTTGTTCCTCAGTTAAACTTTACATTTTTTAGGCTTTGTGAAAAATATTTTGGCAAAACCCTCAAAATTATTGAATGCAGTGATATTGACATAAAAATTAATCTACCTAACCCAAATGAAGTAGGAACCGATAGGCTGGTAGACGCCTACGCCAGCACCTTACTTGCAAATGCCATTCCCAATTGCACCGCAAGTTTAATTGTGGACTTTGGCACTGCAACAACATTTAATCTTTCAACAAAAATTGCCGAGGGCGTGTGGCAATATGAAGGGGGGGTTATATTTCCCGGTATAAATTTATCGCTTGAAAGTCTCAAAAGCGCCACGGCAAAATTGCCACGGGTGTCCTTTGTAAAATGCGAGAGCGTTTTGGCAAAAAACACAACCGATGCCATAAATAGCGGGATGTTCTTTGGCTACAAAAGCCTTGTTTCTGGCCTAATTGAGGAGTTCAAAATCCTCCACCCCTCGCTTTTTGTAATTGCCACTGGGGGGCTATCGGGCATTATTTGCCAGCAAATTGCCTCAGTTAGCCTTATACAAAAAGACCTCACCCTTCAAACTATCCTTCAAATTGCAAAAAATTTGTAGATATAATAAGTTCCTCTCCACCACCCGCGTCCTATCCACCCTACACCCACCACGCCAACTGCAAGACTTAAAAGCCTTGCTTTTTTCCCCTTAAAGGTGAGGTTGGATGGGGCTTTTAAAAACAATGCAATGATTTCCTAGATTCCCGCCTTCGCGGGAATGACAAAAAATTGGTTTTAGGAGAGGTCTAATATTTTTTACGACCCAACCCCAATTTCCATGCAAAATTTTTCGTAGATGGAGCTAAATGGGGGGTTTTGGGGGAGGGTGGATTTTATGGCATTGTATAGTTCCTCAACTTCCTGCTGAGATGATAACAAAAGCAAAATTTGCGGAATGCGAGAGAGGTCAAATTTTAGCACAACATCTACTTTGTTATGGCGAAGCATTAGGTGGCGTTCGTCCATTTGAGCGAGCGAGAAGATAGATTTTATATCTTTTTCGGGCATATTTAAAACATCTCGGTAGAATTGTTTTATGGCTTGCTCGCGCTCGTAGTCCTTGCGACTGCTAACAACATTGCCAACTAAGGATGATTTTTCCGGCATAAAAAAGATAGAATCCGCCTGAGTAAAAAAACTTTCTGAAATGTATTGGCGTAAATAATTTACATTTGCACTATCCAAATTTATAAGGCAAATGGCGTTATATTTTTGGAGCTTTCGAATCCACGAATCAAACACCGAGGGCTTAAATTTATCGGTGCTAAATAGCTCAATAATATCATCTAGTTTTATTATAAATGGGTTGCCGTCCAGCTCTAAATCCATGCGATAAAAAATGTAGTCAAAAAATATTGCAAAGGCCGCCTCATCGTTAATTAAATGTTGCATATTAATTGACAAAACCTTATCAAAATTTTCAAAATCGTCCTGCGTAGATAGCATATGTGAGTATTCTCCATCAATGTATCTGCGTAGCCTACGCAAATTGCTTCGCTCGGTTACTAAGGAGGCAAAATCGGCAACAGATTTTACTTTAAAAATATTTGCACTCATTTTTTTGAAAGCCTCCTCAAAATCTTCAAATTCTGCTGGGGTCATTTTTGTGGTATTGTATTGCATAATACCAGTTAAAAACTTTTTGACAAACAGCAGATTATCATCGTGAAATTTGGCAATTCGCTCATGGCGAGAATGCAATAATATAAATGGATTTACAAGTAGTCTATCCTCCTGTGTAGATTGCTGCGTAGAATTTGCATAAAAAGTTTTTGCCAAGCCCCCAATTGCATTAAAAAAAACATTGGACTGCCTATTAACAGAAAGCGAAATAATTTTTGGCTTCAGCTTTAAGCTTTCGCAAAGCAAAAAATTAGAAAGCACACTTGCCCCACTGCCCTTAGGGCCCAAAATAATTGTATGTCCAGCAGAATTTTCAGAAAAATGAAAATTAAAAAAATACGGCGTTTTGCGAATTGTTGTAAATGCGGTAATTGGCTTTTTCCACTTTGCAGGAAAGGCATTGCCTGATGGATAGTTTGCCGTAATTGCAAAAGCCCCAAAGCGAGAAAGATGCGAGTATTTTCTTCGTTTTAAAAACTCGTAATTAGCAGGAAGAACCCCATAAAAAACATCTTCGTTAAATAAGTCCTCTCGCACCATACAAAAACCAACTTCCGAAAGAGTATGCACAAATAAATCTACTCGTTTTGAAAGCTCAACTTCGTTTGCGGCGTAAATTAATACACTAATTTGATGCTCCCCAAAGTGCGATTTGCCCGAGCCAGATTCCATAATATCCTTAATACCCGATTTTTGATAGAACTCCTCGTCCTTGCTAATTTTAAAAACCTCCGCAGCATTTTGATAATGCTGACGCGAAAGCGGCGAATTTGCACTATCGTAAGTTTGATAAATAATTAATTCAATATTAAGCGAAGTTAATTTACTTACTAAATTAACCGAAATTTCTTGGTAGTCCTTAATTGAAAACAAAGCAATTACACTTTTTTTCACAGGATTTTGCACCGCAATATTGTTAAACCCCAGTCGATATTTAGATACATTAAGTAGCTCAGATATATCGGCAATTGGCACGGGTGATGTTACATTTATTAAATTTAAAATTTTATCAAAAAATTCAAGATGCTCGCTGTAATAAAAATCATCATCCTTTTTGTAAAAGCCTAGCTTTTTTGGCAAAAATTTTGAGGTTTTAAAAACAATTTCATCGCAAAAATTCATAAGTCTTTCGTGTTGATTTTGCAAATATCCGTAGAATGTTTTTTCTAAAAAGCTTTTGTTAAAAAACGAAAACATTGTTTTTAAATTAAACAATGGATAGTCCACTCCTCTAATTAAAACTGTTAAATAGACCTCGTTCACAAAGGCACCATCAAATTTATTAACTATTCGCCAGTTTTGATGGGCTATATATTGAAAGCTATCAGTTTCCTTTGTTTTTAGCCATTCAATGTCCTTTTCGCGGCGAACTGTGTGTATCCAAAACGAAAAATCGCGAGATCTTAGGGTTTCTTTCAGTGCGGAGCGAATACTATCTCGTAAATTAAAGCTTTCCTCAAGAGTTTCATCGTGCGTAAAATTTGCAAATTTTATAACTTGCAAAAGCTCGCCATTTTTTGTTAAAATTGTGTTTTCGTCGTAAAAGCAGGCGTAAGGCACAAAATTTTTAATTTGCGTAGCAATTGAGGCATTGTTTGTTGAGCCCAGCTTTTGGCTAATTTTATCCCTCAAATTACTGGCGGCCCCACTCATTTTTTGTCCATTTGCCAATTTGCCTGTTGTATTTGGCTTAGCTGCCAAATCGTCGTCCTTGCTATGCCCCTTGCTATATTTTTGGCTACGCGCCTGCGTTTCTTTAATTAACTTAGCACTCTCGCTGTTTTTATTAATAATAACCCCCATAAATAAAATTTTAAGCTATTTTACTGGATTCCCACTTGCGCGGGAATGACAAAATTTGGTGTATTTGCTATCCTACCATTCCCGTATCGGTAGAATAAAATTTATTTATTCAACACTTTTTTTACTGCGGCGATAATTTTTTCGGTGGTGGGTAGGCATTCCTTTTCAAGATTTGTGGCGTAGGGAAGTGGCACAAATTCGGCGGTTATACGAATTGGCTCGTGGTCTAGATAGTCAAATGCTTTTTCAATAACTTGCATGCAAACTTCGCCGGCAACACCTGCAAAGTGCCAGCCTTCCTCAACGGCAATGAGATGGTTTGTTTTTTTAACGGACTCAACAATTGTTTCAATATCAAGTGGCTGAATGGTTCGTAGGTCAATAACTTCAACATCAATGCCGTCTTTTCCCAGTAGGGCGGAAGCCTCGTTGATAAATTTCATGATATATGAAAAACCAACAATAGTGCATTTTGTGCCTTGTTTTACAATTTTTGCCTTGCCTATTTCAACTGGGGTTTCAAAGTTCTCGGTTATTTCGTAGCTATCGCCGTAGACAAGCTCACTTTCCAAAAATATTACTGGGTTTGGGTCGTTTATTGCGGCTTTTAAAAGTGCCTTGTGATCGCTTGCGGTATATGGAGAGATAACTTTTAAACCCGGAATATGCGAATACCACGAAGCATAACACTGCGAATGTTGAGCCCCCACCTTGGAAGCTGCCCCATTTGGCCCTCTAAACACAATTTGGCATTGCACAAATCCGCCGGACATATAATTTGTTTTAGCGGCAGAATTTATAATTTGGTCAATTGCTTGCATTGCAAAGTTAAATGTCATAAATTCAACAATTGGCTTTAGCCCCGTAAAAGCAGAGCCCACGGCTATGCCGGCAAAGCCGTGCTCGGTAATTGGGGTGTCTATAACTCGTTTTGGTCCAAATTCTTGCAAAAGACCTTGTGTTACTTTGTATGCACCTTGGTATTCGGCCACTTCCTCGCCCATTATATACACTTTTTCATCGGCTCTCATTTCCTCGGCCATTGCGTCCCTTAGTGCCTCACGCACGGTAATTTTTTTATTTTCGCTCATATTGCTCACAAAATATAAATAGAGAAATTATTATAAAACCCTTTTTTTATATTTCAATTAAAATTTTGTTTTTATGTGATTTTATATATTTTGTTATGCAAAAGTTGTAAAAAATAAATTTTATTAACTTTTTACTTGTAAAAATAAAATAAGTAAATACAATTTACTTATACGTAATTATCTAATAAAAATTGTATTTTGTTTAATATTATTATTAATAACTAGGTTATGACATCCCTAAAAAAAATCCATCAAAAAAAAGGAATCACCACCAAAAACCCGCAATTGGAGGAGGAAATTAACAAATTTATTGGTAATCGTATTAGGGCGGTTCGTCTTAGTTTTAACTTAACAAAAGTTTTTGTTGCAAAGCAACTTGGCATAACCTATCAGCAGCTTTCTAACTACGAAAATGCAACAAGTAGCATAACAGTTGAGCGTTTATACATCATCGCCACCATTTTCAATGCCCCACTGCTTCATTTTTTACCAACTCACAAGGACATTGCCGTTGACAAATTTATTACAAATTTTTAAGGCTAGTCAAATTTCTCCGTCAACTCTTAGCTCAAAAAATTTACATAAATATTTTGACAAATAATTTTGTTTGCGAAATAATAAAATATAAAAAAATTTTTTTTGCTTTGTGAACAAAATTGAGTGTGAAATTGCAATTGTTGGTGGTGGTGGAAGTGGAATGTTTCTTGCTTCAATGCTTTGCGAAAAATATACCGAAAAGCATAACGAAAAAAAAGTTTGCATTTTTAGCTCCACAAAAGTTGGCGAAAGCTCTACGGCTTGGGCGAAGGGCGGCATTAATGCGGTATTAAAAAACCCCACGGATAGCGATGACAAATGGCAACATCATGCATTCGACACTATAAAATCGGGCAGGGGGCTTTCAAGCGTGCCAGCGGTTGAAAGAATGTGTAAAATTGCACCAAAAATTATTTCCTGCCTGCTAAACATTGGGGTAGAGCTTGAAACTGATGCAAATAAAAAGCCCCTGCAACGCCAATACGGAGGTCAGCGATTAAACTACGGCAAGGGCAATTTTGCCCACAGAGCCTGCTATAGCAAGGACAAAACCGGAAAGGCAATTGCAAATGCTCTGCAGAATTTTATTTGCAATAAAACAAAAAATTCTCCCCAAACTTTTAATGCAATGCATCTGCTTGATGTAAAATACACAATAGAGCAGGGCGGGGAGCGAACAATTTCCTCTGTAATTTTTTGCAATACTCAAACAAATACAATGCACGAGGTATTTGCTCGGCATTTTGTTTTTGCAAGTGGGGGGTATTCGGGCGTTTATGGGGCATCAACTTGCTCGGCAGGGGCAATTGGCTATGTGCCACTTGCCTTGCTTGTAAGGGCGGGAGCGGTTTTTATGGACTCGGAATTTGTGCAGTTTCATCCAACTGGAATGTATAAATTTTCCACCTTAGTTAGCGAAGCATGCAGGGCCGAAGGCGGATATTTGGAAAATGCAAAAGGGGAGCGTTTTATGCAAAAATACGACCCACATAATATGGAACTTGCCCCGCGAGATACAATATCTAAGGCAATTTTTAACGAGATGAAACTTTGCGGCGAAAATTTTGTCTATCTAAACCTAACACATCTGCAGGAAGATTTTGTTAAGGCAAAGCTAGAAAATGCTTGCAAAAATGCAATGCTTTTTTGCAATATAAACATTACAAAGCAGCGGCTAAAAATTTGCCCTGTGGCACATTATTCAATGGGCGGAATTGCCGTGGACGAAAGCTATCAAATGCTTAATTTTACAAATGCCTTTGCAATTGGCGAACTTGCCTGTGGCAGCGTGCACGGGGCAAATAGGCTTGGCTGCAACTCTCTTTTGGAGCTTTTTTACTCCGCGATTATGTGTTTTAAAAAAGTGTGCTTTAAACAAGTTCGCCTTGAGGGCTTTCAAAAAACACACCCTCCATTAAAACCGCAAATATATAGCTCCGCTTTTAAATTTAGCAATGCAAAACCTGTGGACGGCCTTGTAAATTATTTAAAATCTCAGGCGGATGTTAATTTAGCAATTGAAAAATCGGCAGATAGCGTCAACCAAATGCTTTTTGCAACCCAAATTGCAATGGACGAGTTTGAGACTGGTTCAAATGCAGTGGAGCCCTCAAAGGCGGCATTAAAAGATATGTTTTTGCAGCATTTTAAAGCGGGCATGCAATCGGATGAAATTTTTGCACAAATATCTGGCAAACAGATGGCAAGTGATAATAACATTAAGCAACCCGATGTAATTGATATTGCAAAATGTGTGGAGTTTTTTTCGCTTCATTTTGTTTTGCAGGCAATGTGTGCTAGCTCGCTTGCAAGGCAGGAATCTCGTGGTAGCTTTTACAGAAGCGATTTTCCCTCAACTTCACCTGCCTTTGCAAAAAATTCTCAGGCAATTTACAATGCCAAAACTAACTCCTTTGCCATCACCTTCACCGCCCCCATTCAGGCGGCAAAAAATAATGAGTTGAATAAAAATTTATCGTAATTTGTTGTTTTGTACTTTATTTATTAACTTGATTCCCGCTCCCACTATTGTCATTCCCGCGAAGGCGGGAATCCATTTTTCGTTTAAAAACGGGGCTGTGGGGTAAAAAGCCGTCTTAAAATCTCCTCCTAGCAAGGGGGAGATTGGAGGGGGAAGAGGGGGGGACAAAAAAGAAAATTCGGCTTTTTTTGTGGAAAAGAATTGTAAAAAAAGTCTAGATTCTCGCCTTTGCGGGAATGACAAAGAAGGGGTGGAATAGCTATTTGATATTCATAATTATTCCACAAACCATTTTACAAAAAGCATTCAAAAAATTGTTTTGAAAAGCCGGTTTCAACCATTCGCTCAGGGTGGGGCATCATGCCTATTACATTGTTATTTTTGCCGCCAAAAACTCCGGCAATCTTAGCTAGTGACCCGTTAGGATTTGCATCGGGCACGATGTTGCCATCGGCATCGCAATAATAAAAGGCAATTTTGTTTTCGTCCTGCAATTTTTTTATGCCATCTGGGCTGTTGTAATATAGGCCTTCGCCATGAGCAATTTGCACCTTATTTACACAAGAAAGCTTTGCAAAAATTTTGTTTGCACTGTTTTCGTTAGTTTTTAGGTAAATGTTTTTGCAAATAAACTGCCCACCAGAGTTTTTCATTAAAACGCCGTCCACAAGGCCGCATTCCGCCAAAATTTGAAACCCATTACAAACCCCCACAACGCTTACGCCTTGGGCGGCTCTTTTTGCAACATCTTCCATAATTTTGCTTCTGGCTGCCATAACGCCGGTGCGTAAGTAATCGCCGTAGGAAAATCCACCCGGTATAAAAATTAAATCGTATTTTATGGACTCATTCAGACCTTCGGTATAAAAAACTTTTTCCACCTCAAACCCCGCCAAAGCAATTGCTCTAACACCTTCATCATCGCAATTAGACCCCAAAAACTGCACTACGCAAGCTCTTTTTTTCATAGCAAACAACACAATAACAACATTAAAATGTTATATTTTTAATAATTTGCAATAAAAAACTTGATTTTTTTAAAATAGGTTTTACAATATTTATGTTTGGCGTTGTTAATACGCTATTCGCATAGATATTTATAAGGTAATGACTTAGGTCGTTAAATAGCGGGTTTGTTTTTATTTTTTTGTAATGTCTACAATATCTTTCTCCAATGGGTTTTCTAATGGGGCTTTTTCCAATGCTGGCTCCAAATTATCTGAAAAATTAGGCGAAAAACAGGCTAAAAAATCTGACGAAAATATATATCAATACCAACATAACGAGCCACGAATTGTAATTATTGGCGTTGGTGGGGCTGGGTGTAATGCCATTAATAATATAGTTTCAAAAGGCATTGAGGGCGTTAAGCTTTTTGTTGCTAATACTGACAATCAAAGCCTTGGCAAGTCGCTTTGCGAAAATAAAATTCAACTGGGAACCAACATTACAAATGGTCTTGGGGCGGGGTCCTCGCCCGAAATTGGTGAGCAGGCGGCACACGAGAGCGTAAAACAAATTGAGGAAGCCGTTAGGGGGGCAAATATGGTGTTTGTAACCGCAGGAATGGGCGGTGGAACCGGCACTGGGGCGGCTCCTGTTATTGCAAATATTGCCCGCAAAATGGGTATTTTAACAATTGGAGTTGTTACAAAACCTTTTAAATTTGAGCGAGAACGCAGAATGAACTCTGCCAACGAAGGCATTATAAAAATGACAAACAGCACAGATACCCTAATTGTTATTTCAAACCAAAATGTTTTTCGCATTGCAAACGAGCAAACAACACTAACCGATGCTTTTTCAAAAGTTGACGATGTTTTATTTTCGGGCATCCGCTGCATTACCGACTTAATTATTAAGGCGGGGCTTGTAAATCTTGATTTTGCCGATGTTGCTTCAGTAATGAGTCACGGGGGCAGGTCTGTAATGGGTGAGGGCGAAGCCGAGGGTGATGATAGGGCGGTGATATCTGCCGAAAAAGCAATTACCAACCCAATTTTGGAAGTCTCCTCCGTTAGGGGGGCGAAGGGTATTTTAATTAACATAACTGGAGGTAGCGATATGACCCTATTTGAAGTGAACGACGCCATTGACCGCATAACCCAAGAAATTGACCCAAATGCCATCATAAAATTTGGCTCAATTATTGAGGAAGGCTTTGAGGGTAAAATGCGAGTTTCGGTTGTTGCAACAGGCGTTGATGAGCAGGATATTAAAAACGATTTAAAATCGTCAAAAATGGATACCGAAATGTTTTTTGTTGCAAAAAATAGCAAAAAGCAGGAGACATCCCAAGCCAACCAACCATTGCAACAGAACGATTTGTTTGGTGGTGTTAAGGTTCACGGCTATCAGCAAAACAAAGGAGAACAACCAAAATTTTATCATCAGGCTTACGGCTCCAATGGTGGGTTTTCATCTACACAAAATTACGAGGAGCAAAAAAAAGTAGTTCAGTCTCGTTATTCGCAGGGTGGCGGAGGTTCTGCTGGGGTTGGCGGAAGTTTTAATCAAAATATTCAACCTTCTTTTTATCCGCAAGCTTATCCAAAAGGAGATGCTCAAAACATTCAACACGGCAATTACAATTCTCATCAGAGGCAATCTTTTGCTTTGCAACAAACGGAGGATGATGATTTTGATGTTCAGCACAATGCCCCTGGCTTTGGGGCGGGGCAGGATGAGGCGAAAAATCCGTTAGCAAATGTGCAGTCAATTTCAAAAAATCCGGCACAAAATCCGTCGAAAAATTCTGCAAGTAATTCTGC
>Ga0209107_10000779_pt1 | contig 18167 bp, 28 predicted proteins | sample LakErihyJuly2011_2_FD_187460 | JGI IMG/M metagenome (GOLD analysis project Ga0209107, IMG submission 187460) | Freshwater microbial communities from dead zone in Lake Erie, Canada - CCB hypolimnion July 2011 (SPAdes) (version 2) | ecosystem: Environmental > Aquatic > Freshwater > Lentic >... | reverse complement strand
GACCGAATATCACCCGTAAGGATTGGTACTATGATACCTTCAGTCCCTTATAGATCTGAGGGTTATGATCCACGTATACTTTTGAGGTTGGATTATGACGAGACATCTAATGTGAACATCGATTCCAATTTTATGAATGATTCATATGTTAGGAACCCTATGATTGATTATCTAAAAACTAAGATGGATTTGGATCCCCAAATTGATTTTTGGTTTGAGTAATTTTATTTCTCTTTCTTTATCCTAAACGTACATGCTGGTTTCCCGTTGATCGTGGGCATTCCATGTTCATCATATCCTATTGTCTTTACCGTCACCTTCTTGTTTTTGAATCTACCCATTAGGATAGTATCCCCCACCTTAACATCAATCTTGATCATTTTACTAACTTGAAAGTATTATCGTGATGTAAAACTATGTAAGAAGTATTCTCAACCCAATCACCTGTATTGTAATATTCCACATCTTTTATTACTCTGAAAATTGGTGTGTGAATATGACCACAAATAACTCTATCACAATTTCTGAGCTTCGCCTGATAAACCATCTGATCCTCGAAGTTGGTGATGAACTTAACAGCATCTTTTACCTTTTCTTTCAAGAATTTACTCAATGATTTTTTCATACCCATCTTCTTCAAAGCTCTATCAATCGATATTGCCATATCATAACCAACTGACCCTAAAATTCCTAACCACTTTAGTTTTACAACTCCGTCATATAAGTCTCCGTGAGATATGTATGTTGAATCTAAAACATATTCATCACAAATTTGTATGTCACCGAAATCTATCGGACTAAATTCCCTAAGAAACTCATCGTGGTTACCAGTAATGTACACAACTTTGACACCCTTTTTGGAAAGTTTCAAAATTTTTCTTATCACGTTTGTATATTCTTGAGTCCAATAAAATCTTTTTTTGAGTAACCAACCATCGATGAAATCACCCACAATGAAAAGGTAATCCATTTTATACGCCCCAAGAACCTCTAACAATTCCTGAGCCTTTACACCTCGCGCACCCAAATGAACATCGGATATGAATAATGCTTTTACTTTCATGATACAAATATAGGAAATCAAAAAGTTATTTTGTATATTTGTTTTATGGAAACATCTGTACCACTCCACATCGAAAACAAATTGGTTGACAAGCACTTTATCACATTTGAAGTCCTTGGTCGGTGCGAAGTTATAATTACCTACGTGGATATAAGAATTTGAATATCTTGTATCGGGTATTCTCAAACTTTGTCATCGCAATCCATTTTCCAAATACACTTCCCCCAATATAAAAAGGAAGGACCAACCAATCATTTTGGAATAATCTATCTAATGAGAAATATACCGCAGCCAGCGATACCAAGTTTATCCACACTGAATTGATAAGAAGATTTCTAAGTTGGTTCTCAAAGGTGAATTTAATTTCCATCACCTTGAATATGTTGAATAATACTTGAAAGACAAAAACAATTATATAATACCACATGTTTGTAACATAAGATATATCCCAAGATTTATCAACTTATCTTGTGTAAAGATTTCCACCCAATCCATTTCCTACAATCTCCTGAATGGAAATGATTTCTACACCCTCACCCTTGTATTGAAGGGTGATCTCATTCTCGTGAGGAAATAACACCCTATTTCTAAGGGTATCTCTCACATCCACCATTCCTTTTTTTGCGTAAACGGTAATAAGGTACTTGTTATCACCATATCCCTCTAACCATCCATGTGAAGACATAAGTTCTTTTCGGTCCATGGCGTAGTGACTTCCTGGTTGATCTGTGTTGATATCGCTAACATCATCGGCAAATACTATACGATAAAGGGTAAGTCTCTTCGGTAATGATTTATACCAATGTTTTAGACTTTGGATTTCAGATTGTACATCCTCAGGATTTACATCCATTTGGGTCACCATCACGTTTTTGAGATCCTTTTTATCAATTTTCATATTGATAAATATAATATCATGGGTATTTATATTGTATGAAAAATCAAATTCAGGAGGTATTGGGTGTACCCGAAAATCTTATTGACTCAGCTAGAAAGTTCTACGATGAACTAAAGAGAGTAACTCTAAAAAAAATTAAACCATCTGAAGATGATGAAACGTATGAATATTCAATTAAGTTCGACCCTCCTCTGAATATCGGTGGTTATAAAACCAAGAAGATTAAGGTTGAGACAAACGTATTTTCACGTGAAAATTTTGATAAAGTTGATTACGCTTCTATGGGAGTAACAACTTTAACTAAAAATGATACTGAAAAACCATATCGTGGAAAGATCAACACCAATATCAAGAAACCTGAATTCCAAATGACTTTGGTAACACCTGAGAAGTGGGAAATTTCTGATATCAGTAATTGGTTTGATAAAGAAAAATCAGAAATTATTTCATCCCTGTCTCATGAGTTCAAACATTTGTTTGACGATCAAAAAAAAGAATTTGAACAATTCGGAGAAAGATCACGTTACATTGCCGGCAGAGACATGCCAAACTTTGAAATACCTAAGTTAGATCTATTTGGTCATTTCATCTACTACACAACAATGATTGAAAGTTTGGTTCGTCCAACTGAAATAATGGCTTATTTGGAGGAGGAAAAAATATCTAAGAGAGACTTTATTAATTTCTTAAAAGATAACAAAACGTACAAGAAACTGAAACAAGTTGCGGACTTGACCTTGGATGATATCAAATTGGATATCTTGAACAATATGGAAAAGGTTCACGAAATTTTTGATCATGTGGATATAGATTACGAAGATATGACAGACAATGAAAAGGTCGATCAATTATTGGACGTTTGGTATCACAATTACAGGGGAAAAAATTTGAATACTTACCGCCGTTTGATGGCAACCAACATGTTTGAGGGTCTTTTCGGATTTTCAGAAAATAAAGAGAAGGTATTTGAAAGACAAGCAAGAATTGTTTCAAAGTTTGAGAACAATCCGATGGATTTTTTCAGATTTGAAATGAAGTATCTACATAAAGTTGCTGAGGAAGTAATGAAAAAAATTCACAAATTGTACGCACTTCTTCCTGAAGACCACTTTGACAAAGAAACAAATCTTCACAAAAAAATTAGTTCACGTAAATAATTTATACCCTATCTTTATCCTATGATTCAACTCACGAAATTAGGTTGGTTTATTGTAGGTGTGACCTTTGGTGTTATAAACATTTGGGTTCATAACATCTTTATTGGTTTTATTTTTGGTTACTGCTTTGGAAGGATATTCTATGGGAAATATTCTACACCCAACTCAGACAAAAACTAAAGGTAACTCATCCCATGAAGTGGTATACTTCTGAGTGATATAATCCTGTATCATTTCCCACTTCTTATCTACATTCTGAGGTACGGGTACAACATCCAAAGGTTCTGTAAATAATGTAATTTGTTTTACGTCCTCAGGTGTAAGTTCGTTGAATATGATTCCACACTTTTTGTATTTTTTATCTTGAGAATATAACATATTCATATGTGGTTGAACCTGACTCCATATCTCATTGATACTTTGTGTGGGTTCTTGGAAGGTAACAACTTTCGAACTGTAATGACCTTGTCCTTTATGTTTATTACCCGCTAAGAATATAGTACAACGAGACGACGATACCTCATTCTCCATGAGCTTCTTTACACCACTTTTGATGTACGAGAACATAGCCTCCTGAAGTTGTTCCAACTGTTCCACATCAGATCCAAATGATCGAGTAGAAGCAATGTTCTTTTTAGTTTTGTTTTTTAGTTGTACTGGATAACAATAAAGTTCCCCCAACTCAAGTTTGGTTCGTAGTCCACTTACGTTCAACATCTTTCTGATAATCATGTCGTTCATGTTCATGAACTGACCCACGGATTCAACCCCAAAACTTCTGAGTTTCTTTGACCATTTTCTACCAATCCCCCACACTTCGGAGATATCCACCTGATACATCATCTTTTGAAAGTTAGGTAGATCCCAATAGGAACAAATACCATCGTATGATGAACCTTGTTTGGCCATATGGGAAGTTAGTTTGGCGAGAGTTTTATTCGGACCAACACCAATTGATACTGGTATTCCTGTTTGTCTTTTCACTTCCTCACGGATAAAACGAAGTCGAGTCATTAGTTGATCATCAGGTATATTAGAGAAATCAACGAATGACTCATCAATAGAATACACCTCAACCTCGTTTGAATACTGTTTGATAACAGACATCACCCTGTCGGACATATCACCGTAGAGATTATAATTTGAAGAATACACACAGAATTTGTGTTCATCCATAAACTCTCTACGTTGGAAGAATGGTTCACCCATTTTGATACCTAAGTCTTTGGCTTCTTGACTACGAGCAATAACACACCCATCATTGTTTGATAACACAACGGTCGGTCTTCCTATAGATATAGGATTGAATACTCTCTCACAACTTACATAGAAGTTGTTACAATCAATAATACCAATTTTACGGTTCATTTTTTCTTAAGGTTCCAAGTTACTTTACCCCACACATTATCTTGTCCTTGATACTCCCTTATCTTGAAATAACTTTTATCTATCAACACTACCAAATCTCCTATTTGTGGAACCTCAGCTTTATCGATAACTAAAATATCATCTTGTTCAACCCCAAACACACTTGGTCCTTGATACCTAAAGAAAAATGTTGAGTAAATGTTCTTCAAGATCAGATCGTTTAGATCCAATCTTTTATCTACATAAGATTCTGCCGGCGAGGCAAAACCCGACGTTGTTGTTCGTATGTTGAGTTCTTTGGTTACCATCAACGTCGTCCTTGGTTACGGAGTTTGTGATTGATACTCAACAGGGTGATCAGGATGAGGATAAGTATGATAGTCATACCACAAATATACAACTTTTTTCCGAATAAAAAAAGGGGAGTAGCGAATTCCCCTTCTCTTTGTTACCATTACGATAACGGTCCTAAAACGCCCGATCTCTCGGGAGGCTCAAGGTGTGTAGACCCACATTTTGTCTAAACGAGACGAGAATGTTGATTTCTTGTTATACACCTCTTCTACATAAATAGATGAAAAAACAGAAATGCGATAGTACCCGTCATTTTCAACAATTGAGGGATCAAAACCCTGATCAACAAGTTGATCCAAGTAAGACTGTGCCGACTCTTCAGTGGTGAATGAGCCGACAATCAGGTGGTACATTTGATTGTCTCCGTCTTGTACAAAATCTTCATCGGTATAGACTTGAGGTTTACTTTCAATATCACTTGGTTGTGTTGATTCAATATATATTTCTTTATCAATCACACTTTCCCTACCACATTTATACGTACCAATCATCAATAAAATAGTGATTGCACCCATAACCAACACATCTCTTAATCTTTCGTTCATTTCACCCACATTGAATTGTTTATTACAAGTATATCAGTTTTCGAACGATAAAACAACCTGATCGCGTCATTTGGTGTTTCAACTATTGGTTCATCAGACAGATTCAATGATGTGTTGAGTAAAATAGGAAACCCACTGTATTTTTCAAATGTACGTAACAACTCGTAAAATTTTGGATTATCTGATTGTTTAACAGTTTGAACTCTGGCACTATTATCAACATGGGTTACGGCTGGTAATTTATTTGTTAGAACATTACATACCTTCAACATGTATGGTGATTCACCCTTCAAATCAAAGTATTTTTCAACATCCTCAAAACAAACTGAGGGTGCAAAAGGTCTATACCACTCACGATTTTTTATTTGGTTATTTATATAGTCTCTCATGGTAGGACTTGTGGGATTAGCAAGAAAACTACGATTTCCTAAAGCTCTTGGACCGAACTCGGATCCTCCTTGGAACCATGCAATTAATTTACCTTCATTTATAGACTTAGCAACAAATTCCAAATCTAAGGGTTTTCCACCCTCAGGTGTTTCGTATTTTCTCCCTGTATAGACAACTTCCGACACAGATTTGATTTGTCTTGGAATATCTAAAATATGGTGTGTGACAAATAATGCGGATCCGACAGATAAACCATCGTCACTAGCACCAGGATAAGGAAATACATTTTGGAAGGGAGTTCTTAGATGAATCTTACCATTGGTGGTACAATTCAAAAACGATCCCCCCGCTAAACAAAGATTACCATCATTTATCTTCTTAGTATCCTCATAAAGTTTATTTATGAATCGAAACATTGTTTCCTCAAATATATACTGAATTGTAGCGGCAGCGTCGATACCATCTTTACAATCAGCACCATTTTTCAAGAAGTAATCACAAACATATTCATTGTAAAATGCTTCAGGAAATTGAACATTCAATCGTCTAACAGTTTTACCTGTCACTTGCATGAACAAATTATAAACCCATCTCCATTCATCACCATCAAAATTTTTCTCCCAAAATGATTTAGTAAATTCATTTATTTTTTCTTTGATTTCAGGATCAACGGTACCATATGGTGCTAAACCCATAGTACTACCTGCTTTATACAATGATGAACCTATGTTCAAAAGTTCTGTAAAAAGAGAATATGCGTGTCCAATCATCACACCAGGATATGATAAAGTTTCAATACGATTTCCTTCACCCCAAGCAAAAAGAGATGAACAATATGGATTGATGTCGGTTACATCAGCGGTGAAAATCGCAGACCTATCTAAATTAGTAGTAAAAAAAGCCGACGAAGCATGTGCATGATGATGAGATACAAACCAACCTGGTATTACTCTCCCATACAACTCAAATTTTATTGGGACAGAATCGTGTGGATGATAGGTAAATGGTGGTGCAAGATAAACTAAATCACCTTCTATTTCATAACCTAATCCTTCAACAAGTTTAGGTTTTATTGGTTTGAATGGATCGAAGGAATTAGGTGAATATCTTGGTGAAAAAATCTCAATATCCTCCTCAGAAATATAGAGTTTAAAATCCTCATTTTTGTTCACCCAATCCATTGGGTTTTTATACCAATAAGTTACGGCAACATAATCAACATCATCTATAGTAATACCCGCATCATTCAATACATAATCCAACATACGTTGGGTGACATATCTGTCTTTTTTCTTTCTTGATAATCTTTCCCTTGTTATTGCAGAAACTATTTTTCCGTCTATAACTATACAGACGGAAGCATCATGATTAGGTGATAAACCCAATACAATCATTTTATCTCATCAATAGGTTTTGAACCGTTGCCATTATTCTACCTTGTTCGGCCTGAATGGTTCTGATTTCTCTTTCTTGTTCTACAGTCAACTCAAAATTCTGAGCCTTGATGTTGTTAATTTTATTTGTAAGTTGATCGTGCTGGTAGAGAGCATTTTGGTATAGTCTCGCTTTATCTTCGTTAGTCATTTGATTTGAAATACATAAGATTATTTATGACCAAAATATCAACATCGGATTCATCAAACAATTTCATGGCTTGCCATGGATCTTCAACAATTGGTCTTCCTTTGATGTTGAGTGAGGTGTTTAGTAAAATAGGAACCTCAGTCCTTTCGTAAAACTTGTGGATAAGATTGTACAGAACATCATTATCCTCTTTTCTTAGAGTCTGAACTCTGGCTGTGTTGTCAATATGAACTCCTGAAGGAATGTCAAATGGTCTTTTACAGGGAACTGTAAATAACATAAATGGTGACTCAAAATCCATTCGAAACCATTCTTCTTTGAATTCATTCAGAACTATGGGTGCAAAAGGTCTATACCACTCACGATACTTTACCCGACTATTTAGAATGTCCTTCATTTCTTTTTTTCTCGGATCAACCAAGAATGATCTATGTCCCAAAGCCCTTGGCCCCATTTCACCACCACCTTGATACCAACAAACAATCTTACCTTGTTCTAAATTATCTGCAACCACATCTAAATCTAATGGTTGTGATTTGTATTTTGATTCCGGGATATCAGGATATTCATACCCTAAATACATAAGTTCTTTATTTTGATAAACCTGTCTTGGATTTCTCAAAACACAGTGGTTCACGTAAAGTGCAGAACCAACTGATAATCCGTCGTCACCACAAGAAGGAAACATATGCATTTGTTTGAAACCACTTTCTTTCAAAATCTTATAGTTGGCATTACAATTCAGGAATATTCCACCAGCAACACATAGGTTTCCATTGTTCACATTTTTTGATTCTTCAAACAATTGACTTGCATACTCCACCAGACCTCTTTCAGCCATGTATTGTATATCAGCAGCTAAATTCATACCTCTTTGTGTGTCTGATTCTTTTTTGGTGTAAACCATTTGGTATTCTCTTGACCACTTTTCCCAATTATGTTCTTGGTTTTCTATTTCAGGTCTCTTTTTTTCCAAAGTGAATGGGTATCGTCCTGACATTTGAAGGAATAACCAATCGTTGAACAGGTAATCTTCTTCTTCTTGTCTATGTTTCAAAGGCATTGTCCATTCTTTGGAATTGTCTTTTACTTTTTTACTTACATCACCATACGCTGCCAGTCCCATAAGAACACCGGCCTTTTCCAATCCAGGACCAATTCCTGTGTATTCGGTAGCAAGATCATAAAAAGTACCGATTTGACATTGTGGATTCTTAAATAACATCAGATTATTTCCCTGTCCGACACAAAAAGAACTTGTGGCTCCGTGTTCAGGACCTGAAGCATCTGCAGTGAAAACCGCAGCACTTTCGAAAGGTGAGGTGAAGAATGCTGAAGAAGCGTGAGATAGTTGATGGTCCACAAAAAATCCATCAATTGGTTTATCATAACCATCGATGAAAACATTTAATACCGCTAAAGACCTATGTCTGTTTGTTGTGTTAACATGAGGTGGTCTAATTCTATCCCAAAAGTTGGGTAAGGTAAATCCACGACCTTCAATATATTCAGGTTTCCAATTTACAATCTCATCGGTCCAATACTCTTCCAAGTGATTAAGGATTGATACACTACCATGATCTCTACCAAATGTTCTGAGTGGGTATTCTTCACCTTTAGGTGAATAAATTGACATGAAAGGAGCATTTGCCCATTCCCAATGACTCATAGTAATAGTGTCTATCTGATCGATTGTAATATCACAATCCCATAAAAATCTGTTGAGGTATTCTTTGGTAATTAAAGATGACTTTTTCTCACCTGAGTACCTTTCCATAGCAACAGCTTTGAAGAGTTTACCATTCTTTACCAACGCAAGTGAAGCGTCATGACCCATGTGAATACCAAGAATGTTCATTACCTTTTTTTCATTATGATTATAGTAAAAAAATCTCTAATGGAAATAAAAAGACCTCACAATATATTTATAAACATGGAAATTATCATTTCAACACTTTTATTATCAGGTGCATTATCATTACTTTATTTTTCTTTGAAAGGGAAAAAAGAAAAAGGTTGTGGTTGTAATTCATGTACTTGTCATACAAAAATTCAACCGTAGTTAAATAAAAAAAGGTCAGTTTCCCGACCTTTTGTTTTTGGTAAACGACCGAGAGAATTACTCTGCGATAGCTTCTTCACCTTCAACTGCTTCTACAACAACTGTTGTATCAACAACTGTCTCGTCAACAATTGTTGTATCAACAACTGTCTCTTCAACAACCGCTTCTTCAGCGTTTGTACAAGCCACTGCGAAAAGTGAAACCAAAGCGAAAACAAGAATGTTTTTCATATATAAATTGGTATTTGTTAGGTTATAAATATAAGATAACATTATATAAAGTCAAATCTAATTTTCACTAATGTTCAAGTTCAGAGCCGAACCTTCATCAAATTTGTCTTCAGATGGTGCAATATGTATTTCACCATTTTTTTTATAAACAATTACTTGTTCTACTTCTTCGTGACCTGAAATTTTAGTGTTCTGTTCCAAATTGACAACAATACCTTGATTTTCGTCCAAAATCAGATTGATTGTTTTTGCAAAAATCAAAGCTGGTATTTGCCAATTCATTTCATCGGGTTGTGTGATATCTTCCATTTTTTTTCTTTTTTAGAAAAAATAATACAATTTAGTATATATTCAAGTTATTAGTATTTATAATAAAAATAAGACAATGATTTGGAATAAGTTTTTAATTTGGTTGGGAATCAAAAAGGAAAAATCACAATCAGTTGAAATAAAACGACTCACATACCACAAGAGAAATGAATGAAGATATTATCAAAGACTTAATTCGTATGAGAGAGTTATTGAACATCAACGAGCAATCACCCGACCAATCAATTACTGAAATCCTAAAATCTAATGACGTTGTCAGGATCAAGGAATTTTTATTACAAAAACCTGATCTTCAAAAGAAACTTGAAGAACTTTTTTCATCCCCTACATTAGAGGATTTAGCCACCAAAATATTGAATTCAAATAAGACTGTGATAATGAGGGGACTTCAACGTTCATCGATGGCACGAGACGTTGAAATGTATGAGTTTTTAAATGCTTTGTTGAGTTCTAAAAAGTAACAAACTTTTCAATCTCTGACCATCTTGGTAATACGGAATCTTTTTCTGATAGAATTACATTTTTATGATCAATGTTCCATTCGATTTGAAATTCAGGATCATTATAAATAATTCCACCATCTTGGTTGGGTAGGTAAATTTCATCACATTGATAAGAAAACACGGAAACATCACTAAGAGTTACAAAACCGTGGGCAAATCCCTTAGGTATAAGCATCATGTTCATATTATCTTCGGATAGCTCGATCCCAAAACTTTTTTTATAGGTGGGTGAATTTTTTCTCAAATCAATAACCACATCCCAAACTTTACCTACAATACACCTCACCAATTTAGCTTGAGGCGCTACTTTTTGGAAATGTAACCCACGAATAACACCATAAGTACTGACAGATTGATTGTCTTGGACAAAATTTGTATAGATACCTTTTTCCCTAAAAAATTGTTGATTGTAACTTTCAAAGAAATATCCTCTTTGATCTTGATAAACTGTCGGTTTAAAAATATATAGTTCGTGTAATGGTGTTGTTTCAATTTTCATATTAATTCATTATAGCAACGTAAAGGTTTAGTGAAGTGGCAATATTCAACCAAATAAAGTAAGGTAATAACAACCACCATGATCTGACACCATCAACACGTGAAACGTGTGTAAGAAGCCCTAAAACAAGTGTCAGAAGGATAATTACTATTGATGATATCCACGTGAAATTGAAGTGGAAAAATAATGGGTTCCAAAGAATGTTTAAAGCCCAAGAAAGTAAAATCAACCATTTGTATCGGTTATTTTTATTGTGATATAGATTTGTCATATATATGGATAAACAAATCATTATTGTCGTCCATGAAAATCCGAATACAAAACCATGTGGAGTCCAAGGGGCTTTATTTATTGTTGAATACCAATCTGAAATAACACCTGTATCAGTCCATAACGAACCAATCGCCAAACCTGTGAAGTTTAGGAACAAAAATCCGAGAAGGGTAAAAAAATAGTCAAATTCTTTTTCAAAAAAAAATTTCATATCAGTTACTTAAAGGTGCTTTAATTGCTGGGTGAGATTGATAATTCAATAATTCAAAATTATGAATACTATAATAATCCAAATCTAATTTATTTGGGTTAGGTTTTTCAGATTCAAATAAGGTACGACTTATTTTTAATTTAGGTAAACTATAGGGTTCTCTTATAACTTGCTCTTTTGCTTGAGTTATGTGATTCAGATAAAGATGAGTGTCTCCTAAATTACCAATCAATTCATCAGGAACCATATTAACTTCCTTTGCAATGATTTCAAGTAGTAGACCGTATGAAGCAATGTTGAATGGTAAACCTAAGAATGTATCTACTGAGCGTTGATTCCACATTAGGGAAATTGATCTAGTAGGAATGTTAAGAGCATCTAAATCTTTTTTCATATAACCATCCCAACTTTGAACCGGTTGAGTCTTTGAAAGAATTTTCATTCGCTCTTCCCTACTCAACTCTCTTGTATAAACTTGAAATCCATAATGACAAGGTGGTAAAGTCATTTTATCCAAATCACCTACATTCCAAGCCGAAACCATTAATCGTCTTGAGTCTGGGTTTGTTTTAAGGTCGTTGATTAGGTTCCATATTTGGTCTTTACCAACTAAATAATCTTTATGTTGTTCAACTCCATTTACCACTTTCAAAATATCGTGCTGTCCTTCGTGGAAACCCATCCAGTTTCTCCATTGTTTACCATAAATTGGTCCTAACTCACCCCACTTCTTAGCAAACTCATCATCGGTTTTGATTTTTTCAATGAACTCATCAATTGTTAAGTTTGATAACATATGAAGATCTTCAAGATAAGTTTTATTACCACTTTCTCTACTTTCGATTTCATATACTTCCATATAGCGCTTAAAAGCATCTCCATTCCAAATATGGCAATTGTTGTCAACCAAATACTTGATGTTAGTATCTCCTCTTAGAAACCAAAGCAACTCAGTCACCAAAGTTTTCCAAGCCATTTTTTTTGTGGTTAACAATGGGAAACCCTCAGACATTTTGTGTCTAATTTGGTGTCCGAATTCAGATATAGTACCCGTTCCAGTTCTATCTTTTTTTTCTACTCCAAATTCTATAATATCAGAAAGTAGTTGTTGATATTTTTTATCTAAATTGTTCATCAAAGTAATTTATATTTGCGTTCTACAATCTCAACAACATCAGACAATGAAAGTTTGTTGTTTGTTTTTTTTACAGTTTGTACGTCTTCCCTAAACTCATTGAGGACACCTCTGTTATGGGCCAAATGATATATTTCCTCAACATACTGTTCGTTGGTCATTTTATTTCTGAAGGTTTTGTTTGTTCTGTAATTTGATAGCCTCATCGATCATGTTAGCAGTACTGTTGTTGTACTTACATGGACAAGTTGCTCTTCCGTGAGCTCTTAGGATTTGTTTAGCTTCTTCTAAATTCATACCCGTTAATTTTTTAGTGAGTTTATGTTCAAATATACATATAAAAATTAAATAAAAAAACCCCTTTCGGGGTTTTTATCAACAAGAATTTTACATACCCCTTTTCACCGAGTGTTCAAATTCGTCATACATATAAGCTTTGAATACAGATACCATACTTTGTTCAGTTTGAGCAATCTTGGAAGTCATCCAATCTTCCAATTCTTCACCATCTTCCATTGTTTCCCACATCTTATAAGCGGTGGTGGCGATAGCAAAAAGTTGTTGTTTTGCCATGTAATTACCATCAGAACCTTCAGTGGTTTCTGATTTCATGTTCTCAACAATCTTTCTCAACTGAGATTCAGTAATAACGTATTCTTTACTCATAGTGATAAATATAATGAAAATGAAAAAGGTCAGAAAAAACTTCTGACCTTTTAGGGCTGACGGGTTAGTCAGCTTCCACCACCCCAGTTTTAGGAGAGGGGACTCCTTCAAACATAGTAACAATTCTTTGAACCTCCTCACGGGTAATGTAAGCTAGTGCATCTTCTGTTCCACCGTAGAATAAACGTGTTACAAAATTTCGTGATCTTGAGTCAATTATTGCCACTTCGAATGTCTCATTGAAGTCACCATAAAAAGATCCATCACCACCAACTATGGATAATATCCATGGTCCATATTCTTTGGACCATTTATATCCTTTGAACGGGTGAGGTTTTTTATTGTTGATTATATCTTCAATAGTTTCCATGTTTCATTCGTTGGTTGAAGATCTCTCGGGCTTTATCCATCTTGTCGTATCTTTGATCCAAAAATACTGTTACGATGTAAAGAGACTCCCAATAAGTACATTTAGTTTCAATTACTTCATTGTATGTATCCACATCAACACCAAGATCATTTGCAATCCCGAAATCAATCATACCAAAAATTCCAATATCTTCCATACTACATTTTTTTAAGTTGTTTCAATTTGATCTTAAGAAGGTCCAACGTATCGTTCTGTTGACGGGTACGATTCTTTTTGGATTCGTACTCTCGGATCAAGTTCTCAATCATAGTTGTTTCACCGTCAACCTTAGGTTTGACAATACTTGTTTCTCTGTCAACATTAGGTTTGACAGGTTCAGTCTTATTTACTTTGGGTTTTTCACCAGTCACAGGCGGCGGGCTCATCCTCCGTTTTTTGAACTCCTCATTTATAACATAGCCCGCCGCCGCTCCGACCAACATTCCTCCCATGAATTTCCAAAAATTACTCATGACCGTGTTACGTATGCTTCAATTTTAGACTTCGCCATCTCGATAACTCCCATCTCGTCCATCTTTGTAAGGATGATTGAATCAACCAAAACTCGGTAAGGGATGTGAACCAAGTAATCCGACCCGTTGAAGAAGTCAAAGTGTTCCTTGTGGGCAAGACATCCATCAATCAACTTGAGGAAGATAGAGTACTGCTCGTAGTTTACGAACGTCTCATTTACGAGTTCACCCATGGTGTCGTGCAGAATCCGAATGTTGTGTGCGATTTTCATATGACAAAGATACTAAAGATTTTTTACTTGACCAAATTTTCTTTATCGGGAACTTGAGAGATTTTCAACTTAGTGAACTTTCCCATGCCTGAGAAGTTTCCAAAATTCAACCAAGCCTGCGTCTCGGCAATAAAAACCGTTTGTTTATTTCCATTTTGATCAACAAATTTTACTTTATACATGGTATTTATATATTATACTACAAATATATGGCAAATATTCCACCTACCAAAAAAGAAAAGATGATCATGAAGGTCTTAGTCAAAAGATTTTCGAAAAAAAAATTATTTCAAGAATTGGTGGATATCCAATCACAAGGGATGACTTCCGATATGGTTAGGAACTCATCCAAGTTAGTTGGTATTGATGTTCCTCACCAAATTGATAGTCAATATCTCAATTACGCAATCAACAACTACGATGAAATTCAAAATAATGATTTCCCTGATCAGTTTGAACGAATGATGACTTTGGAAACCACGGTAAAAACAATAGAAATTCGTGAAGTAAGAGTCAATTGGGCAATAACTTGTCCAGTGTTGAAATCTTTTTCAAATGAGTTGAAACAAGATATTGATAGTGATATGTGGAGTTACGATCCTGAACATCAGGATGAAGATATCCTTGATACAGACGTTCATGATACTATGGTTTCTTTTGATAAAATAATCAGACCTTGGGGTGATAACATCATAGAATAACCCACTCGGGTACTTTTCTCTCCTTCCAAGTCAAAAAAGTCTTTTTGGCACCCAAGTAATATTTTCTATAAGATTCAATAACATCTTCAGTCTTATACTCATCGGGCATTGCTTTTGGTGGTGTGGTAAACCCAATGTCCTGAATCTGTGGTTTGTTCATCAAACACCACTCAATGACTTCCTGTGACTTATGTCTTTTACCATATCGGTACGTGTATTCTTCACACAGAGCAAGTCCAATTTCACACAAATACAAATAGTTTGACATACTATCACGAGCCCATATAGAACAAGGATGGTTTTTATGGGATAACTTGTAGGGTACATGTGCGGTATCATGTGTGGTATCATGTGCGGTGACATGATGAACACCACATAATAGTTGGGCGGTTTCCAAAATCATTTTAACCACGTGTTTATCACAGTGGTATTGAGCGTTCTTCTCAACGTCCCAATCCAAAAAGAATATATTCACAATTTAAATATCATAAGGTGAAACTGAAAATGTGATTTCACGCACCGTAGGACAATTTTTATAAATCATATCTTGGATGAATTTTTCCATTTCATTACGACTTTGGTGTGAAACCACACTACCACCTACAATACTATTGAATTGTCCAAGTTTTTCCAAAACATCAATTTTATTGATAATCATGGTGTGGACCCCATTGATGTTGGACGCCTTGATAAGATCATCCATATCAATCCAATTTACTTGTCTTTTTCTACCGGTGGTTGCACCATATTCACCACCAATTTCACGGATCTCATCAAACACTTCCGATTTTGGTTCAAATTGTTTAGAACCAACATATGTTCGGTAGGCTTTTGCAATACCAAATACATTACGTATTGACTGGGGTGGTACACCATTCAATATTGCAGAACCTACAGTACAGTGAGATGAAGTTACATAAGGATAATCACCCCAATCAATATCCAACTCAAATCCCTGAGCACCTTCAAATAAAATTGAAACCTCATTTGTTCCATGGAACTCGTTATAGATATCAACAATCATGGATTCAGGTAAATAATCTTCAGCCCTTATACCAGTTCGGTTATATTTGTTGCGATAGGTAGGTCCATTACCCGTCTTAGTAGTACCAATCATGGTGTCCTTTATATCCTCGTCGATGTAATGAGGTAATACGATATGAACACGTTTATCAATAAAAAGATTGTTTCTAACATCAAATCCACCTTTTTCTAATTCCTGAATTTCAGATTCCAATTTGAAAGGATCCACAATACATCCAGGACCAATTATTGACCTGATTCCATGGATAACACCACATGGAATGAAATGTGTTACAAATTTTTCACCATTATGATAAATCGTGTGTCCTGCGTTACCACCTCCGTTATAACGAACCACGTGAGTATATTCACCCATTTTTGATAGTGCATGAGCTACTTTACCCTTACCTGTGTCACCCGCTTGGAGGTCAACGATTACGTCAGCAAATTTAATCATTATATTATTTTTTAAAGTGCTTATTCATAGTTGATTTGAAAACCTGTGTGAAAGATAGAAACGCAAGTATATTACACCCAACAAACAAGGAGACTCCAAGTCCGAACTTGATTGTGTGGTGGGGATTCATCATACCCAAAGCAAATTGATCAATCTTTACGGATAAAAATAAAATGGTTAGGATCAAGATAACACTCAGAGCATAATCCCAAAGTAGTAATATTTGTTTTTTCATGTTACAAATATACAAAACTTATGGGAAATAAAAAACCCCACTCAAAGGCGGGCTTGTCTTATATAACTTAAATTAGTTTTATTATATACCAAATTTTGTCATGAGTTCATTTTCTACTGTCGTAATCTCTGAAGCATCAACGGGAGTATTGTAGAATTTGAATGGACCAATATTTCCTAATAAATTGAATATACCTGAATTACCTCCCGATCCAATTATGAACCCATATGTATTGATCAAATCGGTAGGCCAAGTACCAGTAGTAACCACAGGTGAGGCATCAACACCGTTGATTCTAACCTTAAACCTTGCATTACCAGTAAGACTACCATCATAAATAGCCGTTATTAGGGTAGTGTTAGTCGAAGCTGTGTATTGATTAGTGGAAACAGGACTTTGAAAAAATATTTTGTGATTGTAGTTCTAATACACCTTGCCATTTTTTTTCAATTTTTTTGTTGGGAGATCCGTTCTTACGTTGTTATTGGGAAATCTTCAGCCACCACCGTAATGAATGGTAACTGAGCTGAAAGTAATGTATTGGACCAAGCCCAAATTCTAATAGTTTCCAAAGGTTTGATAACATATTCATCAACAAAAAAGTTGTCTGAACATCTGTTATATGATATAACGGCCGAAAGGTTTGCCGAATCGTTCGTTATTGTGTATCTGATACAATTTTCCATATTTTTTTATTATCTAAATAAATATCATAAAAAAATAAAACCCCCACTTTTATGTGAGAGTGCTCTATTAATACCCCCCAAACTTTTTATTGTAATTTAAATAAATCATTTCTTGTTAGGTCAGGATAATCTTCTACTGTATCTTCATTATCCTTTGGCATTGATGACATTAACCACAATCCTTCCGCTGCATCAGGTGGTGTCATGTACATATTCCATCCCATAAACTTTATATTATCTTGGGTATATGGTATTTCATCCCTACCTTCGTGTCTTGCTTTCTTAAACCATTGGTACGCTTCTTCATTATCAGTTAGAATCATTCCACCCTTTCTCATTTTTAATATCTTCTTGGGATGAAACGATAAACACATGAATGCGTTTGGTATGTACATATTTGAAGTGAATCTTCTTGCTGAATCATAAATTGGATATGGTTTCAATTGATACAACCCTTTCCATTCCACATCATCAAAAGATAGTTTACCCCCTGATGCCATTACAGCTTGTGGAACCGATAAGTAAGTCTTCTTAGGTATTGTAACATTTTCTACATTCAAATATGTACAACATAAAAATAATGCATCAGTGCAATTATCTAATGCTACAGCATACGGAGCTCCTGTATATTCGGCAATCTCC
>Ga0209107_10000777_pt1 | contig 18212 bp, 42 predicted proteins | sample LakErihyJuly2011_2_FD_187460 | JGI IMG/M metagenome (GOLD analysis project Ga0209107, IMG submission 187460) | Freshwater microbial communities from dead zone in Lake Erie, Canada - CCB hypolimnion July 2011 (SPAdes) (version 2) | ecosystem: Environmental > Aquatic > Freshwater > Lentic >... | reverse complement strand
TAGTAAACACTACAGTTGGTTGCGGTAACGCTAACCAGATGGAAGTCCTACAGTGGCTTCAAGATAAGTATGGCGGAGATGACTTCCAAGTTATTGCCATTCCTACTAACGACTACTGCGGTCCAGGAATTACTCATGGTAAGTGGTCACAGGGTATAACTTGTGGTTTAGATTCACAGGAATATGGTAGAGATGTTTATGGAACTACTTTCCAATTTTCAGAGATGGTAGCATCAAACCCAAATATTTCTGTTAACGAACTTAATCCCCATAACGGTGACGCTACTGTAAATGGTTTGGGTCAAGAACGAAAAGAAACTCATGACCTTTACAAGGAAGTTGCAGATCAAATGATTAAGATGGCAGCTAAAGAAAAAGATTTAGGAATTGTAAATAAAAAAGAATATTATTCTTATTGGCTAAACATGGATACTGGTGGAGCTGAACAAGGTGGAAACTTTGAAAAGTATCTTATTGATAAAGATGGATACATTGCTAAATGGTTCCAGTGCACAGTATTAAACTATGATTCAGAAAAAGGCGTTAAAGAAGCTGCAGCAGCAGCAGGCAAAGTTATTGATGTTGGTCCTGGTAGATCTATGAAAGTCTTTGAAGAAGAGTATGCTGTAGTTTGTAATCTTATTGAGGAACTTATTGCAGGTAAAAAGTCTCTCATTAATCCAAACGCATAACCCATATTTGACTTAAGTGGCATAAACTGCTACAATTATAGTATGAAAGAATCAAGTATACTCCGCATGGACTGGAAATCTCTTGGCTATTGGCCTGTCTACAAAGATGGCAGATTGGTGTGGGAAAAAGATGTTAAATCATATAACGAAACATCAGAGGACTAAAATATTTCCATTACGATGGATAGGTAATTTTCTAGGATCTTATGCAGGAAGTCATCTTGTTAAGGCTGTTTATATGGATGAAGATGGTGACTTTAATTGGCGCTATACATACCATGCAAAAATGTGGAAGTATCTTAATAAGCCTTATCAATGGTGGGGAACATACTATGAAATTGATATTGAAGAAATGAAAAAAGATTTAGAGGGATCATCTTGGGACGATTACGATGAAGATGGTATACCATATTGGGAAAAGAATAGTTGAATAAGTCCCTAACATATGATATGCTTAATACATGAGAAAATCAAATAACAAGGTATCCCAGCATAAAGCTAAAAGAGCCTTAAAAAATAAAAAAAGAATCAAAGCCAAACCTTATAAAAGTAAGCATGAAACTAAACTTGAAAAAATAAGGGAAGAAATCATGATGGGGGTTTACCGATGAAAAAGATTTATCAATGTGAAGATTGCAGTACTGTTATTACAATTGAAACAGAGGTACACGAGTTACCTGAATCTATCATCTGCCCATGTGATTTATCTATGAAAAATATTGGTGCATAAATGTGGTCATGGGTATTAGCAGCAATAGGTGTTACAGGCATCTTCTTGGTCGGTAGAAAGACTATTTGGGGATGGTTAATACTTTGTGTAAACGAGTGCCTTTGGATTGCCTATGCCCTTGCTACAGATCAATACGGCTTTATCGCCATGGCTGTAGCTTATGCTGCAGTATATATTAAATCCTTTATGCATTGGAGAAAAGGTTGAGCGTTATCGTAGATATTGATGATACCCTTTTAGAATTTAAAACTAATAAGCCTATTAAAGAAACAATTGATTATGTAAAATCTTTAGGTGATTCAATTGTAATTGTGACAGGTAGAAATAGTTCAGAAAGAAATCAGACAATTAAAGATCTTAAGGTTACTGGCATTGACTATGCTCTTTTGCTCATGAACCCTGGAAATCCAAGAGATGCTGTAAACTTTAAACGTAAGGTTGCAGAAACATTTAGCATTGAAGCAAGACTTGCAATTGAAAATAATGCTAATGCTAGAGCAGCATATGAATCTGTTGGAATTAAAACACTAGACCCTGCTGAGTTGACAAGGTAGATAAATGCGTAATAGTTTTGAATTTGAAGAATTGGATGAACCTGTAGACTTACAAGTACATACTCTTTCCCCTGCAAAGTGGATGCTAGTTGACCGTGAAACAGGACAGGTGTATACTGGTAATAAGAATGGCTATTGGGATAGGCTAGAACCAATTATTAAGAAAGAAGTTTAATGAACTTTCAATCAGAATCTAAAAAGTCTGGAGATGCTTTTGAAGAACTTGTATATGAAGATTTGGTTAGTAGGGGCTTTGATTATATCCAGCCAAATGTTTATATTGAAGGTGCTGGTTGTGAAGTAGATTTTATTGCTTATGACAGTAAGTATGATCTTGTTGAGTATGTAGAAGCAAAGGGTGGACTTGATGGTGAAGGCAAAAGGCCAGGGGCTAAAAGAACTGATAATGTTAAAAAAGCTATTGCTAATGGAGCATTGATACAAGCAGTAGATGTTCGTGCTTACTATGTAGTATATTTTTCATCGGAGCCTAGTGAAGGTTATTCTACTGAAATGATAAATACCGCTTTAAGAAATAACATAATTGATGAAGTAAGATATTTATTGCCAATCGAGCTTGACTTTTAATCTTAGAAAGAGTATACTTAGTATATGATTAACATGGAAATACCAGATCCATTTCAAGACTTTTTAGAAAAGAAATATGCAAATTATAAAGGTGCTCGTTGGGATTTCTTTGCTCGTGAGTGGTCGTTTGCATGTGGATGTTGTAAAGAGCCTTTGTTTGCACCAACTAAAAAGATTATGACTAAGATTAGATTGTTTCATACACGCAACGAATGTTTAGGAGGTTACTAATGAAAGTTTTATTTCCAATATTTATGTTTGTTTCTGGATGGGTGGTTTGTTATATTCAAATGACATACGGAGTTGATCAAAGTGAGTAGAATCGTTATTTGTCCAGTATGTAAAAAAGAATTAGAAGTTAGAAAAGGAATATTTGCACATGATACACTTTATAGGCATAGCAAGGAGCATAAATGAATAAGTATTTACTTGATCTTGGGGATGATAATTTTATTGAAGTTCCAAAAGATATTCAGTACGAAATAATCCAAGACAAGCTAATGACAACATACTATTGGACTGTTGGATTCTTTTCTGCTATAGTTGGATTCTTGCTAGGAATTATTGCAACAAAATAATTAAATAGGTTACCCTTTGTAGTTCAGTGGATAGAACAATGGACTTCTAAGCCATGTGTCGCAGGTTCGATTCCTGCCAAGGGGACATGAGCACCAGTAGCCAAGTTGGTTAAGGCACCGAACTCATAATTCGGCTATCATAGGTTCAAGTCCTATCTGGTGTACTAAGCGAGTGTTGCATAATGGTAGTGCACCATCCTTCCAAGTTGGTTGTGCCAGTTCGATTCTGGTCACTCGCTCTACGTTAAGCCAAGTGGCTTGACTTTTAACAATGAAAGGTATATAATATAACTATGAATAAAGAAGATGCATTAACAATTATGATGAACTCTATCAATGCTGACAACAGAGAGTTCTGCATTAAGTCTGGAATGTCTGAAGCAGAAGCTGATAAGAATATAGAACAAAGCCAGATGAGCCTTGGCCTAATGATGTCAAACATTTACGATAAGATGGTAGAGAATGGTATTATAGTGGTATAATGGTCCTATGGGACGAAACAATTTTGCTAAAACCTTTGCTTCACCTTACTTTCAGAGTAGCTACTACAAGAATGAAACTAAGGCTGGAAACACGGAGCAAAAAATAGAACAATGGTTTAAAAATGTTTTTAGATTAAAGAAATATAAGACTAAGAAAGATACTTTAGATTCTTAGTCTTTATTTTTTGCTGGATGTTTTGGTTCATACGGAGCAATCTTAGCTTTGATTCTTCCATCTTTATATAATCTAACAATCCAACCATCCTTGATCTGAGTTGCGTTAAATGATTGAGATTTCTTTTTTGCCATTATAGTGAGTGTCTCTCTGTTTGATTTTTTGTATAATCTTTGCCAAAATTAGCAAATAATGCTTTATCTCTTTCACGATTAGCAATACCTCTTGACCATGAATATCCTGCATCTCCACCCCACGCAAGCCACATGATGTAACCATTAGAAGGGTTTGATGAGTTGCCCCAGTCTTTGCCTTTCTTGTCTACTTCATGACGAGAGAAATAAGAATACATTCTTTTAACAGTGCTAAGAGAGATAGTTTCTCCTCTTGCTAACTGCCCTGCTCTGGTCCAGCCTACAGATGTTCCAGCACCTTTAGCTTTACCATCTTCTTTAAACTTAATAGCTCTACGAGCAGCAGATCTTGCTCCTGCTGGTGGTGAATACCCTTCGGCTTTAGATACTTCGTCTGTATCATACTCAACAGTGTCATCATCTTCAAAAAGGTCATCTGCTTTTGCAGCAGGTACACAGTTAGGAACTGGTTTTCCGTTATCTCCTGGCTTCATTCCACGCTGTACATACCCATCCCAGCAAGGATCTTGCTTTGAAATTTTATCTGGGCAACATTCAGACTTACCTAATTGAGAATCAAACATAGCCATTTGGGTTTCTGCATCTAAACCACTACATAGAGGACAACTGGCACATTTAATCTGTTCTTCTTCACACATGTCACACTCACAGCCTTGGTAAGTGTTGGTTGGCATTATAGGGTTTTCAGGTAGTGGTGCTTCTGCTTTGCCAAATGCAGATCCAGACCATATATCAACACCAGGCTTATTATTAATTCCTGATCCAGTAGGTCTGCCTTGGTTAGTAGTCATAGATTGTGGTTTCTTCATTCCTACTGAAGGATTAATATGTGGTGATGGGTTTGCTGGCATTGGGTCTGTGACTATTGCGTTATACGCAACATCCATAGGTGTTTCAGATTTCATAGAATGATCTGCAATGTTTACTAAGGTAGCATCTCTGTACATCATTCCAATACTGTATGCTGTTGCTTCCCATGTACCGTTTTCTTCTTCATAAATTCTAACAGCCATAGCTGGATTTTCTGGTGGCATTGACTGAATTGCATACTCTGTTCCAGGTGTTCCATAAACCCCACCCTCAGTCATAATATGTTCTACCATACCATAAACTATTCCTTCTGAGGTCATACCCATAACAAAACTACCTTCAATTATCATAAAATTATTATAGCATAATAAGAGAGCAGTTTATAGACGACTGCTCAGGTCTATTAGCCACGAAGATTCAACTCCTGCCAACTCTCCCGTCAAGGGGAGCATCCGTTGCCAAAACTTTCTTAAGGTCTTATTAGCGGAATGTTAACCATTATACTACTATTTTGAACTTATTTCTGCTGCTCTTGCCTTTGAAAACTTAAACATAGCCCCTCTGATTGGGGAGTATCCAAGGTCTTCAGCCTTCTTGCCACAGGTATCAAGCATAAAGTTAAAGAACTTTTTGACTGAATCATTTTTTGAGCTCTTTTCTTTGTATGCTATACCATAGGTAAAGGTGGATATATTATAAGATAGTTTGTTAGGGTTCTTGTAGTTTATCTTAACTACCCCACCTTTATCTGGAACAAAATCTCCAAGGAATACAGATGCTGCATTAACTGTTGGTTGTACAAACCTTCCAGCCTCATTCTCAACAGACACTGTCTTTAGTCCTCTTCCATATGATATCTCATTGTATCCAATAGATCCATTTGTTGTTCCTTGTACCATTGCAATTCCATGAGACCCAGAAGCGCTGGTCATATAACTCTTAGATATATCTCCAGGGAATGCAGTACCAAAATTTTTATTCCCTGGTTTGTTCCATATAGTTGGAGCAACTGCATTAAGGTATGAAGTAAAAACCTCTGAAGTTCCAGAGCCATCAATACGGTATACAACTCTAATCTTTGTTGCTGGTATCTTAGGTAGTCTTGTTCCTATTGTGTTTTCCTTTAGTATCTGTGGATCATTCCACATTGTTATTTGTCCCGCAAAAACTTTGGCTAGGGTATCTCTACTCATTTTAAGAGTAATATTGTATCCATCAAGTTTATAGATAATTCCAATTGGCCCTGCAACTAATGGCACGTAGGTAAACTCTTTTGATGGTTTTTGTTCTGTACCAGAGTAAGGAACATCTGACATAGCAAAGTCTGTTACTCCATTTGAAAACATATTCTTTCCAGCACCTGAACCAGATGCTCCGTACACAACAGAATCTCCTGTTGATTTCATAAATTCGACCCTACATCTGTCTATAAAATTAGCAGCAAATGTGGATCCAGCACCTTGAAGGTTATCAGCATGTGAAGGGGTAATAAAAAAAGCATTAGCTATTATTGCCAATGCTACGGGTAAAACAATGAATTTAGGTTTCATAATTATATTGTATCGTGTTCAAGCCTAGAATTTTAATAAAATTGGTTAACGGAATCATAACTTTAAGTGAACAATGAGCCTTTTAAACACATGCTCAGGTGTATCTTGTGTGCTTCCTACACTTTCCCAAATGTCCACCGACACACAAGAATGTTAGCTGATAGTGATAGTCTTGGGCTTCTTCTCTTCAGGTACATTCTTTTCAAGAGTTAGCTCTAGAATACCGTTTGAGAATTCTGCTGATTCAACTTCCATATATTCTGGCAAGTTAAATACTGTTGAGAACTTTCTTGCTGCAATACCCTTATGTAAGAAGGTTACAGACTCATCCTCTTCAACTTCTGATCTCTGTCCAGACACCTTAAGTTGATTATTTTCTACCATAATTGATATCTCGCTCTTATCAAACCCTGCTAAAGCAAACTCCAAGATTAAAAGATCTTGTCCAACCTTAATTACATTATAAGGTGGATAGTTATTATTTGTTGTTCTAACTGTTTGATTGAATCGATTAAAGAATGGGTCATCTAAAAGACCCAGCATTGTTTCTACTACCATTTTATTCCCCTTTCAAGCGAATAAGTTAATTTACCCCCCAACTGGGCAGGTATAAATATTATAGCATAGAAAAACAGGCCAGTCAAATACCCTGACCTGCTAATCTAACTATTTACTTTTTAGCTGTTGATTGCTTAGCTGCTGGCTTCTTAGCTGCAGCCTTCTTAACGACCTTGGCAGTCTTTAGGACGGCCTCTACTTCTGATCCTTCAGGAAGGCGACCAAAGGCCTTGTCATTAGGGTTAATTGCTCTCAATGCTACGGGTGCAATGGCTGCCAGTAGTGAGTATGCAAGTGTCTTAGGATCCGTAACCCCAGACATGTATAGGGCAAGTCCTGCACCAAGTACAGATCTTCCGTATGATGCTAGTAGTGCTTTAATTTGTTCATTCATTTTATTCCTCCTAGGATATGAATTTGGTTAGTACTGTAAAGCCAATCCATAGACCAATAATTCCTGCGACTCCCGCAAAAACTGGTGGTGCTGGTACTGGCAATTTGAATGCAGCAAATACAACGCCACATCCAAAACCTGTTAGTATTGATAAGATAATATCTTTCATTGATAATCCTTTTCTGATAACTCTTTATGGTGATCTAAACATACATCTATGATGTTTGATTGTGTTGCATATATCTTTGATGCTTCAACTTCACAATCTAGTACGTTGCAAGAATAGAAAGCATCGTAAGCCAGATCTTCTCGTGATTTGAATTTTATCATGTATCTAGTTTACCATAGTCCTCTAACAAATGACTAGAAAAATCTCTTTTTTTATATTTTTTAACCAATTCTATAACATGATCTATGACATTTCTCTCTCCACTGCCAAAAAATACCCCTTCAATACCGCTTGATTCTAACTCTAATAGGATTTTTAGAAGGTCTTCCTGACTAAACAGTACACCATCTTTATCCGCACCGTTTAAACCAACCATTACTTTTTTATCTTTAATGTCGTATAGTTTAGCTTTAAAATGACTATAATCAATGATTATCTTACTATTGTTTTTTACTGCCGAATCAAAAGTAAACTGATTAGTAACTGAAATATAATAATCTATTGATTGGTTATTTGAACTTTCTAAAACATCTATATATTCTATTAAGTAGTTTGATCTTTCTATGCTTGTTGAATAATCATTAACCGAACCAACGATTCCTTTAACATCTTTTTCACTTTCTTTTATCCATCCACAAATAAAATTTATCTGTAAAATATTTTTTTTATATAGCTCATTAAAAGCTTTATCTATTTGAAAAAGAAATTGTGGAGATACGGTATATGGTCTAACTGCAACCATATGTTTCATCTTTGTTTCACTAGAAATATTTTTTGCTATGTTTATAAAAGCATTTATATTGTTGGCGTTATAGGTATGCAGCACTCCATCAAACCCAGCTAATTCTAATTCTTTTATAATTTCAAAGTTTGACGTAAAAAAATAAACGTTCACTTATCTTGCTGCCCATAGTCTTCTGGCAAAATATCTTGAATAGTTCTGTATCCTTCAATCAGACGCAAGCGTTGTTCCTCAAGCAAAATAGGTGGTGAGTATTGCTCTAGATATTCAATAATTGGACCAACATCATTAATAAAATTATTAACTTTATCTTGAGTTGTCTCAATATATTCAAAGGCCCAATCACGAGACTGAGAAATAAAAACTAAAAAGTCATCAGATTTTTCTATTTTTTCTTTTTCTATTTCAATAAGAGATAAACTTAATTGTTCAGCAACAATGTTTCTGTCAATGTAGGCCTGAAGCGCATCATAGGTTAATGAAAAATTTTTGGCTCTTAGCCTTATTATCTGTGAAACTAAATAAATAATAAATGTTATTGTAATAAAATAAACTATAAAATCAAGCATTTGGGTCTTCCCCTCCCTCACGAACTAACATAACGATTGCACCGTTCATCTCTAAAGCTTTCTTAACTCTAATCATGTACTCTACTGCAATTCTTTTATCTTCGCTATTTAAAGAAAAGAAATCTTTTTCACTTGCCCTAACAGTTATAAAATGATCGTGATCACTTAATGTTACTCTAAAGTTTTTAGGAGCTTCGATAGATCTAAAAGCCCTCTTCATTTCATTTGTATACATAATTATCCTATCGTAAATGATTGCCAGACATTTGCCCAGTCTTTTTTAGTTTTGTGGCTGTTAAATTCTTTAGAGATGTTACCATTTTCAAGATAAACTCCACCCCAGACGCCCCACTCTTTCTGAGAAACGCCCACAGCAAAACACTGCTTCTTTACTGGACAATCAGAGCAAAGGCTATCAATCGCTAAACGTAAATCAATCTCTTCTTCATATTTATCAAAAAATAAATTTGTATCATACTCAAAACAAGATGCTTGATCTTTCCATTTATGCTTAGTCATTATTTCTAACAAACTTATCGGGTATATCCCAACCATTTTTAGTTACTGGAAAAATCTTTTGAAGATACCATTTCCCATTGGAAAAAACCCCATCCTTAGATGTTTTAGCACTTTCAGACGGCCAACGATTAATAACTGTCCAACCATCCCACAACAAAGATTTGTTAGATGCAACAATTGATTCCATTTTTTCTAATGATTTTATGTTCATGTTATTCCTTTAGTGACAGTATATACCAACATCAATATTTTTGAGTTGGGCTGTTGCTACCAGCTTTGACACTGGTTCTTTTGGATTACTTAAAAAAGCAAAATGATTTAAAGATTCAATGTTTTCTTCAATCCAGCTTGGTGGAACATTGTAGAACTTAATCTTTTTACCTCGTGCCTTTAATCCTCTTTCAGATAAATTTGAAAACTCTGAGACCATCGCATTAATTCTAGATGGCCCTGCTGAATAAATATAAAAATAAGGATCTTCTGATGGCAAAGCGGACATGGCTACAGCCATTGCTCTTAGAAACACCTTGTAGTCATCAAAACCACTGGTACCTTGAACTCCAACAATCACTTTATTTCCCATCTCTTAATCTATCAACAATAAACATTATCTTATCTAATTGTACCTTATCCATATTGATTATGTCAAGTACTTCTGCACTGTCTTTATCTATTCCATTGCTACTAATGTCAGCAACATAGAATGAATTATCCTTTACCCAATATGCCTTGTTTTCAAGGATGATGATCTTTATGTTTGTGCTTTCTTCATGGTTCCTTGATTGGCACTTTACCTGTTTTTTTACAAAATGTACTGATGGCAGCAGTGGCTTAATAATCTCATAAATATGGCTTTGGCTATAGGTAAAGGTATTACTTTTTTTATTTGACTTATCATTGTTAAAAAACAATTTTGCAGAAAAATATAAAATTATAAAAGTAGACAAAGACCCAATAAAGTATTCCATAACCACCTCTAAGTCAATTATACCACTAAGAGTCTAATTATTTCTTTTAGCGTATATTGATGATTTTTGCTTAATTTTGCTACTTCATCAGGATTAAAAGCTTTTGGTAATAACTTTACCATTGGATTTTTCTCTGTTACATCCATAGAGATAAACCCATGTTGCCATAGTGCCATTGTTTCTGTAGAAAAATAAGCAGCAACCTCTTTATGAAGTTCTGGATCTACATCTACTAATTTTTCAGTAAAATTGTATAGTGGTTCTCCAGTTTCCATATCAATTCCAGCCACCTCTAATGCTCCACTAAGTATTAAATCTTTAATGATTTCATCTTCGCTATTCTCCATCATTGCTTATCTCCTTAAATCCCATTATTTTTTTTGCTTCAGACAAAGATTTTTCATCTGGTGCTCCCCAATATCCAAAAAATTCCCCATTAAATATTTTTTGATAATTAACATCTGACCTTTCATTTGAATGACTTAAGTATGCCCAAGATATTGGGTTTGAAGATTTAAAAATTTTCCAATTCCATTCTGGATCTAAAGGCTTGTTTTCTTTAGATTTATCCAATGATAAAAATAGCGGATCTTGCATTGAAAAAATTCTGTAGCCTCTAGACAAAAGCCTTAAACTTTGATTAATTTGATCACCATTAAAATGATCTGCTGGGTCATGAAGAACTTCTCTAATAACGGAATATTTAAAAAAAACTACCGATGCATGAATACAGTTAGTTTCAGGATATTTTTCTTCACCGAACTTAGAAGCGCCATAAGTGATTGGCCGACCAACATTTACTTGATCAAAATTTTCTCCTTGCCAGCCATGATAAATAAGCTCTGGTTTTGAGTTTTTATAATTATCAAATTCATGATAGTTGTTTGTATACATATCTATCTTATCAATGTTTTTTTCTTTAAATTCTTGATCTGGGGACATCAGGGAGTCTCTGTCACTAATATCATAGTATAAGTTTCCCCTTGGAACAGCACTCAAGATTACTCTATCTGTGTTTGCTATTTCTTTAACATTGTTAAAATTTTCTATTAACTTTACATCCCAATCTTTAGTGAATATTGTATGCGAATCGATCTGTAATACATAATCATGTTCCTGGGTTGACAAAAGAGATGCGTTCATTCTTCCAAACCCTGTACCCATAGGAGCAGGAGTAAAAATTTCAGCATAAAAAATTTTAGAGTTATTTGTAAAAAATTCATTATCTAAAAGAGACTTCTCTTTTTCTAATATATTGTTAAATACTCCAAAGAAAACTCTTTCTTTATTGCTAGCCTGTGACATTGCACTTTTGATTGTGTGCTCAATTAAGTATTCATTACAGGATGCTATTGTAACAAAGATGGTTTCTTCATTGATCTCCATAGTTAATTAACTCCTCTAACTGCTGTTTTGTTTTAGCACCAGTTGTTCTGTGAACTTCTTCATTGTCCCTCATAACAACAAAAGTTGGTACAGACTGAATCCCAAAGTCTTGAGCCATTTCTATTTCATTGTCTACATCAATAATGTAAAACCTTGTTTCGGATTGATCTTTATTTAATTCTTCCACAAGCGGTCTTGTTCTTTTGCAAGGTCCACACCATTCAGCAGTAAAATATAATACGATATTCAATTACTTACCAGACTTTTTTCTTGCTTTAGCAAGTGCCTCAAAGTCTTTAACTTTAGTATCTCCTAGGTATCCCCAAGCATAGCCATCATTAATCATCATGTCATTGAGAGATACTGTGTTACCGTTAATATATACCCAGCCTAAAATGCGACCATACTTTTCAGATGAGTCCATCTTTTCAGTCTTAATAATTACAGATTTAGCATCCTTAAGAGACTTCTTTAGGTACTCTTTAGCTTCTAAGCCAAGAGCTTTCTCAGCAAGATCTTTTGTGCGAGATTCAGGGGTATCAATACCAGCTAATCTTACACGAGATGCAAACAGAATATCAAACCCTAAATCAATAAGAACGTCAATGGTATCTCCATCTACGACATTCTCTACTTTTCTTACATAATATTCATACATTACTTATACCGCCAATTTTTCTCGTTCATCAATAATGCTAATCATAAAAGACATCATGCTAGTGTACCCGTCTGGAATAGCCATAATTTTATTATAATGATGACCACAAAACATAAGATCACCACTAATTCCAGTTACCTTAACTAAAGCCTCAGCGCTACATCTATCGCAACGATCATGCGGAGATAGTAGCCATTCTTGTTTTACTTCGTCTTTAATCATTGTAAACATTATACTACTTCTTTCTGTTATCAGTGGAATAAAATCCACTACCGTTGAAAACTGCTCCTACATTAGAGTATACACGTTCTAGTGGTAGATTGCAAGTTTCACAATCATATCCTGGATCATCTTCTTTTATTGAACGAATTTTTAAAATTGTACCTTCGCAAGATCCAGTACATGTATATTCATATGCTGGCATTAGTCTATCTTTTTTCCAAACTTAGCCCAAACTCTTTCATGAAGAAAGTAGCCAATCATTTCGCAACCTGTATAAATAATTGCAAATGTACCAGCATATTCCCAATGAGCTTCACCAGTAATAGCTTTTTCAAAGAAATAAACTAACGTGCTAACAAACCCAATATGAACTGCTGGCCAAGAAATTGATTTATATAAACTTCTTTTATTTGATTCCATGATTACCCCTTAAGTGCTTTAAAAGTTTTAGGGCCAACAATACCATCTGCTGCACCTAAATTTGGATTCTTTTTTTGCCATGCAATTAATGCCTTTTTAGTTCCTTCACCAAATTCACCGTCAGCAGTTACTCCAAGGGCAGTTTGAACGACCTTGACGTTTGCACCCTTAGATCCAACCTTAAGGGCTTTAAAGGCTGCTGGAGCCGTTGTAGAGACCTTCTTGGCTGCTGGAGCAACAACTACATCAGTAGAAGTAACTTTAGATAGTAGCGGAGCATTTTCTTCACCAGCATAAACTGGACGACCCCAACCAACTACTGCATTGACTAGCTTCTTTTTGTTATTTTTTACATAACCACGAGTTTTTTCAACGCACATTCCGCCATTTCTTTGATCTCCTTTTGCAGTTCCTGAAGTGTTTCCTTCAATAACCTGAATCGTTCCATCTCCATTATTTTTAATGCAAATACCAACATGTGAGATACGATTTACGCCATCATCTGGGAAGTCAAAATAGATCCAGTCTCCTGGAGTTGGGTCATCATTACGAGCATCTGCCCAACGATTGTTTTTCTTAAACCAGTCTGAAGCTGCAACAGTTGATGCAGACTTTGGATACTTCTTTGGGTCTAGCCCTGCTGTAAATGCTGACCAAGAAACAAATGATTGACACCATGGTTGAAAATTAACCTTCATCCACGCTCCGTACTTTGTTTCGTTATCTTTAGGTCCTTCAATAGTACCTACTTCTTTTTTAGCAATTTCAATAATTGCCTCTAATGATCCCTTTGCTGCCATGTTAAATCTCCTTTGTATGGTCTTTAAGACTTACTCCATTATATCAGAATTAGACCTGCCCTGTCAACCTTATGTGAGTTCTCACCCTATGACAATTAGCGCATACTACTTCACATTTTGCTATCTCTTTTTTAATTGCTGCCCAAGAAAAACCATCATGAATCATTCTTGAAATATTATATTTTTTATCTCTAAGGTGGTCAAAATCTAAGACTATATGATTTGTTATTCCACAGTCTACACACCCAGACAGTTGTTTAATCTCTATCAGTTTTTTCTTAAACTGTTGTTTGTTATAAACTACCAACTCTTTGTCAGTCATTAAAATTATTATACCGCTAAATATTAAAGCCCTATACAGGCAATTCACCTGACTTGCGCCACGGTCTCTATCCAATGGGTAACTAATCCATCACTAAGGTCCCGTATAGGGTATTTTAATCATATCACTTTATTTAATTTGCTGCCCCACCTGGCCTCGATCCAGGGACACCCGCATTAACAGTGCGGTGCTCTACCAACTGAGCTATGGGGCAAATCCTTTATGAATAGATTTTAACTAAACCAGATGGAATAGTATTAAGGATTACCCATTGTGCTGCTACTGCTGATGTGGCAGATGATGTAGTCAGAGGAACAAGACCAAAAACATTAGAGATAAAGTTTGATCCATTAGTCTGTTGAAGATCTACAGAAAAATCAGTATTTGAATCAAAGATATTTCCTGGGCTTGTAACTGAATTGGTGTCAGTTAAACATGCTGGATAATCTACCTTCTTTTTAGGAGCATTGCCAGTTGAAACAAAAACTGGAATACCCTTAGACTTTAGTACAGAAATCAAACGCTTAATCTCTTTATCTGCTGCATCTACTGTATATGGTGCAGATGCTGATGGCATGCATGGTTTAGATGGATGATTAAAAAATCTTGAAAGAGAAACAGCAGAAACAGATGCAGAGTTTACATCTACCCATTGTAACGCTGCAATAAATGTTGCTGGATTAACGTCTGATTGTGGACTTGGTGAAGATCTTAAAGCAATTATGTTTAAGCTTACGTTTTGCTTTTTAGCAACTTCAACCATGGCATTTCCATGATTAACATTATCTGATAATGATTTTGGAAATTTCTGTACAACATCTGTACAAGGTGCTTTTGTTGCAACAACAATACATGATACATTTGGAGATGCTACTCTTGAATCAAAATACGAATCAACAATAACTAAAGATTTTGTATCTGCTGCATTAACTGCAACTGGTACTGGAATTATAAATAATACTGCAAATAAAATAGATGATAATTTAATTACTTTTTTCATGTTATTCCTTTATTCTAATTACTACTTGACATGGGTCGCCACCTTGGTCCCACTCTTCTAACTCTTCTTCACTCATATATGGATCGCCATCATGAGTATTACAGAACGGCTCTGTTATCCATCCCCGCTCAATTCCATTTGTTAGCCAAATGTGAAATTCATCATAGTCTTGATCAATAGTCATACTTTAAGTATAACCTTAAACACTGACAATGTCAACTGGGCCAGCACAAGATGGTGAAAATTTAATGGCTGCTCCAACTGCTAACTGTAAACGTCTGCGTGGATCTCTAGATTTTTCAGTTGCGTGAAGAGCGCCATAGGCATACTCAGCACCAGAACCCATTGCTAAATAATCTAAATCATATTTTGATAAAGACATATCTGCGGAACTATGTTCATAAATCTGTCCCTTAATAGCAATAATTAAACCAAAGTCTGAATCCTTGCCTGTATCAACCCACCAGTCTGTATAAAACTTTTTGAGTTGTTTAATAAACTTAGTTTGCATAAACTTATCTGTGTCACGAATATCTGGGATGTCTGGATTAAAATTATAACGAAGTCTTTCGCCATCCATGGAACCCGCATAGCCAATTAAATACGGACCAAGCTTCCAAACTTTTGGGGCAGTAAGTGATAGAATAGTTCCATCATCTGAAGCACCACGATCACCAGCTAAGTAAATCTTACTTTCATGTCTTACTACAGCGATACACGTCATGGCCAAAGCCCTCTCCAGATAGGTTATATTTAAGTATACCATCCCTGGAAAGGGCTGTCAAACATGCTTAATTATGACTAATTAGCCTTTTTATCTACAGACTTAAACGCATCATTGATCTCTGCCAATGTGAGTTTTCCATCGTCCAAAAAAGCTCTTGCCAGTCTTTCAATAACTGTGGCTACGCCTAATAGTCCTGCTAAGAATACAGCCTGCATAGTATCAATTCCTACTACTGCTCCTGCTCCTAAGACTGATAGTCCTGATGCTGCGAATACCGCTAAAATTCTCATAAGAATATTTGTTATTGCTTTTTGTGGGTGCTCTTTTTTAGGGGGTTCTACTACTGTTTTTCTAGTTGCCATTATTTTTCTCCTTTTCCTGCAAAGTATCCACCAATAATTCCTATTAGTCCTACTAATGCATTTTGAACTAATGCAATTGCATCTGAGTTAGTTGAAAACTTTTCTCCAGATGTTGCCTGTTGCATTAACATTGAAGAGTATTCTCCAATAACTACAAGACCTATGAAGCCTAATATTCCTAGGGTAATAACCCACATTAACTTATCCTTCATTCGTCATCATCTCTGTTTCTAATTGGATAAGTGATTGCCCATGCAATTAATGTTCCTATAATTGCATAACCCACTATCGTCTTTGCAGAGCCATCAAGGACTACCCAGGCAATAAACATACCCAAAAGTGTCCACAATTGATCTATCATATCTTTTATTACTTTCATCATGGTCTTCTCCTTACTCCCTTGGAATTGCCAGAGGCTCCTCCTCCACCTGATCCACCACCAGAACTACTTCCTGATGATGATCCTCCAGTGGATCCTGCTGCAGCACCAACAGCGTTCATTGCTGCTCCTGCTGCGACAACTGTTGCAACAACCATATCTGTTGCCTCTTCTCTTTCTCCTTCAGTCATATCTGCACCAATACTTCCAATGGCAGCAAGTGCTGCTCCTGGGTCTGTAAATGCTGCTTCTAATAATGCTCCAGCATCTGTAACTAATTCTACATTTGCAGCAACTTCTGCTGTAATAACAAGGGCTTCTCCACTTTCAGAAGTTCTAACTTCAACAGGGGTTTCTTTTGGAAGGTCTTTGTATTCAATTCCAGCATCTTGAATCTGTGCTGCTGTTACATTTTCTCCAGATGATACTGCTGCTGCTATGACTACTGTTGCAATTAAATCTTTTTGCTCAACAGTTAAAGGAGCATCTGATTGTTTAATTGCTTCTACAATACTCTTAACTTCTGCCTGGGTTACTTTACCATCAGAGTTAATATTATCTAAAACCTTTTTAGTATCTTCTGCTGTAATCTTTCCGTCAGTCAAAGCCTTTTGCTCAGCAATCTTTCTATCTTCTTCTGCTTTTAATCTTGCAGCCTCAGCCTCTTTAGCCTTTTGTTCTGCCAATATTCTTGCCTCTTCTGCTGCTTTATCTTTAGCAATTTGTGCAAGTCTATCTGCTTCGGCCTTAGCCTTTGCTTCTTCTTGTGCCTTTTTTATTGCCTCAAGTCGTGCATCTTCTTCTGCCTTTGCTTTGGCTTCAGCCTCTGCTTTTAATCTGTCTGCTTCTGCTTTGGCTGCAGCCTCTGCTGCTAGTCTATCTTTTTCTGCCTGAATTCTTGCTTCTTCTTCTGCTTTCTTTCTTTGCTCTTCAGCAATTCTGGCATCCTCTTCTGCTTTAGCCTTGGCTATTTCTGCAGCAATTCTTTCTTCTTCAGCCTTTTTTGCTGCTAGTTCTGCTGCTATACGATCTGCTTCTGCTTTTGCTGCTAATTCTGCAGCAATTCTCTCAGCCTCTGCTTTGGCTTCTGCCTCTGCTTTAATTCTTGCTGCTTCAATCTCAGAGGCTATACGAGCAGCCTCTGCTTCTGCTGCTAAACGAGCAGCCTCAACCTGCGCTGCTATTCTTTCTGCTTCAATTCTTTCTGCTTCTGCTAGTCTTGCTACTTCTGCTAACCTAGCAATTTCTGCAAGTCGTGCTACCTCTGCAATCCTAGCAACTTCCGCCAACCTAGCAATCTCTGTAAGTCTTGCTACTTCTGCTAACCTTGCTACTTCAGCAAGTCTTGCTACTTCAGCAAGTCTAGCGACCTCAGCAGTTGCTGCTGCAATTCTTGCAGCTTCTATTCTTTCTGCCTCTGCAAGTCTTGCTACTTCTGCTAACCTAGCAACCTCTGCTAACCTAGCAATCTCAGCTAACCTAGCAACCTCTGCTAACCTAGCAATCTCTGCAAGTCGTGCTTCTTCAGCAAGCCTAGCAACTTCAGCTAATCTTGCAACCTCTGCTAATCTTGCTAATTCTGCAGTAACGGCTGCTATTCTTGCAGCTTCTTGTTGTGCAGCCAATAATGCTGCTGCTTCTGCTTGAAGTCTGGCCTCTTCTGCTAGTCTTGCTACTTCTGCTAACCTAGCAATTTCTGCTAA
>Ga0209107_10000774_pt1 | contig 18241 bp, 8 predicted proteins | sample LakErihyJuly2011_2_FD_187460 | JGI IMG/M metagenome (GOLD analysis project Ga0209107, IMG submission 187460) | Freshwater microbial communities from dead zone in Lake Erie, Canada - CCB hypolimnion July 2011 (SPAdes) (version 2) | ecosystem: Environmental > Aquatic > Freshwater > Lentic >... | reverse complement strand
CACCGTCGCCCCCGTCGTGTCCGCCGCCTGGCTGCCCGTCAGGTTCTTCCAGCTCTGGCTCAGGCTCTCCCACTGCGGGTTGAAGCGCCACTCCTGGCCGTCCCACTGCCGGCCCCAGCGCAGCTCTCCCGCTTCGCTGCGCAGCACCAGGTCGTCTCTCACCACCACCGCGTAGCCGTTCGGTGTCGTCACGCTCAGACCGTTCGGGCTGAGGGCCGACAAGGTGGCCGTCGCCGCCACGGGCGCACGCTGCGCCTGACCGATGGCGGGCGCCAGACAGGTCAGCGCGAGGGCGCTCAGGCCCGGCTTCAGCCACGGGGTCTGCGTGGTCTTGTGCGTCTTCATGGTCACTGCTCTCAATCGCACTGGGTGCCGCCCTTGGGCACATACACGCACTTCTTGCCCTTCATCTTGATGGGCGTGCTGGTCCCACCACCGCCCCAGCCGCCGCCACCTCCCCCGCCGCCACCACCACCGCCGCCGCCACCACCGGAGCCGGTGCCCGTGCAGGTGGTGCCGCTGACGGTGAACCAGGAAGTTTGGGCGCCACAGCCTGCGGACGTGCCATTGGCGCACACGTAGCTGCAGGTCACGGCGTAGGTGTTGCTGTAGTTGTAGCAACCGCCGCCGCTGGCCGTGCCGCTGGTCGCAGCCACATCGAGCGGCTGCAGCGCCACGACGCGGTAGGGGATGGTCACGCGCTGCTTGGCCTCCAGGGTCGGGGGGACATCGACCAGGAATTCGTAGCGGAAGAAGCCATCGCTGCGCGGCAGTTGCTGCTGCACGTGGTCGGCGCGGATCAGGCCGTGGTTGGTCAGGGTCAGCTCGCCGTAGTAGACGTCGCCCGCGTTCATCTTCGGCAGGTTGACGCTGGTGGGCTGCATGACGACCACGGCCGCGGGCACGTCGGTTTCGAAGGTGGCGTTGAGCGTGATCTCGTAGCGGTCCTGGATGGTGATCTCGCGCACGCTCCATTCCACCGTGACCAGGTTGTAGTCGAGGAAGACGGACTGGTTGAAGGTCACGCCCGGCTTGACGATGACGCGACCGCCGATCTCCTGGTGGTTGGCCGCCGAGGCGCGGAACTTGTAGCGGCCGGCCGGCATGTTCTGGAACAGGGCCTCGCCGAGCGCATCGGTGTTGAGCTCCTGGGTGATCGTCGGCACGTCCTCGTTCTGCAGGGTCACGCGGGCGCCGGCCAGGCCCGGGATGAGCTTGCCCTGCTTGTCCACCGTCGCGGTGTAGATGTCGGCCGCCTTGAACAACACATGGCCCTGGCCGCTTTGCGTCAGGCTCACGTAGACATTGAGCGACTGTGTCGGCACGTTGTCGCCCACCACGGTCAGGCGGTATTCGTAGACGCCCTCGGGCGTGCCGGCCGGTGGCGAGAAGGACAGGTCGATGCTGCGGCGCTCGCCCACGGTCAGGCTGCCGTTGGCGCGGCTGGCGATGGCCGCCCAGGTCGGGGCCGGTGAGCCGTCGGTCTGGGTCAGCGTGAAGCGCAGGTTGAGCGCGTCCTGCAGGCCGTTGTTGCGCACCTCGACGGATTCGATCTGGCTGCTGCCCTGGGCCAGGCCGGTTTCGACGAAGCTCGGCGTGGACGTCAGGTTGGGCTTGGCGGTCGAGAGGGTGTAGTTCACCGCCACACGGCCGATCGGGTTGAGCGGCTGCTCGTCGGAGACCACGTCCAGGATCAGCGCGCCCGAAGGCTGGGCCTCGTTGTTGGCACTGAACACCACGGGCACGTTCAGGGTCTGGCGCTCGGTCAAGCTCACCGGCACGGGCAGTTGCACGCTGACGCCGGCAGGCAGCTGACCGGTGGGCTGGCTGGCCGCGTTCAGCACCAGGCGCAGGTTGGTGGCCGCCGTGCCCGGACCGGCCTTGGCCGTGAACGGGATGGTGAAGGCGTAGTTGCGCGGGATGTCCAGCTTGTAAGGTGCCGGGCCCACGGTCACGCGGTTGATGGTGAAGGCCTTCTGCTCCGGTCGGTCGGTGATGTCCGGGTGCACGGCCGAGACCTTGAACAGGCCGGCATCGGTCACCGTCGGCTTGAAGGTGTGGACGAACTGGCCGCTGCCATCGGTCAGCACGCTGAAGGTGCGCTCGAAGCCCTGCTGGTTGAGCACCAGCTTCAGGCGGGTGTTGGGCAGCGGGTTGCGCGAGGCACGGTCCAGCGCACGGCCGGTGATGAGCACGTCCTGGTCGCCGAAGGAGTTGGCCGGGCTCACGTCGGTCACGTCGCCCAGGTAGGCGGTGTCCATCAGCGAAACACCCTTCTCCGAACCCTGGCCGGGGATGATGACCTGGTCGTCCTGGCCGGAGTGGTAGCGCAGTTTGTCCACCTCCAGGCGCACGCGGATGTTGTTCGGGCTGGCGCCGGGCACGTTCAGGCTGAAGGCGTCCGAGGTGTAGCTCTGGCCGGCCGGGATGCGCGCCACGGTCAGGCCGTTGGTCAGCGTGACCACCTGGGCGCCCAGGGCCTGCTTGTAGGACTGGGTGGACAGCACGTTGCCGTCGGCATCGAGGATCTTGAAGCGCAGCTCGGACGATTCGCTGTTGCCGTTGTTGGTGGCGGTCAGCAGCTCGACATCGACCTCGCTGGTGTTCTCGATGGTCAGGCGCAGCTGGCCGGTGCCGCCGCGGGTGAAGGCGTCGGTGGCCATGCCCACGACCAGGGCGCCGTCGGTCACGGACAGGGTCTCGTCGCGGGCCAGCTTGACCAGCTCGCCTTCGTTGGCGACGATCTCCACGCCGATCTGCGAAGGCGCCGAGCCCGGCAGCTCCGCGTAGCCACCCACGATCACGGGGACGATGCGCGTCTCGTTGGCCGCCAGCGTGAAGGCGTCGGAGCGGTGCTCCTTGAACTGGGTCACGGCCTTGTCGGTGGGCAGCTTGACGACCACGCGCACACCCGCCAGCGGGCTGGCCGACAGGTTGACCACCTGCACGCCGAGCTTGTTCATCACGCCGCGCTTGATGGGCAAGCCGGACGCGATCTGGGTGCTGACGGCGGGCAGCAGCACGCTGCGCGGCATCTCCACGCCGGCCGCATCGACCGAGGCCACGGTGTAGCGGCGCTCGCCGCTGGTGTAGCCGCTGTCGGTCAGCGTGCGGCTGCTGGTGACGGCCGGGGTCAGCTTGACCTTGGCCGCGTCCGGGCCGACATAGACGAGGTAGCCGGCCAGGTTGCCGTTGGGCGCATCCCAGCTGACGACAGGCAATTCCTTGCCGATCTGCTGGACCTTGACGTTGGCCACGGGCAGCAGGCTGGCGTTGAGGTAGGCCGAATTCGACAGGGCCGATTCGTTGCCGGCGGCGTCCACCGCGGTGACCACGTAGGCCCCCTGGCTGGGCGAGGGCGCGGTGTCGAGCGCGGCGGTCTGCACGATGCCGGACTTCAGCGGCGTCAGGCCCTCGATGCTGGTGATGCGGGTGCCCGCGGCGCGGTAGAGGCGGTAGCCCGCGACCGTGCTGGCCTGCGGCGCCTGCCAGGTCGCGACGATGCCCTGGCCGGTGAGCTGCAAGGCCAGGTTCTGGGGTGCACCCGGTGCGGTGGCACTGGCCAGCACCTCGATGGTGGCGGTCTGGCTGGAGACGGACTCCTGCCCGTTGGACGAACGCACGGTGGCCACGGCGTAGCGGTAGCTGCCGTCGCGCGGGGTCGTGTCGGTCAGGCTGTCACCGGCGGTGCGCACCAGGGCGCGCAGCTCGGTGTCGTCCGGGCCCTGGCGGTAGACCTGGTAAGCGCTGGCTTCGGCCACGGCCTGCCAGCTCAGGGCCACCTTGCCGCCCGGCTGGGCCACGGCCTTGAAGCCCAGTGGCACGTTCAGCGGCGGCAGGCTGCCCTGGTAGACCTGGAAGCGGTTGAGCGCCGTGACCTTGGTGGAGATGTTGTCGAGGTCATCGACCGCCTGCGAAGCGAAGCTCAGGTTTTCCGAACCGCCCAGGCCAGCGTCCGACGGCAGCGTGAAGCTGGCGCGCCAGGTCGTGGCGTCGAGCTGGGTCAGGCTGGTGATCGCCACGGAGGCACGCACCGGGCCCGAGAGCAGGTAGCTCAGCGTGGGCTGTGCGCCAGCGCGCAGCGCCTTGCTGAAGCTGAAGGTGGCCTGCAAGGTCTGGGCGCTGTCGTTCTTGATCGGGGCGGTGGGCGACAGCACGATGGCGGTCACGGCCGGGCCTTCGGTGTCGATCTTCAGCGTGGCGCCCGCGTCGATTTCGGTGCCACGGTTGCCCACCACGTCGCGGGCGGAGAACAGCGCGTTGGCCACGCCCGAGGCCGTGCCGCTGTCCACCAGGAAGCTGCCCGCGTAGGTGAAGTCACCGGTCTTGACGAGGTCCACAGGCAGTGGCGTGCCGCCCTGCGGGACGATGGACAGGTAAGGCGAAGACTGCAGCACCTCGTTGACCGTGACGACCACATTGACACGGCCCTGGCCGATGCGGCCCGTGGCGGCGTCCACCTTGCCCAGCGGCGTGTAGGCGATGGCGGTGGCGCGCGGCGCGTTGGCGTCCGACAAGGCTTGCACCTGGCTGGACGGGTCGGACGTGGCGCCCGCGGCATTGACCGACACCACACGGTAGTACCACGTGCCTTGCTGTGCGGGCAGGTCGTCGAAAGCCAGGGTGGCGGCGCTCAGGTTGCCTGTGTGCACGCGCACGGCTTCGGTGATGGCCGAGAAAGGCTGGGCCGCACGGTAGAGCTGGTAGCCGGTGACATTCGCGTCAGACGACTTCACCCAGGACAGGCGCACCTTGCCCAACGCCTGCGAACTGGCCGTCAACGCGCCCGGCGCGGTCGGCACGGTCTGGTCGAGGGTCACGTTCAACACGGCCGACAAGGCGCTGGTGCCCCAGGTGTCGGTGGCACTGGCCTGCAACTGGTTGATACCGGCCAGCAGCGTGACCAGCTGCGAGAAGCGGCCGTCGCTGCCCGCGGTGGCCTGCAGGCCCACCGGCGCGCCGTTGATGGTCACCTGCACGGTGCTGCCGGGCTGCGCCGTGCCGCTGACGGTGGCCTCGGCCACGCGAGTCACCGTGCCTGCCGCCGGGCTGCTCAGCTTGGGCGCGTCCGGGGCCACGTGGGCCACAGTCACGCTGTAGCTGCTGGTGCTGGTGTTGTTGAGCGAATCGGTGGCGCGCACCGCCAGGGTGTGGGCGCCATTGGGCACGCTGCCCAGGGCCAGGGTGGCGCTGTAGCTGCCACTGCCCGAGGCCGTGGCCACGACGGCGCCATCGAGCAGCCACTCCACGCGCGACACGCCACTGCGGTCGGTGGCCTTCAGGCTCAGGGCCACATCGCGGCCGAAGCTCGCGCCGTTGGCCAGGGCCAGCCCGCCCGCCGTCACCTCGGTCAGCACCGGGCCCGCGACGTCCGGCGCGACAGGTGCGCGGCTGACCAGGGTCGGGCGGCTCAGCTCGGTGGTGCGACCGGCGATGTCGGTGGCGATGACACGCCAGGTGTGGCTGCCATCGGTCGTGGTATCGGTGTTCCAGGCGTAGGTGTAGGGCGCCGTCGTGCGCGTCGCCACCAGTTTGTCGTCCAGGTAGAACTCGACCTTGCTGATGCCGGAAGCGTCGTTCACGGCCGCCTCCACGGTGATGGCCGCGCTGATCACGCTGCCTTCGGCCGGGTTGCTGATCGCCACCGTCGGGGCCTGGGTGTCCACGAGCACGCCATTGCTCAGCGTGGCCGTGGTGACCGTGCCGGTGGCGTTGCGGTATTGGACGGACACGGGCTTGCGGCCATCGCCTTCGGAAACGGTGAAATCCACCGCCGTGCGGCCATTGCTCAGCGGCTGGAAAGGCACGCCGACGAAGCCGGTGCCTTCCACGATGCGGTACTCGGTCGCGTTGATGCACGACAGCACCAGCGCCACCGTGCGGTTCTCGACGTAACTGGCCGGCTGGGCCATGCGCACCGACGGCGCCAGCAGCGGTGCGCTCGACAGGTAGCCGCCATAGCTGACCCCGCCCGACACCCCATCGCCCAGGCCTGCGGGGTTGCCCACCGCATCCTTCGGACCGGAGGCATGGCCCCACCAGTTGCCCGTGGCGGTGATCAGCGAAGTCGGGGTCTTGTTGACGATGGCCTGGGTGGTGTTGCCCGAGAACTGCGTGCTCGTGACGCTCAAGCCACCGATGCCCTCGGCCTCCAGGCCCACGCTGTTGCGCAGGAAGCTCGACCCGGTGATGACCGGCTTGGCGCCATCGACCAGGCGCAGGCCCAGCACGCTGTCGCTGACCTGGAAATACTGCAACTGCGGGCTGTTGGCGCGCAGGTACAAGGCCGGCTCGGCGCGTTCGCCCGCGTGCTTGATGAGGATGTCGCTGAAGGACACGCCGCCGAAACCGACGACGGACTTCTCCACCCGCACGCCCAGCCAGTCACCGGCCGCGGCGGTGCGCGCCTGCGCAAAGCTGGGGCCCAACACCCCGTCGTCGTTCTGGCTGGTCAGGATGACGCCACTTTGCGTCACCAGGCGGTCGCGCACCACGAGCTGGGCGCCCGCGCCGAATTTCACGACCACGCCTTCGTCCAGCGTCAGGTCGGCGGCACGCGCCGGCAGCACGCCACCCACCGCCGCCCAGGCCATCGCCACGGCCACAGCTGTCCGCACCACGCCGCGCACCTTGGCCGAGCCTGTGCGGTCAGCCAAGGAGGAGCAGGGCGGGGACAAGGAGGCGCGCGTGGTCATGGTCGATGGGGCGATGTGCGTGTGCCGATGGGGCCGCGTCAGGTCAGCCGCGGAAGCCGGCGGCCTGCAGCGCGCGGTAAGGCACGTCGTAGGCCTTGCCGCTGGTGGTCAGCACGCGGGTGCGGGTCTCGCCATGCAGGGACACGGTCACCTCGACCTTGTCCACCGGCTCGTTCTGGGCAAAGCGCGACAGGTCCAGCTCACCCGCCACCACCACGGTGTAGGTGGTCGTGGCCTGCAGTGTGCTGGGGCCCGAAGGCAGCACCACCGACACCGAAGCGGTGCCTGCGGCGGCCGTGCCCGCGATGGCCGGCGTGATGGCTTCTGTGGGCTTGCCATAAGCCGGCACCACGCGCAGCAGCACGGTGTTGCCCACGGGCACGTTGCGGGTCTGGAAGGTCACGTCCACTGCCGACGTGGTGTCGGCAGGCAGCGTGACGTCGGCGTTGCCCGTGGGGTTCTCCGGCACGGCCTGGCCGGCCACCGAGGCGATGCGCAGCGAAGGCGCTTCGGCCAGGAAGACCGGGCCCGGCACGTCCTTGCTGTAAGCCGGGTCCGAGGTGCCACTGAAGGTGATGGCTTCGGCCTCCAGGCGGATGCGGCCCGGAGCGCCGCCACGCGAGTTGCTGTTGCCGGTGATGCCGCAGTACTGGCGGCGGGCGTTGCTGAAGTTCAAGCAGCCGCCGGCTGCGTAGAGCTTGCCATTGCCCGTGATGGACGTGGCCATCAGGCGAACCGCACCGCCCGAGCCACCCGCGCCGTAGCCGCCCGTGCCGGTGCCAGCCAGGCCACCCGCGTCACCGCCGGTGGAGTCGATGCTGCCGGTGACCGTCATCGTGCCCGTGGCCGCGATCAGGATGGCACCGCCGCCGCCGCCGCCGCCCGAACCCGGGTAGGTCGTGCCGCCACGGCCGCCGCCACCGCCCGAACCACCGATCAGGGGCTGCAACAGGGCCGAGCCATAGGCCTTGGCCGAAGGGATGTAATTGGTGCGGTAGTTGCCGTCGCAGTAGGCGCTGGCGTAGAAGCCCCAGGTGCTGTCGGCGTAAGCGCCACCCGATGCCTCGTACTTGAAATAGCTGGTGCCATCGTTGACGCAGCCATTGCCACCCTCAATGCCACCACGACCGCCGCCCGGGCCCAGGCCACCGCCGCCACGGACGATGTCAGCGCGCTGGGCCACATCTTCACGGCCACCGCGGCCGCCATCGAAGCCGCCCGGGCCGCCCACACCAGGGATGCCATCGTCACCCAAGGCGCCATCGCCATAGGTGCCGGTGGACTTCGCATCGGCGCCACGCACATCGATGGCGCCAGCGATGGTCACATTGCCACTGGCCAGCAGGTACACCGGGGTGTTGGTGGTGTTCTTCTTGAACGTCACCGTCACGCCCGCGGGGATGTTGATGCTGGTGTAGTTCAGCACACCGCTGGCGGGCAGCACGATCTCGGTGTTGACCGTGGGGTTCAGGGCGCCATCGGCGCCGGTGCTGCCACTGTCGAATGCGGCCTGGGCCGAGGCAGCGGCCAGCAGGGACAGGGCAAAAAGGGCCGAGGCGCCACGCCTCGGAGCCAGCTTCAACTTGGCAGATGAAGTGTTCATGGACAGGCTCCTCGTGAGAAGGTGAAAGAAGGGGGTCGAGACGGTTTTCATGGTGGGAAGCGAATCGGGGGTCATTGCGGCGCAATCACCTTCAAGGTGTTGGCGGGGGTCATGGCCGCGGAGGTCTGGCCGCCCGGCACCTGCAGGATCAAGGCGCGCTCGCCCAGCGGTGCAGCAGCGTCGGCCGACACGGTGATGGTCAGCAACTCGCCCAAGGCATCGGTGGTCCAGGCCATGGTGGGTGGCGCACTCAGGCCATCGGCGGGTGCGAAGGTCGCGCCGGTCACGCCGGCCAGGTCCTTGCCGCGGATGCTCACGGTCACGCCCTTGCCCTGTTCGATCAGGATCGGGCTGATGGACGTCAGCGTGGGCAGCTTGCCGATGCCGATGGTGCGGCTGGTGCCTGCGTCGGCAAAGACGATCGGGCCGCCGGCGGTGATCAGTTTGATTTCGCGCGGCACCAGGGGCGCATCGGGCGCCACCGAGATCGGCACGCTCAGGCTGGCCAGATCGGCGGACACCACGACCGCGCCCAGCAGCACACCGGTGTCTGGCTTGATGGAGACGCTGGTCACGCTGTCCAGCGACTTGCCCAGCACCGTGACGGTGCCATTGCTGCCCTGCAGGAAGCCACGCGGGCTGATCGACTGGGCCACCGGGCCACGGCTGACCCCCACCGGCAGGCTGAAGGCGGCGCGGGGTGCGGGGTCCACGGCCGGCTGGGCCGAACCCACCACCACGCCCACGGTGCGGCTCATCAGGGTGGTGTCCACCGGCTCGCGACGGGCCGTGTTCGCCGAACCCACCACCACCCCGACCAAAGGCGCGGAGATGGCTTCGATGGTGTTGCCCAGCTGGGCCGCCACGCGGACCATGTTGCCCGCCACCAGCGTGGCCGAGGACTCACCGGCAGGCGAGGTCACCACCAGGGCGCGCGGACCGGACACGGCACCCGCCGCAGCCGACATCGTGAAGCTCAGGCTGCTGCCATCGGCGCTGACGTCGAAGGGGCCTGACACCGTCATGCCATCGGCCGGCACCACGCGCACCGCGGAGATGTTGGTCAGGTTGCGGCCACGCACCGTCATGCGCACGGCCGACTGCCCGCTGACCACGATGGCCGGCGACACCGACATCAGCTCAGGGATGGGCGCCGACACCAGGAAGGCGCCGTCCTCAGGCCGCGAGAAGGTCACGGGCAGACCGGTGGCGTTCTTCAGCACCAGGCGACGCAGGCCCAGCGGCGCGGCAGCGTCCACACGCACCGTGAAGCTCAGTTGCTTGCCATCGGCCGAAGGCGTCGGGCCGGAGGGCACGGTCAGGCCATCGGCCGGCACGAAGCTGACCGCGTTGACCGCAGCCAGGCCCGAACCAGCGACCTGCACAACCACGTCGTTGCCGATCACACCCGTGCGCGGCGTCACGCTGCTCACACCGGTGCCGCTCATCACACCCACCAGGCCCGCGCCCAGCTGGCGCACCACCGGGTCCGGCGTGCGGCCGGCCTGGCCCACCACCACCCCCACCACCGGCGAGGTCACCGGGGTGACGGCCGGACGCAGGGCCTGGCCCACGGTCAGGGTGTTGCCCGCCAGCGCTTGTTCGGTGGTCACACCGGCCGGCGTCAGCACCCGCACCACGCGGTTGCCCAGCGTCGCATTGGCGGCGATGTCCACGCGCGCCGTCAGGGTCGTGCCATCGGCACTGAGCACCGGCTGGGCGTCCACGGCAAAACCGTCTGCCGGCAGGATTTGCAAGGCGCCCTGTTGCAGGTTGCGGCCCCGCACCAGCAGGTTGATCGCACCACCGCGCACGACCGTGGCCGGCTCGATCGACTCGATCACCGGCAGGCCCGTCATGATCTGCACGGCCGCTTGAGCGGGGTCGGCAAAGGTCAGCAGTTTGCCTGCCACGTCCTTGACAACGACACGGCGCAGGCCCGTCGGCGCATCGGCCGCGGTGTTCACCTCGACCTGCAGGCTCGCGCCATCGGCCGCCACCGACACCGCGCCCAAGGTCAGGCCCGTGGCGGGCTCCAGCGCCACTTGCGCACCGGCGGCGATGCCACGCCCCTGCACGGTGAGCACCTGCTTGGCACCCACGGCCCAAGCCTGCGGCTGGGTGCGCGTGAGCACCGCCCCCACCGACACGCCCACCAGGTTGTGGCCCACCTGCACGCTGCGGGTGACCTGGCCTGGCGCAACGGCCACCACCACGCCCACCGGCTGGGCATAGCTGGTGTTGGCGCCGCGGAAGTCAGCGGTCAGGAACAGCGGCACGGTCACACGGCTCAAGGTGGCCGATTCGGCGATGAGGCTGAGGGTGGTCGCCGTCGTGCCCGGGGTCACGGTGAACTTGGCCGTGGTCTGACCGGCCAGGATGGTCAGCGAAGCGGGCGACACCGAGGCCTTGCTGGTGTCCGACACCGACAGGGCGATGGTGTTGTCGCGGTAATCGGCCTTGGACAGGCGCAGCGTCAGCTCACGCGGACGGCCGTCCGGCGGCAAGGCGATCGGCGTGGGCTCGACGGCCAGGGTGGGCGGCACCGGCGCCTGCACCTGCAAGGACGCGGTGCCGGAGCTCAGGAACTGGCCCGGCTTTTGCGCATCGGGCGTGCGCACCTGGACCTGCAAGGTGCCCGTGGCGGTCTGGCCGGGCAGGCTGGCGCGCAACTCGGCGGCGCTGACCCAGGTGGTCGGCAAGGCCGCGGCATTGACCAGCACCTCGGACGAGGCCGTGAAATTGCGCCCCTGCACCGTCAGGGTGCTCACGCCGGCACCGGCCAGCACCGAGGTCGGCGACAAGGCGGTGATGGCCGGCAACGGGGGCGTGACCGTGATGGCATTGGGCAGCACAAGCTCGCCCGCATCGACCTGCATGCGCAGCGCCGCCTGGCCCAGCGGGGCGTCGGCGGCCACCTGCAACTGCAGGAAGACCTGGGAGGCCGAGCCCCCACTGAAGGGCGTGACGCTCAGGCCGGGCTGGTCGAAAGTCGGTGCCGCCATGCCGCCCAGGCGGGCGCCATTGACCGTCAGCGTCACGGTCTGGCCGCGCTCCACCGAGGCCGGCGACACCGCACTCAGCGCCGGCGAAGCCCCCACGGACAAACGCCCCGTGCTGACCACATAAGGGATGCCGCGCAGCGACCACTTGACCGAACCGGTCAGGTCACCCGCGGGCACCGCGATGCCGTTGAGGTCACAGCCCGAGGCCTTCAGGCCGACACCGGAGGGCGACGACTGCAGATCGACGGTCAGGGCCGCGCCTTGGTGCGCCACCCACTCGACCTGGTTGAGCACCGGCGAGGCGGACTCGATCACCATGCCCTTGCCGTGCTGCAGCTTCACGTGCTCCAGGCGGCTGGTCGGCAGCGTGCCGGCCGAGAACAACCAGGGGCCCCAGTCGCCCGCGGCCGGGGTCTGGCCCTGGCGCGCCTTGTCAGACTGGACGACGATGGGCTGGCTGGCCGTGCCGAGCGCGATCACCGCACCGGACACCACCTGCAGCCGCACCGCGTTGCCCATCGAGACCACGACACCCGGGTCGATGGTCAGGGTGGCGCCGCCCTGGATGTAGAGGTTGTCGTTGACGACGTAGGGGCTGCCCGCCAGGGTCCAGCGGGTGTTGGCGCTGATGGCGCCACTGACAGGGGTCTGAGCCTGCGCCAGGGAAGGCCACACGGCGGCGGTGAGCAGACAGGCCAGGAAGGGCATCGCGACCGCGCACAGCAGGGCCCAAGCCCGCACAGCCATGCGATTCAAGCGACGCGAGGTGCTGCCGGGATGTGCCGTGTGCAGGGCGCCGCACCACGAACCACCGGACGCGTGAAGCGCACCCAAAGACCTTCTCCTATACAGTTTGCGCCGCAGTATAGGAATCCAACCGTGACAAAAGTCACCATGTGCACAGGCCGTTCGCGCCACCCGCGGGCGCCAGCCCCCTGCCTCGGTGGTGCCTAACACAGGTGGTGTGAGCACCCTGAAAAGACCCCATCTCCCAGGGCCGCAGTGCAATCAGCCCTTGAGCTTTTCGGGCACTTTCTTTAGCATATCGGCTTTGATGAAGAGCTGCATGGCTGACCTCACCAGACTGTTGGCAGGAATGCTTGGACGAACGCGCCAAATGTGCCAAAGGCGCGAAGTCTGCGCCTCGAACCAAGACACGGCCGGCCTCTCTCACCCCATGGGTACCACAGGCTCCACCGACGCGCACGCCACGAGCATGCGCCCGGCGTGGCAGGTGGTCGGGATGGCAGGACTGCTCTGCCTCGGGCTGCTGGCGACAACGCCATCCGGCACCTGGGCACGACAGGGTCGCCATCTGGACGAGACCAGCAGTGAAGCCAGGGACGGAGGCAGGCGCGCGCCGGCTGCGGTGGGTCAAAACTCCGCCGTGGTGGCCTTGACCGCGCTACCGCGTCAAGCGCAGGATGTCCACCAGCGCATTTTGGCTGGGGGGCCGTTCCGCTACGAGAAGGACGGCGTGGTGTTTGGCAACCGGGAGCGTCTGTTGCCTCGCCAGCCACGCGGCTTTTATCGGGAGTACACCGTGCCCACCCCGGGCGAACGTGACCGCGGCGCGCGGCGCATCGTCTGCGGAGGTAAAGAAGTTCGACAACCTGAAACTTGTTTCTACACCGGGGATCACTACGCCAGCTTCCAGACCATCGACCCCCGACACTGACCTTGCTCTTTGATGTCCGGCGCCACGCGCCGTTGCTCTTTTTCTTCTGACCCCTAACCTTGCCCGCCAGGGCGCTGACACCCGTCAACGCACCTTGGGCCCCAAGCAATCATGTTGTTGCAATCCGTTCGACCCAACATCGTTCAATCCATCCGGGCCTTCCGTCCGGAAGACTTGCAACAGGCCGCCAATGCGGTAGGCCACCACTTCCTGTACACCAACCTGAGCGGCGCCCAGGGCAAGCAGGACGTGCTGGACATCATTGCGCGCGACTTCCTCTTCCCGGACCACTTCGGCAAGAACCTCGACGCCCTGTACGACTGCATCACCGACCTGGTGCACAAGTCGGGCCAGCAACCCGGCTTCGTCGTCGTGCTGGAGCTGATCCCCGGCGGCAATGTGGACCGCGAAACCCGCGAACAGCTGCTGGACGCCTTCCGCGACGCTGCCGATTACTGGGGCGAGCGCAAGATCCCCTTCCGCGTGTTTTATTCCATCTCCGTGTCGGGCAAGGAATCGGCCGGCAACTGGGACAAGGCCGAAGTGGCGCAAAACGACCCCAACGTGAAGCCCCCGAAGGTCTCGAAGAACACCCCGGCCCCGATGGTCATGAACCTGCCGCCCATGAGCAGTGTGTTCGACACCTCAGCGCTGCTGGTCGCGGCCTGATCCCACAGGCGGCATCGATCGCCCCATGGCAACGGCCCGCTTCGTGCGGGCCGCTTCTTTTTCAGCGCCCGGCCCGCGACCGCCAGGTGTCGAGCTGCTCGGCCCAGCCCGGCTGGCGGCCCAAGTAGCCCGGCACCACCGCGGCCATGGCCGTGGGCGCGATGCCCAGCTCGGCGAACCCGGGCCGTTGGCCGCTCAGCACATTGGGCACGCGCATCGAGTCCAGGTTGTCCGAGGACATCAGCGGCTCGCCCGGCAAACAGCCCATCAGCTTGGCTTGCAGGCGCCCCGCCGCCATCGGCAAAGGCAGCACCGGGCGCACGTGTCCGCTCCAGCGGCCCGACAGGCGCACCAGTTCGGCCAGGGTGCAGACGTCCGGACCACCGAGCTCGTAAGTGCGCCCCGCGGTGCTGGCGTCCAGCAGGCAACGCACGATGGCCGTGGCCACATCCTCCACCCACACGGGCTGGAAGCGGGCGTCGCCACCGGCCAGCGGCATCACCGGAAACAGGCGCTGCAGGCTGGCGAACAGGTTGAGGAAGCTGTCGCGCGCGCCGAAGATCACGCTCGGGCGCAGGAGGGTGAGCGCCAGCCCGGGCATGCACAAGGCCTGCTCGGCCTCGGCCTTGGTGCGCAGGTAGTGCGAGGGCGCCGCCCCCGCGTCCTCGGGCACGCCCAGCGCGCTGACGTGCACCACGCGGTGCACGCCGGCCTTGGCGCAGGCTTCGCCCAGGCGCTGGCACAAACCCACGTGCGCGGCCTCGAAGGCCTGCGGCGTGCCGTGCAGGATGGCCACCAAGTTGACCACCGCGTCAACGCCATCGAGCAGGCGCGCCAGGGTGGCGTTGTCGTGCACATCGGCCTGCAGCACGTCCACCTGCGGCAGGGGAAAGAGGTGCTTGCCGCGCTCGCGCTTGCGGCTGGGCACGATGAGGCGCGCGCCGCCGAAAGCGGGATGGGCGCTGAGCTGCTCGCACAGGGCGCGGCCCACAAAGCCGGTGCCACCCAAGATCAAGATGCGTTTCATGTGCGTGTGCTCCGGTGGTGCTCAGGAACTCAGGGCAGGTCGCCCTCGGACGGCGGAGCGTTGCTGGCGCGCGGCCCCACCGTGGCGCCCAGCCGGGCTTTCACCGACAGCGCCCGGCCTTGCAGGAGGTGCGCATAGACGGTCGCGTTCGACAGCACCTTCTTGACGTAGTCGCGCGTTTCGTTGAACGGGATGTTCTCGACCCAGGCGGCGGCGTCCAGGCGGCTGCCCTCGCGCCAACGGCGTGGCCGCGATGGGCCGGCGTTGTAGGCGGCAGCGGCCAGGGCCTGGGCGCCCTGGAAATCGTCCAGCACCAGCTTGAGGTAGCCCGCGCCGATGCGCAGGTTGGTCTGCCGGTCGGTGATCTGTTCGGGCTTGAAGTCGATGTTGAGCTTGCGCGCCGTCCAGGCGGCGGTGGCGGGCATCACCTGCATCAAGCCGGCCGCCCCGACGGTGGATTTGGCCGCGACGATGAAGCGCGACTCCTGGCGGATGAGGCCGTACATGTAGGCCGGGTCCAGGCCGACCTCGCTGGCCGCGGCCAGAACGTCGTCGCGGAAGGGCATGGGGTAGCGCTGGCGCAGGTCGATCTCCTGGCGGGTGCGCTCGCTGGAGTTGATGCAGCGGTCCCAGATCTCGCGGCGGCAGGCCTCTTCGGCCACGGCCAGCAGTTCGCGGTCGCTCAGGCCGCCGGGCTTGCCCCAGGTGAGGGTGAAGTTCCACTCGCGCACGGCCTCGCTGCGCCAGCCCAGGGCCAGCATGCGCAGGGCGCGGTCCACCCCGGGCAGGGCGCGGGCCTGGGCCATCTCGGCCTCGGTCAGGGGCGCAGGGCGGGCGGGTTCGCGCGCCGGGCTGCGGTGCAGGGCTTCGGCGGCCAACTGGCCGTAGAAGGTGAGTGGGTTGGCCACCCGGCCCAGCAGCTCGTTCGCCTGCTGGCGGGCCGCGTCGTGGGATGGGTGGGCGCCGGCCGCGGCCGTCGTCGAGGCTGTGGCCGCGGCGGGCCGGGCGCGGGCCAGCAGCGCCTGCGCTTTCCAGTACTGCCAGGCGGCGTCTTGCTGCTGCTCGGGGGCCATGGCCTCGATGCCGGCCTCCACCAGGGTCCAGCGGGCGGGTGTGCCGCCGGTGGCCGAACGCAGGCCAGCGCGGACCATCCAGGCCAGCGTTTCCGGCGACCAGGCCGCGGCCAGGCGCGAAGCCTCGCCGCGCCATTCGCCGGTGCTGGCGGCCACGGCGCGGTCGGCCAGGGCGCGCTCGAAATAGGCGGGGGCCTCGGACTGCAGGCGCCAAGCGGCCGAACGGCCCACCTGCGACCAGGCCCAGGCGGCCTCTTCGGCGCGCCAGTGCCAGCGCTCGCGCACGGGCTGTCCTTCGAGGGCGTTGGCAGCCGCCACGGGGTCGATGCCCGCCCAGCGGATGAGGGCCAGCAAGTTCAACGGCCCTTCCAGCTCGGGCGGCAAGCCCACGGGAACGGGCGCCAGCGTCGGCTTGGCCTTGGCTTTCTTCGCTGCCTTGCCACTCTTGCCACCCTTGGCTGAAGCGGCTTTGCCCTTGCCTGTGCGGGCGCTGTCCGGGCCGATGCTGGCGCCGGGTGCATGGGCGCCGTTGTCGCCCGATGGCAAGCGCGCAGCTGCGGCCTGCGGCATCAGGAAGGCCTGCGGCTGGCCCATCAGGCGGTTGACGGCCTGCACCACGGTGTCGCCCAACAAGCGGGCGCTCTGCTGCACGGCACGGGGCTTGTCGGCCTCGATGGCCAGGCGCAGCTTGCGCCAGACATCGGCCTGGCTCAGCACGCCAGCGTCCAGCAAGACCTTGGCCATGGCGTCGCAGCCGAAATCGGCGTCTTTCTGGTTCCACCAGGCCTGGCGGGCCTGCTCGCGCCAGTCGCCCGGGCCCTCCATGGGCGTGCGGGTCTGGTGGCGCGCCAGCACACCCAGGCAGCTGACCTCGCGGTCGTCGTTCATGCGGAAGCTGGGCTGGATGCGCAGGAAGGTCGCCCAGTTCTGGCGTCGGCCCAGCTCCAACAACCAGTCGTTGCGGGCGCGGTCGGCCACGTAGCTGTCGGGCCAGCGCGCGAGGAACTCATCGACCTCCGCCGGGCCGATGTCCACCAGGCGCAGCTGGAAGTACCAGTAATCGGCCCAGGGGGCCAGCGGGTGCTGGGCGGCGATGAGGGCATCGCGGTCGGCCAGCAGGCGCGCCCGGTCGCGCACGCGCAGGGCCTCGCGGGCATCGCCCACCAGGCGGTCGTCGGTCGCAGCCACCAGAAACGATGACTGGGCCTGAGCTGGCGCCAGCGGCGCGGCACATGCCACCACCGCGGCGGCCGTGGCCAGCCATGCGCGCGCCCAACCGCGGGTGCGGCGGGACGCATACTTGTGCGTGTCTCTCAAAATCTGTTCTTCCATTCTCGATGTCTGAGCCATCATCCCCGCCGTCGGCACCGCCCCCCTCCCCCGCACCGGCCGCCCCACCGACAGGGGGCGACCGCGCCGCCTTGCGCCAGCGCCTGCTGCAGGCCCGCAGCGCCTGGGCCGAGACCCCGCCCTTCGCCGCAGCGCAGCAGCGTGTGCAGGCCCAGCTCATGCGCGCACTGGAACGGCTGGAGCCCAGTTGTTTGGGCGTGTATTGGCCCCTTGCCGGGGAATTTAACCCAAGGGATGCCGCCCTCCAGGCCAAAGCCCTGTGGGGATGCCGCCTGGCCTTGCCTTTTGCCCGCAAAACACCCCGCGAGATGCAATTCCTGGCCTGGGATGGCGAGGCGCCGTCCCACCAAGACGAGTGCGGCATCTTCACCGCCCAGGGCGAACCCGTCGTGCCCGACGTCGTTCTGGTGCCCTGCGTGGGCTTCACCGACGAAGGCTTCCGGCTGGGATACGGCGGCGGCTACTTCGACCGCTACCTGGCGGCCCACCCCGAGGTCACGGCGGTGGGCTTGGGCTGGGCGCTCGGCCGACTCACCCACGCCGAGCTGAACCCCCTGCCCCATGACCAACCCTTGGTCGGGGTGATCACAGAAGGCGACAGCTGAGCTGGATGTGACGCGTTTGATGCCCCTCAGACGCGGGGTGATGGGTGTGAACCCTGAGCGTTATCCGGCGGGCGGCACGGAAGATGACACCCATGACTCGCCAGGGCGACGCAGAGCGCCCGACATTCCACACACCAAGGACGTGAACATGACACTCATCAAGCATTTCGCCGTGTTGTCTCTGGCCGCTGTCGCCAGCGTCGCCTCGGCCGCCACCCAGCCCCTGAACACCATCACCGAGTCGTACGTGACGCTCGACACCGCCGTGCTGGCCTCGAACTCGTTCACGGCATCGGCCCTGGGCGGCTCGACCTACAGCAGCAGCACCGGCAAGCTGACCGACGCCGTCGCTTCGGCCTCGACCACCACCAACCCTGGTGCCCTGACCGTGCAATACGACAGCGCCTCGGGCCTGTCGCTGCGCGGCTCCCTGTCGGGCCTGGGCGTCACCGTCAACATGACGGGCTTCTCCTACGACGCGGCCAGCAACACGCTGTTCGGCAACTTGGTGGTCAGCACCCTGCTGGTCACCTGCC
>Ga0209107_10000772_pt1 | contig 18265 bp, 17 predicted proteins | sample LakErihyJuly2011_2_FD_187460 | JGI IMG/M metagenome (GOLD analysis project Ga0209107, IMG submission 187460) | Freshwater microbial communities from dead zone in Lake Erie, Canada - CCB hypolimnion July 2011 (SPAdes) (version 2) | ecosystem: Environmental > Aquatic > Freshwater > Lentic >... | reverse complement strand
CCACCAAGCTGGTCTTGGGATTGCATTGATTACTGTCCCAGCAGTTAAGCGTGGAGGAACAGTGAGGCCGTTGCGAGAGTCGCGAATTCTTTGACCCGCAGCAGGAACATCAACTGTGAGCATGAGATTCTTAACTCCTGCACGCTTTGCGCGTTCAACAAGAGCCATACTTGCTTCGCGGTCTTTCCACATATAGAGCTGAAACCAATTGCGGCCATCAGGTGCTGCAGCAACGACATCTTCAATAGTGCTCGTTCCAAGAGTTGAGAGAGTAAAAGGAATTCCAAATTTTTCTGCAGCTCGAGCCCCAGCAATTTCACCCTCGGTCTGCATCATGCGGGTAAAGCCAGTAGGAGAAATTCCAAGTGGCATTGAGAAAGTTTCACCGAGTGCGCTGCGAGTTAAATCTGCAGTTGATACATCTTTGAGAATGCTTGGGATAAATTCGAGATCACGATACGCCTGACGTGCACGATCAAGACTGATTTCACTTTCAGCAGATCCATCGGTGTAATCGAAAGGACCTTGAGGTGTGCGCTTCTTGGCAATATCGCGCAGATCCCAAATTGTGTAAGCCTTCTCAAGGCGACGCTTCTTGCGGTGAAGAGTGGGTAGAGAAAATTGAAGAAGCGGTGCGAGCTCTGATGGCTTTGGAAATTGACGTTTTACATTCTTACTCATTAGCCACCACCCTTGATTCTCTAGTCATAAAATTTTTCCGAGTCTACTAGACCTAATGAGATTCGCGCGTTACGTCTGAACCGCTTGAGCCAATCAAGAAATCTAGGTCAGCACCTGAATCTGCCTGCATTACATGGTCGACGTAGATTTTTTGCCATCCGCGATCTGGACTTGCATAGGCGTTCTCAGTTGATGGTGAGACTAATCGAACGGCAAGTTCAGATTCAGACAATTTCACATTTAATGTGCGTGCCGAAACATCTAATTCAATAATGTCACCAGATTGAATTTTAGATAACGGACCCCCAGCAGCAGATTCCGGTGCAACGTGTAAAACAACAGTGCCATAAGCTGTTCCGCTCATACGCCCATCACAAATTCGAACCATATCGGTAACACCCTGGGCAATTAATTTTCCTGGAATTTTCATATTCGCTACTTCTGGCATTCCTGGATAACCCTTTGGGCCACACCCACGCAAGACCAATACTGAATCTGCGGTGACATCTAACTCTTCAGAATCGATACGAGCATGAAAATCTTCAATATTTTCAAAAACAAGTGCTGGGCCAGAGTGTTTTAATAGTTTTTGACTTGCTGCTGAGGGCTTAATCACTGCCCCAAGAGGTGCAATATTTCCTCGCAGGACTGCTATACCTGCTTCTTTTTGTAGCGGTTTATCAATAGTTTTGATTACTTCAGGGTCAAAAATTTCACCATCACCAATGGTAGATATTAAGGCTTTGCCTGTGACCGTTATGGCTTTTGGATTTAGCAGATTTATGAGTTGATTAAATACAGCACTTAACCCACCTGCTCGATAGAAATCTTCCATAAGATACTTTCCAGAGGGTTGAAGATTTACAAGCAGCGGAGTGCGCGATCCAATTCGATCAAAATCATCAAGAGTAAGGGTAACTCCAAGCCGACCTGCAATAGCAAGTAAGTGCACAACGGCATTTGTGGACCCACCAATTGAGGCAAGTGTCAAGATTGCATTCTCAAAAGAAGCTTTAGTCATGACATCACTTGGTGTGAGATTCTTCGTAACCATCTCAACAATATAACGGCCAGAGTTGTGTGCTGCCTGAAGAAGTCTGCTATCTGCAGCGGGTATTCCAGCAACTCCAGGAAGTGTCATACCAAGTGCTTCAGCCATAATTCCCATAGTTGATGCAGTTCCCATTGTGTTGCAATGTCCACGGGATCGAATCATGGCTGACTCAGAATCTAAGAATTTAGCTTTGCTCAACAAACCTGCGCGCACTTCCTCACTCATTCTCCACACATCTGTTCCACAACCAAGTGGGGATCCTCTAAAAGTTCCTGTGAGCATTGGGCCACCGGGAACTACTATCGATGGAAGATTCACAGAGGAGGCACCCATTAGTAATGCGGGAATAGTTTTATCGCACCCACCTAAAAGAACTGCTCCATCGATTGGATTGGCTCGCATCATTTCTCATCATTTCTTCCGTGGCCATAGCAGCCATATTGCGCCACAACATCGCAGTTGGCCGCACCTGAGTTTCGCCAAGGGAAATCATTGGAAGATTTAGCGGCACACCGCCAGCTTCCCAAATCCCATTTTTAACACTTTGTGCTATTTCATCAAGATGTGAATTACATGGCGCAAGATCTGATGCTGTATTAACGATGGCTATCTGTGGTCGCCCGTCAAATACTGAATCTGGATTTCCTCGACGCATCCACGCGCGATGAATATAGGCATCTCTACCGTCTCCGGCATACCAATGCGAACTTCTCACGCAAGATGCTCCCCACTATTTAAGTGCCATGAGCATAGCCGTGCTGCAAAACTTCGTCTAGGCTTCGGATTCTTATGAAGGCATTCGTTGTTCATGCACCCGGTCAATCAACCATAGAAGAAGTTGAATCACCTGTCGCAAAGCCAGGACATGTTGTCATTGATATTGCCCGAGCTGGTGTTTGCGGCACTGACGTTGAATTTTTTAATGGAGATATGGCTTATTTTCAAACCGGTGAAGCTAAATATCCAATGCGACTCGGTCATGAATGGTGTGGCACTGTTATAAGTGTAGGTGAAGGTGTAGATAAGAATTGGATAGGCAAACGCGTCACTGGTGACACAATGCTTGGTTGCCAAAAATGTAAGCGCTGTAAATCTGGTTTGCAACATGTGTGTAGCGACAGGTTTGAAATAGGAATTAGAAATGGATGGCCTGGTGCTCTCGCAGAACAATTATTAGTTCCAGAGTTTGCTCTTTATGAGTTACCAGATTCAGTTGATGACACGGTAGGGGCACTTATCGAACCTGGCGGAAACTCTTTACGTGCTGCGCAAGCTGCTCATGCAGCGCCTGGAAAAAAAGTGTTGATTTGGGGTAGTGGCACCATTGGCCTATTGAGCGCACAATTTGCCATTGCTATGGGGGCAGAAGTGCATATGGTTGGCCGTAATCCCGCAACACTTTCTCTTGCAAGAGATTTAGGCGTGCATTTTTCTACACAAATATTTGAAGATATAGATGGAGGCTATGACGCAATTATTGATGCCACAAATGACTCATCTATTCCCGCCGAAGCACTTGCTTGTGTAGAACCAGGGGGTCGCCTCGTTTATATCGGTGTTTCAGTTGAGCCCAGCATGCTAGACAGCCGTTCATTAGTACTCAAAGACGTTACTGCAGTTGGAATTCTCTCGGCTTCTCCAGGTTTAAAAGGTGCCATTGATTTCTATTCCCGTGGGGAGATCGATCCACGGCCAATTGTTGCTGCAACTGTCGGATTATCAAAGTGTTCTGATGTTCTCTCAGGCAAGAAGATTGATGGAGCAGGCATTGGTCCAAAGATTCAGATAGATCCAAGAATTTTATAGCTATGAATATTCGGGCAATCTCAGAAGTAACTTCTGATTTGGGTGAAGGCCCAATTTGGAGCGCCGATACTAATTCTGTGACATGGACCGATATAACACAAAATACTTTTCATACTGCTGATATTGATACAGGCAAGACTATGAGTTTTGGCGTACCGTCTATGGTTGGAGCAATTGCACACAGTAAAGATGGTGGTTACATAGCTGCCACCCAAAAAGGATTTGCACGTATCGGTGTTGACGGAAAGTACTCTCCCTTACATTCCTTTCTTCCAGATGACATGCGAATGAATGATGGGAAAGTGGATCCATCTGGTCGTTTCTGGGCAGGGAGTATGGCATTATCTTTTGAAAAGGGACGTGGTTCTCTTTATGTTTTAGAGAAAGATAATTCATATCGCAGTATTTTGGATGACATAACGCTTTCAAATGGAATGGGCTGGAGCCCTGATGCACAGTATTTTTATTATATTGATAGCGTCCCTGGAGTTCTGAAAAGATTTGATTACGACTTACACACAGGGCAAATAAGCAACCCTAAAGATTTAATCACCTTCGATTCTTCATCGGGTATTCCTGATGGAATGTCAATGAGTTCGGATGGAAAAATAGTTATCGCTCTGTGGGATGGAAGACGGATTGAAATTTATGAACCATCAGGGGAAAAAGTTTCTGAAATCACATTAGGAGTAAGCAGGCCAACTTCTTGCACTTTTGCCGGACCCAACAGAGATATTCTCATAGTTTCAACTGCAAGCCAAGGAATTGATCGAGCTGATGAACCACTGGCGGGAAAAATTCTTGCCGTCACTGGTACAGGTTTAAGTGGACTACCAACACAGCAGTATGGTTAGGATAATCAGGTATTTAAATAGGGGGTTGGAAAGGTGAGAATCGCACGAATTGGGCCAGTCGGAAGAGAACGTGCTGCCGTAATTTTGCAACAAAGTGTGATTTACGTTGATTCCATCATCTCTGATTGGTCCCGAATTGAGTTAGAAAATGGAGCATTTAAAAAAGTTGCTCAGGCTGATTTATCCGCGCTTCCAACAGAACCACTTGGCAATAATCGTATTGGCGCGCCAATTCATAATCCAACAAAGGTAATTTGTGTTGGTCTTAACTATTTGGGGCATATAAAAGAAGCAAATGCTGAAACTCCTAACGAACCAATAATTTTTATGAAAGCACCCGATACAGTGATCGGCCCTAATGATGACATTGTGATACCACCGAATAGTGATGCAACAGATTATGAAGTTGAACTTGCGATAGTTATTGGTAAAAACGCTTTATATCTTGACTCACCTGATCAGGCTACGGAGTATATTTTGGGCTATACTATTAGCCAAGATATAAGTGAGCGTCACTGGCAACTTGAACGCTCGGGGCAGTGGGTAAAGGGAAAGTCCTTCCCAACATTTAATCCCATAGGACCTAGTGTTGTAACACCAGATGAAATTGATGGTTCTAATCTTCGATTGTGGTGCAGCCTTGATGGTGAGATGCGCCAAGATTCAAATACAAACGATTTGTTGTTTGGCATCAATCACATTATTTGGTATGTGAGTCAATTTATGGAGCTACACCCCGGTGACATAATCAACACGGGGACTCCATTCGGTGTTGGACTCGGATTTAAGCCGCCAAAATATATGCGTGCCGGCAATATCCTGCGAACAGGCATTGAGGGAATTGGTGAAATCGAATCGGCAATCGTTGCTTATTCTGGGGGTAAGAATAAATGAACTCTGATTTTAAGGGTCTTATAGCCGTAATCTCCGGGGCCGGTTCAGGAATTGGGTTGGCTGTTGCAAAAAAATTGAAGGCTCAAGGAGCTGAAGTCTTTGGCCTGGATCTCAGTGCTGGTGAATTAGAAAACAGTGGCGCCGGTATCTGGATTCAATGCGATATTGCTAGTGATGAGTCTGTAAATCAGGCTTTCAAAAACATAACAAGCAAAGTTTCCAAAATTGATATTCTCATTAATAATGCAGGTATTGGTGCACAAGGGGGAGTAGAGGCAACAACTACTGAAGAGTGGTCCAGGGTTTTAAATATAAATGTTATTGGAACTTCAAGAGTGAGTTCTGCTGCCTTGCCACTTATGCGTAAAAGTTCGGATGGAGCAATTGTTAATACATGTTCGGTTGTAGCCACAGTTGGTATACCTAATCGTGCAATCTATAGTGCAAGTAAAGGGGCAATTTTATCTCTCACTCTTGCGATGGCAGCCGACTTACTTCCAGAAAGAATTAGAGTTAACTGTGTGAATCCTGGAACCGCTGACACTCCTTGGGTCGGACGCTTACTTTCCCAATCTGCTGACCCTGCAAAAGAGCGCGCTTCACTTGAGGCGCGCCAACCGATTGGCAGACTTATCAGCTCAGATGAAGTAGCAAACGCAATTATTTATCTCGCTCATCCAGAACAGAAGTCAACAACTGGAACAGTTTTAGCAGTTGATGGTGGACTTCATAGTTTGAATTTGCCTAAGAAATAGCATGCGCACACGTAGAGAACTTACTGCGACTCAGCTTTCAGATCTTGGAGCACTAGTTGATGGTCGTATTACAACTAATGACTCTATTTTAGATTTGCATGGCAGAGATGAATCTGCATTCCCACCAGTAAAACCATCGGCTGTGATTACTGTGCATACAACTGAAGAAGTCTCGCAAGTTTTGAAATACTGTAATAAGCACGATATTCCGGTAGTGGCATTTGGGGCAGGGACTTCTCTTGAAGGCCATGTATTGCCTATATACGGGGGTATTTCATTAGATTTAAGCGAAATGGACAAGATTCTTGAAATTGCTCCCGATGATCTGACTGTGCGTGTGCAAGCAGGAGTAAAGCGAATGGCATTAAACAAGAAAATTTCATCTGATGGTCTGTTTTTTTCAGTAGACCCAGGCGCAGATGCAACCATAGGTGGAATGACATCAACTGGGGCCGCTGGAACAACAACAGTGCGGTATGGATCGATGCGTGAGAATGTTCTTAAACTAACAGCCGTATTAGCAGATGGAACGATTATTCACACGGGACGTGAAACACGTAAGTTATCTGCAGGATATGACTTAACTCGTTTAATTGTTGGCTCGGAAGGAACGCTTGCAATTGTTACTGAAATATCATTGAGAGTTTTTGGTATTCCTGAAAAAATGGCTGCAGCGGTCTCACGTTTTCCAACTCTTGCAGATGGTGTGCAGGCAGCAATTGCAGTTGTACGCTCAGGAGTGGCAATCGCACGATGTGAGTTTTTAGATGCCCAATGTATTAAAAATGTAAATGCCCACGATGGTCTTAATTTAGAGGAAGCTCCAACCTTGCTTTTTGAATTTCACGGAAGCCCGCGAAGTGTTGAAGAAGATGCACAACTCGTGCAAGAGATCGCTGCAGATTTTGGTGGCACAAATTTTGAATGGACTTCTGAAGAAGGCGCACGGCGTAAATTGTGGCAGGCTCGCCACAATGCTTATTGGGCAGGGATGGCTGCATATCCCGGAAAACGGGCAATCAGTACAGATGCTGCAGTTCCTTTATCTAAGTTAGCAGCTGCCGTTGAGCTCACCGAAAAAATCCTTACCCAAAGTCCATTTCCATTTTCAATTTTGGGTCATGTTGCTGATGGAAACTTTCATGCCTTCATCATTACCGATCCAAATAAGCCTGAAGAACTGCCAGCAGTGCGTGAGCTGACCCACCTCATGACAGATGCAATTATTGGCATGGGTGGAACGTGCACAGGTGAACATGGAATTGGTGCCGGCAAGATTTCATCCCTTGAAAAAGAGGCAGGTCCAGGCGCAATGGCAGTCATGCTTTCCATCAAAAACGCTCTAGATCCCAAAGGCATCTTAAATCCAGGCAAGGTCCTGGCTTTGCCCACCCTGAAATAGGCTCAGATAAACCCTTGACGAGGTAGAAATCAGCGCATAAGGTCCTTACTTGTATACAAGTTGGAATACGAAGTCTAGGTATGTGAGCCATAAGGGAGACCCTGGTGTACGAAAAGCAGGAAACAGACCAACGCATTATTCGCGATGAGTATTTGATTGACCAAGTTCAGCGAGAGATTGCCACTGTTGTTGGACCAAGCAATGTGAATAGAGATGCAACTTTGTTGCACGAACAATCTGCAGATTGGTCATGGATTTCGCAATACCTTAAATACAAGTCTTTGCCCGTACCAACAGCGGATCTTTATGTTTGTCCTGGAACTGCAGAAGAGGTTGCAGAAGTTTTGCGGATTGCATGCGAATATAAAATTCCAGTTGTGCCTCGTGGTGGTGGCTCAGGCACACAAGGAGGAACCTTTGCAATCTATGGTGGAATCGCATTAGATCTTCGCCGACTCAACCGCGTGTTACATATAGATGAAATCTCTATGGTCGTTACGGCCGAAGCAGGAATTGAAGGACCAGAGCTTGAAAAGATTCTCAATCAAAAAGGTTTAACGATGCCGCACTATCCGGGCTCTTTTCACTTCGGTGCAACTCTTGGTGGCTATTTGGCAGCACGTGGTTCTGGTGTCGTATCAACAAAATATGGAAAAGCTGAAGATCTTGTTTTGCAATTAGAAGCAGCTGTTCCACCTGGGAAACTTGTCGAAACTATGAAAGTGCCAAGCCACGCATCTGGTCCAGGAATTATTCAAGCAATAGTAGGATCAGAAGGAACTCTTGGAATCATTACTAAAGCAACAATGCGTATTGAACGTATTCCAGAATCAATGGAGTTTCTCTCATACGGATTTAAGAATATTTCAGAGGGAATTGAAGCAGCAAGACTCATTATGACTAATCGCTGGCGTCCGGCCGTTATTCGTCTATATGACGAAGCAGATAGCGCAAAACTATCTTCATGGCTTAACTTAGGCGTGGAAGGAGTATTACTTGTCATTATGTGTGACGGAGTCAAAGCACTCACTGCGTTAGAAAGTGGTGAAATTGCAAAACTTTGCGAAAGTGTTGGTGGAAAGTCATATGGTCCTGAGATTGGCAAAATGTGGTGGGACGGAAAATATGAACCCTTTAAACACGGCAATATCCCTGCGCCACCACAGATTTTTGGCACAACAGATACGTGTGCACGCTTTGAAGATTTAGAAAAGATTTATTGGGCAAAGAAGAAAGTTATTGAAGAGGGATTTGCCGAGTACAAAGCTCGATACACGGCACATTTTTCTCACTGGTTTCCATGGGGCGGAATGATCTACGACCGTTTCTATATAGACAATGCGCCAGAAGATCCCAAAGAGGCTATTGCCCTTCATGATCGAGTTTGGGATGCTGCGATTAAGGCAAGCCTAGACAACGGGGGTTCACTTAATGAACACCATGGTGTCGGCTTAAAACTCGGACGCTTCATGCGAGTACAGCATGGCGCCGCATTTGATTTACTCCTTGGAGTAAAAGACGCATGGGATCCGGATGGAATCCTAAATCCAGGAAAACTTGGATTCGGTCCTCCGAAGAACAGGCGTTACTAGCAACCCTACCGATTCTTTATGAAAGGAGAATCATGCATCTATCAATGCACAACTGGATGCGCGCAGAACCTATTAAGGTGACGATTGCGCGTCTAGCTAAGTATGGCTATAAAAGCATCGAGATCAGCGGTGAACCAGAGCAATTCGGACAGAACGGTAGTAAGGACACCAAGAAACTTCTTGATGACCATGGTCTTAAGTGCTGGGGTTCTGTAACACTCATGCTCGGCGAGAGAAATCTTGTTGCAGCAGATCGTGGACAGCGTGCTAAGTCAGTTCAATACACAAAGGACTGCATCACGATGGTGAAAGAACTTGATGGATATGAAATGACAATCGTCCCGGCAACAGTTGGCAAAATTGTTGCAGATGCCACACCTGAAGAGGAGTGGAAGTGGGCTGTTGAGTCAATGAAAGAAATTTATGAGCACTCAGAAAAGGCTGGTGTTCGTTTAGCGATTGAGCCACTTAATCGTTTTGAAACATACTTTATTAATCGTGCAGAGCAAGCTATGGCTCTTGCTGAGGCAACTGGTCCTAACTGCGGTGTATGTCTTGATGCATTCCATATCAACATTGAAGAAGCAGATCTATACGAAGCAATTCGCAGCACAAAGGGTCGCCTGACCGACTTCCACGTTGCTGATAATAATCGTATGCCTGCAGGTCACGGTGATTATGATTGGAAGAAAGTGATTTCCACACTCAAGAGCATTGGTTATGACGGCGCTCTCACAGCAGAGTTTGTTGCCCCAATCGATCGCACTCCAGCTAACCACTATAAGAATGCTTTGGAAACAAACTTCGAAAATGTGGATATCAGTCCAGAACAACTTAAGTTCATTATCGACCATGGTTCGAACGTTCTCACAGAATCGTTCTATGACTGGTTGGTTGAAGAGAACGCTAAACACTTACTTCCTTTAATCTAAATATCGTGAGCAAATCAGTTCTCATCATTGCCACTTTAGATACTAAAGGTCCTGAAGCGGCTTATATCCGAGATGGTTTAAACCGTCTTGGAATTAAGACGACTGTGATTGATACGGGAATTCTGGGTGAACCACTTGGAATAACCCCGGATATTTCGCATGAGGATCTTGCAATCTTTGGTGGCATCACCCTGCACGAGTTACAGAATTCTGGAACTCGCGGGCGCGCTGTTGAGCGTATGAGAACTTTTGTCATCGAAAAAGTAAAGGAGCTCTTCTCTAAGGGGGAAGTCCTTGGCGCCATCGGTATCGGTGGCGCTGAGGGCTCCGTTATGGGTGCCGGCGCACTTATGACTTTGCCAATTGGTGTACCAAAATTAGTTTTATCACCTATTGCATCTGGGCGTCATGAATTTGGTCCACTCGTTGGAACAAGTGACATGTTAGTGATGCATACAGTTATCGATATTTTAGGTTTGAATCACATTTCAAAAACTATCTACGACAATGCTGTTGCTGTAATGGCTGGATTAGTAAACCACGGTCATGAATTAAGTAAGCCACCGGCTGGTAGCAAATACGTTGCAGTGACAATGCTAGGAAACACAACTACTGCGGTAATGGCTTTGCAAAAAGAATTAGGAGAAGCTGGGTTTGAAGTAGTTACATTCCACGCTAATGGCGTTGGTGGGCCTGCGATGGAAGAACTTGCAGAAGCAGGTCAATTTGTTGGCATTATTGATTTCACACCCTCAGAAATCGTTGGAACCCTTGTTGGTGGAATTCATTACGGTGGGCCTAGACGCATGAAGCGTGCAGGACCTCTTGGCATCCCACAAATTCTTGTTCCTGCTTGTGTTGATTTTTCTGTACACCATACGACTTCAATTCCTGATGAATTCAAAAACCGCCCAATCTATGACCACAATCCAGAGTTTGCACTAGCACGTTGCACAAAAGAAGAGATGGGCAAATTAGGTGCTTACTTTGCCGAATGCGCCAACACATCGGTGGGTCCAACAGAAATTGTTATTCCTGGTGAAGGTTATTCAATTCCTAATGTCCCGGGTGGAGTTTTTTGGGATCGAGATGCAGACGCAGCATTTGAAACTGAGCTTATGAAAAATTTAAAGCCAGAAATCGCTGTTGAGAAGTTACCTCTACATGCTAACTCTAAAGAGTTTGGAATTGCAGTTGCACAACGTTTTCTATCACTTATCAGCGCAAGAATAAAATAGGCAAAGGAGCAGATATGACAAGCTATATAACACCTCCAAGAAAAGTTCCACATATTACAAAAGGGGATGATGCCTTCCGTAATAAGTTCCGTTCCTGGAACATTGCAGATCTGACCTATGTGGACATAAATGAGTATCTCGCAGAGAAAGACATTGTTCTTGTTCCAATGGCTAGTACTGAACAGCATGGTCCACACTTACCGTTGTACACAGACACAATCACTGCCGTCGAGGTATCTGCTCGCGTTTCAGAGCAAATAGGAATTTTGCACACTCCGCCTATTTGGACCGGCTATTCACCTCAACATATGTATGGACCTGGTCAAGGGCGTGGAACTATTACTGTTCGGGCCGAGACTCTAAACAACTTGATGTATGACATTGCACGCTCTTTGATTCACCATGGATTTAATCGAATCATTTTCGTCAATGGTCATGGTTCAAATATCAAAGTTGTAGATCCAGTTCTACGTAAATTACGTTATGAAACAAATGCACTAATCGGCTTCGTGAAGCCATATATGGAGCGTTACACCGGAATCCTTGCAGGCTTGATGGAAAACCCTCCTGAGGAAACTCCGGGATGGCACTCGAGTGAGCTCGAAACATCGCAAGATATGGCATGGAATGATGGATTAGTTCGCATGGAGCGCGCTGTAGACACCCGCGCACATACTCCCGCTTTCTTACCTAAGACATTTTCCAAGGATGACGGTATGCCGGATGTGGAGTTCGAGGGTTATCAATACTTTCAATTCCCTATGGACCATCATGAATTTGTCGATAACGGAATCATCGGAAACCCTATGCGCGCTACTAAGGCAAAGGGTGAAGAGGCCTTTCATCGCTTCAGTACACATGTCTCTAAAGGTGTTCTTGAATTGATGAAAGTTCCTGTGAACGTAAAGAACAGAGAGTTTCTTAATCGCGTCTGATTCAGAAGCTCTAACAATTGAAGGGATGAGTTATGGCCGTAAAGAAAAGCGTCACTAAGTTAGATCCGAAGTCTTCGGATTCTCTTGGAGATGATGCATATGAATGGCTGATTGCTGCCATAACATCGTTTCGTATACCAACTAACTCTCAAATCTCAGAAAATAAGTTAGCTGCTGAATTGGGTGTTAGTCGGACACCTGTTCGTGAAGCATTGAAGCGTTTAGAAACAGAAGGAATTGTGAAGCGTGGAGAGGCTGGCCGCTTCACAGTTGCTATGTTGACTGCAAAAGAAGTTGATGAAGCTATAGATCTTTTAATGCTGTGTGATTTATACATGTTTCAGCGGGCAGCAAAAAATATTGATAACGCTGGAGCACAAATTCTAAAAGAATCAGCTGAAAGTATGTCAATTTGTGCAGCAAAGGGCGATCGTGATGGCTGGATGATTCACGACAAAATTTTCCACGAAACTGTTATGCGTGCGGCCGATAATGAGATTGTTGCTGAAGTTTCAAGGGTAACTCGTAGACGTATTCAACGCTTTTGGGCACGCTCTGTTTCAGGTGCACGTGATCTTGTGACGTGTTCAGATGAGCACACAGAGATTGCCCGGGGCATTCTTGGCAAAGATTTGAGTGCAATTAGGAACTCAGTGGATGACCACCTGAGTCACTTGCGTGGAAATATGCAGGAAATTGTGGCTTCTATGGCGCCATTTTTTGGGAATCAAGGCTAGATAACGAATGAATAACACTGGAAATTTGTGGCAAATCCCATTGACTTGCCCCCAGCCTTTCTACTTGTATACAGGTGTAGATACAAGGTGGAGTACCCGGGTGAAGGAGTATCGATGACGCGGTTCATTTTTACTTTTCTCAATGGCCTCACTCTTGCTGGGTTGTATTTTCTTGTTGCAAGTGGATTAACGTTAATTTTTGGTTTGATGCGCGTTATTAATTTGGCGCACGGTGCTTTCTACTTATTATCTGGATATGTCTCATGGACCATTGCCGATAAAACCGATAATTGGTTCTACGGCGCAGTTGCTGGTTCGCTCACATTGGGTGTCTTTGGAACACTTGTTTATGTCTTACTACTTCGCAAGTTTCAATACGAGGAACTTCGAGTAGCTCTTATTACTTTAGGTGTGGCACTTGTTCTTGCACAAGCAATGCTTGCAATTTTCGGTGGTGACTATTATCAAACTAATTATCCCGAAAATGTTTCATTCTCAGTGCCAATTCCAGGTCTTGGACTTTCGTATCCCTTCTTCAGAATTTTCGTACTAATTCTTGCAATCATCGTTGCAGTGGGCCTTTGGGTTTTCATTTCAAAGACCCGTTATGGCGCAATTATTCGCGCCGGTGTAGATGACACCACTATGGTTTCAGCACTTGGCATCAATGTGCAGGCAGTATTTATTTGGATCTTTTTCTTAGGTTCATTACTTGTTGGATTTGCAGGTGCTGTAGGTGGAACAACTAACTCATTTGGTATGGGTACAGATGGAGATTATTTACTCTTCTCACTACAAGTGGTCATTATTGGAGGACTTGGCTCTATCGGAGGCGTGGCAATTGGTTCATTCTTAGTCGGCGTAATTGGTCAATTTGCAACTGGTTATTACCCAACATTTGCCGGAATGATTACTTTCGCAATGCTTATTCTCGTTTTAGCATTTCGCCCACAGGGAATCTTGGGGAAAAAACAATGAGCAGAAAACGCACTATGTATGCGGTTGTTTTAATTCTGGCAATCCTCTTCCCATTCATTACTCCTGATCCAGACTTTTGGGTTTCAAGTGGTGGCACACGCGCACTGTGGCTCGGCGTAACTGCTCTCAGCATGTCCTTTTTGAATCGCAATCTTGGGCTGATGTCTCTTGGACAGCTCTTCTTCTCAGGCATTGCTGGATACATCGTCGCTATTAGCTCGGTTACGCACAATGTTAAATTTGGAACTTCCGTTCCACTAGCAATTTTGGCAGGAACACTTTCAGGTGTGATTATCGGATGGATTGCACTGAAAACAAAGGGCGTGTACTTCTTCATGCTCACTCTTGCTGTGACGCTAGGGCTCTATTCATTTGCTAATCAAGCGCAAGAAATAACACGTGGCCACACAGGTATCAACAGCATTCCAAGCCCAATTATATTTGGTGTGGATTTTGCATATGTAAAGCCTCTTTACTACCTATTCCTTGGAATTGCCATAGCTCTTTTTGCTCTGTGCAAGTTCCTGGAAAAAACTTCTTTTGGAATAGCCCTTAAAGGTGTTCGCGACAATGAAGATCGAATGATTTCAATGGGCTATCGTACGATGCCACTAAAAATGATTGCATTTGTATTCTCATCATTTATCGCGTCCATTGCTGGAGTCATGGGCGTTTTCTACGTCACCAATATTTCACCAGATAGCGTCGGATTAGCTCGCTCCATCGACCTACTAGTAATCGTTGTAGTAGGCGGCGCAACGTATCTTGGCGGTGCATTTGTTGGTGCAGTTCTGATCGCCGTATTTGAAGCAATAATTCAAGACTTTACTGAGTATTACGTCGGGGCAACAGGAGTTCTTTTCATTGTGGTACTAATGCTGGCACCTCAGGGACTCATGGGAATTGCCGCACAGGCACGTGCACGGCGTGGAAAAAAGGCTGGTGTACCAGCGTGAATGCATACCTAAATTTCTGTCTTCTAGTGAAGACAGATTTGTTCAGAACTAGCGTCAGGCAGTTCCGACACAACGGTTGAAGGAATTCTTCAACTACTACACGAACACGGGGAGATACATGAAGGCACAACGTATAGGCCGCACCGCCACTGTTGGCGTTGTAGCAGGTGTGCTTGCAGCTGGCTTAGTAATAGCACCCGCAAGCCAAGCCGCTAGTACCATCAAAATCGGATACCTCAATGCAACGATTGGACCATTCGCTGGTGGAGCACCTCAGATCACAATTGGTCTGAACATTGCACTAAAGGAAATCAAAAGCACAGTTGCTGGAAAAAAGATCGTTGTTATTGAAGAAGCAACGGACGCAACTCCACAGCTAGCACTTGAAAAGGCGAAGAAGCTTATCGAGAAGGACAAAGTAGACATTCTTTTTGGACCACTTTCAGGTGACGAAGGCGTTGCAATCGCGCGTCTGTCAAAGAAGTATCCAAAGGTAACTTTCATCAACACAACTGGCTCAGCATCAGAAGCTACAAACGAGCAACCATCAAAGAACTTCTTCCGTTTCCACGGAGATGCTGCTCAGTGGTCAGGTGGTGTAGGTGAAATCGCTTACAAGACACTTGGTTACAAGAGAGTCGCAATTATCGCTGATGACTACTCATTCCCTTACGCCAATGCTGGTGGTTTTGCCACTGGTTTCTGTAAGGCAGGCGGAGTAATTGTTGGAGCACAATGGCCAGCACTTGGTACAAAGGATTACTCATCACAAATTGCAGCACTTCCAAAGGATATTGATGCAATTTACGCAGGACTTGGTGGAGCTGACGCTGTTCAGTTCTTGAAGCAAGCAGTTCAGTTTGGCCTAACGAAGCCATTGATCGGTGGAGCAATCCTCGTTGATGGAACAGTTCTTGGATCAAAGGCTGACATTGGTGATGCAGTACTTAACACAATCGGTGGCGGACCAGTTCCTGATGACTCATATTCATCACCTGAATACGACAAGTTCAAGAAACAGCTCACTGCAGCTGGTACTGGACCAAATATCTTCAGTGTTCTTGGATATGTCTCAGCTAAGTCAATGCTTGCAGGTCTTGTTGCCGTAAAGGGTGACCTTTCAAACAACCATGCTGCATACCGCAAGGTTCTCTCAACATTAAAGTGGAATACACCAACTGGTCCACTTTCAATGGATAAGAACCGAAATGCAATTGTTTCTAACTTCATCTATCAGGTAATTTCTGATGGCAAGGGTGGATTCAAGACTAAGTCACTTAAGCGCCAAGATAAGGTTGCTCAAGGAACTAAGGTCTTTGGTCGCATTAACTCTTGTGCGGACGTGAAGTAAACAAACATGTCAACAACCACTAAAGCCGGTACTCACGCTCTATCACTGAGCGGTGTTTCACGTAACTTTGGTGGTATTCGCGCCGTGGCTGACATCAGTTTTGATGTCAGCCACGGAAAGCGATTAACAATCATTGGAACAAATGGTGCTGGTAAATCAACGCTCTTCAATTTGATAACTGGCGTATATCCACTCAGCAGTGGATCAATTTCAGTTTTCGGAGAAGATGTTTCAAAGCAGCCGGCTTATAGCAGGGCTAAGTTAGGTATCGCGCGTACTTTTCAAACTTCAAAGTTATTCCAGGGTCTGACAGTGCGTGAAAATCTTTACACTTCATTGCGACAGGCTCTGGGAGAAAAGAAAATTAGCTGGCTAGCAAATCCTTCACAATCTGATCAATTGCATGACGAAAGTACCTCAATTCTAGAGAGAGTTGATCTGCTCAAGAAATCAGACATTTTAGTTTCAGATATTTCACATGGTGAATCTCGCCAACTTGAAGTTGCGATGGCGCTAGCCATGCGCCCAAAGGTTTTGATGCTCGATGAACCAGCAGCTGGCATAAGTCCAACCGAGCGCGGTCGTCTTGTAGATCTGCTTAAATCTTTAGATAAAGAAATGACTCTTGTTTTGATTGAACACGATATGGCTGTGGCTCTGGCCGTTGCTGATGAAGTCATCGTTATGCATGATGGAACGATGTTTATGCAAGGTTCACCAGATGAAGTTAGAAATAGTTCAGCAGTACGAGATCTATACCTAGGGAGCAATCATGAGTAATCTCATTATTTCTGGCGTTGAAGCTGGATACGGTCATGTGCGCGTTCTTCATGGAGTAAACCTAAAAGTTTCAGACAAACCTGTTGCGCTCATGGGAAGAAATGGAATGGGTAAATCCACGCTTGCACAAGTAATCATGGGATTAAACGCAACAACTGCAGGCACCATTACTTATGGGGGCGTAACTCTGACTGGCTTATCTCCAACAAAGATTGCTAATGCAGGTATCGGTTATGTTCCACAGGGTCGTCGAGTATTTCCATCACTGACAGTGGATGAGCACTTGCGTATTCTTGAAAAGCGCAATAGCCAATGGAGTGCGAAAAAAGTTTATGATTTATTTCCACGTCTTGGAGAACGCAAGAAAAATGGTGGCGCAATGCTCTCTGGCGGTGAGCAACAAATGTTGGCAATCGGTCGTGCTTTGATGACCAACCCAACACTTCTATTAATGGATGAACCATCAGAAGGATTGGCACCAGCAATTATTGAGCACCTCGGGAACTCTCTACGAGATTTGGTTGCTCAAGGTCAACGTGTTTTATTGATTGAGCAAAACCTTAAGTTTGCATCAAGTCTCTGTGATGAGATTGTCATTCTTTCTAATGGTGAAATACAAGCAACAATTTCATCAAAGGAATTGCGCTCAAGCGCAGATTTACAAAACAAATATCTCGGGGTCGCTTAAATAGAAAATGGAGTCATAAAGATGTCAAAGACTTTACGTATTGCAATGATTGGCTATGGCTTCATGGGAAAAGTGCACTCACATGCATGGCGAAGTGTTAATCACTTTTTCCCTGATGCACCACAAGTTGAGATGAGTGTTATCTGCGGGCGCAGCAAAGATGCTCTAGAAGCTGCTCGTGTGACATTTGGATGGAACGAAGCAGAAACTGATTGGAAGAAAGTAATCGCCAGAAGCGATATTGATGTTATTGATATTTGTACAGCGGGAGATACGCACGAGGAAATTGCGATCGCAGCCCTTAAAGCCGGCAAGCATGTGATTTGCGAGAAGCCACTTGCAAACAATGGCAAAGAAGCAAAGGCTATGGCTGATGCTGCAACAGAGGCTGCAAAGAATGGAACCAAGTCAATGGTTGCGTTTAACTATCGCCGTGTTCCAGCACTTGCTGTTGCAAAGCAATTCATTGATAGTGGAAAGCTCGGAACTATTTTCCATGTACGCGCTAATTACTTGCAGGATTGGATTATTGATCCAGAGTTTCCGCTGGTTTGGCGCCTTGATAAGAAAACAGCAGGCTCTGGGGCACTCGGTGATATTGCAGCGCACATTATTGATGCTTCATATTTCCT
>Ga0209107_10000771_pt1 | contig 18266 bp, 1 predicted proteins | sample LakErihyJuly2011_2_FD_187460 | JGI IMG/M metagenome (GOLD analysis project Ga0209107, IMG submission 187460) | Freshwater microbial communities from dead zone in Lake Erie, Canada - CCB hypolimnion July 2011 (SPAdes) (version 2) | ecosystem: Environmental > Aquatic > Freshwater > Lentic >... | reverse complement strand
AGCTTTTTACAGCTTCTTCTGGAGCAAATGTATAACCTGAAAAACCCATTAATTTTAAGAAGTATGCCCAAGATTTATTATCTCCTTTATTCCATACACCAGTATCTTTTTGATATGTTAACTTTTCTTCATCCCAAGTAAATAAAAATTGATCAAAGAACTTAACAAATCTATCTATAGTACCTGTGATAGCTGAAGGAGATTTAGCTATCCTCCAAAAGTCAGCAGGACTTAAGTATGAGAATGTTTCACTTCTCATCCTAATAGCTTGATACATCATAAAGTAATATGCATATGGTAAATCTTCTTTTTCTTCTCCATCATCTCCAGTACCCATATAAGTTAATGCCATAATAAGAGCTCCTAATGCTGCAATGATTGTTAACTCTGCTACTACTTTTCTAATTTGTGCTTTTTCAAATGGTGAGTAAGTACTCCATTGTTTCATTATATCTGTCTTGTACCTATAAGTATCTTTTATTAAAGTTCTCCAGAATACTCTATACATACCTTCTGTTGCTCCACCAAGTTCTTCATCAAAAGAAACACCTTTAAATCTTCTTTTAATACCCGGATATAAATGTTTACGGTACATTAATAATAATCTACCTCCAGCATGTCTTTGTAAAACACCTTTATCAAAATCATTATATACACCATGCATTTTTTTATTAAGTGCATGAAGTGTATTCATAAAGTCTTGTCTTTGTTTTTCATCAAAGTCTTTTCTTTCTACAACACCTTCAGAATTGGTAACATCTATTTGAACTTTGTATTCTTTTACTTTTTTTCCATTCTCATCAGTTGTCATTTCATATAATACAGGACCATATTTTTCATGAGCTTCTAATAGAGTCATTTCAGTACCAGTAGCTCTATCAATAACTTTTGTTGCATCCATTAAAGCAAGCATTGTTTTTACTTGAATCTCATGCTCTGCAAAATTTTGATTAAAGAATAAAGTATTGATTCTGAATAACTTATTTGCTACACTAGCTGATACATTTTTACCATACTCATCCTTAAAGTTTCCTTGAATAGGATCATAGTATTCAGTTAATCTACCTAACCAACTTTCAGGTTTTAATTGTCCAAAATCACTAAGGGCACCTCCTACTGTTGACCAATATTTTGATGCTCCTTTAGCTAAATTTTTACCATTAAAGTATTCACCTCCTGCAGCTTCTATAGCTACTTGAATATTACCTTGTATATTATTTGCCGCACCTTTAAGTATATCCATTGAGATTGTAGTCACAGCTGAAATACCCATAGCTGTATTTACTATTTTGGATAACTCAAGTCCTAAGATCTTTTCTGCTTTTTGAGATTCTCCTTGTACTACCATTTCTAAGAATGCTTCTAAATGCATTTTAGAATATGGTGTAGCATTTGATCTAATATAATCATCAAAGCCTAGTTTCTTAGCTGCAATGTTTAAGATTGACTCTCCTGATGCTGTTGTTACTGCTGTTTCTCTTTCACCAATAATACTTCTAAAGGCTGTTATTTCTGCATGAATTTCATTCATAGCATTGTATTTTCTTGCCATTGCTCCAAATTGCAATACAGACTTTATTAAATCTACACTAACATCATCTGCATTCATAGGTTGAGTATAGTATACAGGAAGCATTGTCATTTTTTCTCCTGACAAACTTGCTCTACCATATGGTCTTGTATCTATGTCATCACCTTCCTTACTAAGATTTGTACCATATAAACTTTGATCATAACTTTGAATAGATACAGCTTCTTTTAGATTTGTTTTAACAAAATTACCAACTCCTTTTCTATACATTCTTTCATAATCTTCCATAGGTATAGAAGGTAGAATGTAACCCATTCTCTGAGATTCTGGTAGTAATTCCTGGTCTCTTAAATATACATCAGTTAAGTACTTATGATATTCTCCTTCAGGAGATATAGCATTACCATCTTTATCATATAGTTTTAACCATTTTTTACTTATGTACTTTTCAGCAGGTTCAGATAATATACCATAAAAAGTTTTAGCTCCTGTTTTAGAATCTACACTTTCAACTTTAGTAAGCCATTCTTGATATTCTTCAGCTGTTATAATACCTTTATCTAATTCAGCTTTTTTTTCATTCTTAATTTTAAGTATTTCTTCAGAAGATTTAGGTTGTCTGTTTTGTTTATACCATTGTCTTCTTTTTTTTCCCCAATCTTTAAGTTGTTTATCATATTGACTTACTTCTTCTGGTGAAGCTTCAGTAGATAAAGTTGGTTTTGGATTATCTTTATAAAATTGTCTTTCAGCTTCACCATATAAATTAAGATCAAACTTTTGGACAAAAGACATTTTTTTATCAATGACAACTGCTCCATTTTCTTTTATAGCTTTTCCTTTAAAATCTCTTCTTACTACAGAAATCTCTTCATAAAGACCTTCATTAAATTCTGCAACATTGTTTATAGTTCTTCCAGACTTAGTTCTAAACTCTTTAAGTTTATCTACAGCTTCATTTCTTTCAGCTATATCATCTATTCTAGATTCTTCAAATTGAGACTTAACCATTTTAGCAAACAAAGCAAGAGCACTGTCTTCTGAACTAATTAAAGGATTAAGTAAATAGTCAAACACACCTTCATCTTTTAATGACATCTTAAGAATACCTTCCATTCTTTCTTTATCAATAAGCATGTTTTGCCACTTGGTTAACTCTCTTTGAGCTGCTGCAATATCAGTTGCTTTTGCTTTATCAGATAAAGTAGATGTTTTAATTCTTTGAATTCTATCTTGATAAGTTTTTATCTGTTCAGTTATTGAACCAATGTTTCTAGTGTTTCTTTGAGCAACTAATACTTCTGCTAATAAAGGAGTTACCTGATTTATATAAGCTGTTCTAATAAAGTTTCTTATCTCTAATGCTGTAGTTAGTTTGTCCTGTGGGGTATATTCAGCTAGACTTTTTCTTTCTACTGGTTTCCCAAAATATTCTACAGCATCTGTTTTAGAAATCTCATCTAATATAGAATAGTTATTAGCAAAGTCATTTATGTTTACTAGACCTTCTAAAAACTCTTTATTATCAATCTTACCTTCTTGAAAATCAGCTATTAAGCTTTTAAAATATTTCTTAGCAGAAAGAGCTTTCTCAAATGAATCTTCTATGAATATATTAATAGAATCAACACCATCTAACTCATTAACCATTTTAGTTAATCTAGCTAGTTGAGCTTCTTGTTCTTTTTGGTTCTTAAGTTTTTTTCTGCTGAGAGCATATTTCTTTTCTTCCAAAAATATTTTTACTTTTTGTAAGGCTTCACCAAAATTAGTAGGAGCTTCATCAGGAGTAATGTTTAAATCATCTTGAAGTATATCTTCAAACTCTTCATCTTCTTTTACTAGTCTGTTCCATTCTTCTAGGGCACGTTCTTCATTACCATTTTCTTGAGCAAGAATTCTTCTCCATTCATCACTATTTTTATTGGGACAACTTCCTAACATAACTTATCAAGTATTTTTGTTATTTTATTATAATCTTCTTGTGTCTTAGCTTCGGCTAAATTATTGATTATATCATTAATATCATAACCTTTAGTAGCTAATTGTTCTTCTATGTTAGTAGTAGCTCTTAAAGTGATGAGTCTATCAAGAGCTTTATCTATAACTTCAGGATCTACAGGTGAATCAAAACCTGGTTCAGTTTCCTGCTTACCTGTCTCCATATTAAGGTTTCTCACATATATTTCACCCGTGGTTTTATCTACAAGATCATAGTTCCCAAACTTGTTAAGCTTGTACATTCTTATACCATCTGTACCACTATTGAAATCTGTTGGTTGTACACCGCCACTGTCAGTTAAAAGAAAATCATATACTTTCATATCATACTCAAGACTATCTATTGGAGCTGGACTTACTGGTTCTACAGTAGGTTGAGTAGATACAAACTTTTCTATTTGCTTATGTGCTTTATCAGAGTTTAATATAAAGATTTGTTCTGGTTCAAATACTACATAAGAAGTACTTCCTTTATCTTCTACTTCATTAATATATTTATACCCATTAGAATCAAGTGTTTCTTGTAAAATTTGCATCATTGTATTTCTATCAGAATACAGCGCATCCCATAAAGTATCAGAATCTATTTTACCTTGATTATATAAGTAAACTAATAAACCACTTTCTTCATTTCTATAACCATTTTCTAAGTATTCCCCATTTTCCTTAAGAAACTTATCAGCAGCTTTTAATACATCATCATCTAAAATATCTTTAAATAAAACAGGATTATTTATATTTAATAATACTGGATGTATTATATCACCTCTAAAATTAGATGCTTTAAGTGTTCCAAAATGAGTTCCTGCATTAACATTTTTAAAAGATTCTATCTTTTTATTGCTTCCATGAAACACAGGAAACTTAGTTGCTGAATCAGGAAATACACTATCTATAAACCCTTGTATTTGTTCATCTGTGTATTTCTTGTATGTAGGATCTAAATCTTTTAATTGTTTAATTTGTTCTTTTTGATAAGGGGTTCCTTTAACACTAGTAGATGATTGAGTAGCAAGTGCAGTTTTAAGTTGTGCTCTCCAATTAGTATCAGCCATATTAATAGTTGGTATACCTTTTCTTCTAGCCATTTCAACAGCTTGTCCTGTACCACCTTTAGGTCTTAAAGGATTACTTGTTTCCGGAGCATAAAATATTACAAAATCTACTGTATTGTCAAGATTTTTACCAAAAATTTGATTAGTATTTCTTGCCATTAATTTTATAGCACCTGGAGTAAGTCTATCTGGAGCAGGGTGTACTTCTTTAACTATAGCACTAGACTTTTCAGTAACTGCTTCATTATACTTATCAGCAGATACAATTCCTTTAACAGTTTTTCTTATACCATAAGGACCAAATAAAGTTTTGTTTTTACTTCCATCTGAAAAAGCTTTATCCGCACCCTCTTCATCTAAATTTGTTTCTTTATTTTTAAATGTAAAACCTGTTTGTAAAGTATATCCTAAACCGTCAAGATATTTAGCAACTTCAGTCATTTTATCAAGAACTTCTTGTGGAGTTTGTCTAGAACCAATACCTGCATAAGTCATAGTTGGGTTAGATGACTTATTAGGAAGACTATTTAATATAGGTTTATTAGTATTATCAACACTAGTAGATGGTTGAGCATTTCTAAGTTCTTCTCTTATTTTCATAAGAATTTCTGGAAATACTGTTTCCCATTTACCAAGATTAAATTTAGTTTTATGTGTAAGATTTGCAGTTCCTGTACTTAATAATAAATCTTTAGCACTTTGATTTTGCTCAAAACCTAATCTCATTGCTGATTCTAACTCTTGACTAGATATTTTATCCCATGCTGCAGAGTCTAAATTTTTAATAGTTTTAGATAACTTTTGAGCATCAAAACCTGTAGTAGTTGCAAATATTTTATTAGCGGTTTCTGTATCTCCAGCAAATAATGCTTTTTTAACTTGATATAAATGCTCTATTGTTTTAAATGTGTATTCTTTACCGTTAACTGTAGCTCTTACAGGGCCATTTAATAAATTACTTAGTTTTTTAAACCCATTATCATCAGTAGAATATATATTAATAGTACTAGTAGATGGTTGAGAAGGAGCTGGTGTAGGTGTAGTAGATTTTTGTTCACCTTCAACTTTAGGAGCTACGTACATACCTGTTGAAAGGTTAGCATTTTCATAGTATACTTCTCCAGACTCTTGGTCTATCATGTCATAGTTGTCATATTTGTTTTTAATCCATATAGCTGATTGAGGCATACCAGATCTTTTACCAGTAGATGTATTATAAAATGCAGGGAATAAAGTTTTAGATGTAAAGAATCTTTCTGGTCTTTTACCTCCTGATTTTTTTACATAAGCATTAAATAAATCTACATCTTCCTGATTTATTAATCTTACTAAAACTTGATCTTCTCCTTCATCATCATCAAAGGTTTCTAATGTACCATCATTAGCTGGTTTAGATGCTTCTAATGTAGCTAATTCAGTATGTATGTATCCTTTTGGAGAAACAAGATAGTTTTTAAACTTATCCATACTTACTACTGTATTGAATATACTATCAAGTGTTTCTTTATTTAGATAATTTGCAGTAAATGCTTTAGAACCAGATGTTATAATATTCTTATATCTAATAGGATCCAATGCTTTAACAAAACCTAATCTTGTTTTACCAATACCATTCTGATAGAACATTGCTAGTGAGAATAAATCAAACATCTCTGATATTCTTTTATTATCACTTGCATTCTCTTCTGCAGTTTTACTTTTATTCTGAACTTTAGTAATACTTGGGTCAGATAAATTTCTAATGTTGTTATAATAAACTGATGCTAGTTCTCCCTGTGCTTCTTTCTGATTATTTAATGTCAGAACTTTAGCTCCATCTGTATTTGTACCAGGTGTTAATTGAGCTGTGATAGGATAATTAATTTTAAGTGTGTCACCAAACTCATTAATTAAATTTAACAAAGAGTCAGAATAACTATACTTGGTTTTACCCATAATATATTTATTGTTATAACTACCTGCTAATGCTCTTTCTGATATGTAACTTTCATATGCATCACTAGCATTACCCATATTAACAACTCTTTTTAAGAAGTCATTATTATCTTCAAGAGACTCAATTGGATTATTTACTCTGATTGATTCTCTAGCAATAACATATCTATAGTAACTTGCTAATGTTTGGAATGGATCATCTTTAAGTTTAAATGTATCCAGGCCTCGGGCTCCATAGTTATTTTCTGATGTACTTGATTCTAAATATGCTTTGTTTGCATAGTCAGTTTCAATTCTAAGAGTGTTGATTGCAATACCTTCTTCAAATACTCCGGCATCTGTATCTAAATCATCTACAATTAACACAGGTCTATTATCTGTGTATGTATCAGGGATGTTTACTAACTCACCTTTCTCATTTGCAAAGTTAGATGTATAGTTTTGTAAGATAAAGTTTATTACTCCATTGTTAAACAAAGTACTAAATCTTTCTTGTCCATTTATACCTTTACCAAATGTTGGATTATTTCTAATCTGAGATGCTTTAGACTGATCAACAAATGCATCACTGATGTATTTAGTAATTTCAGGATTAAGTCTTAAGTTAAACAAAGGCTCTGTTAAATCTTTAATTAATTGATCTTGATTAAATGAAGATAACACAGACTTATTAATTAATTTTTCTAAGAATTCTTGGTCAATTGATTTACTTTTTCTTAAAGCATCATAAGCTTCCATTCTTTTAATTACCTGCTGTACTGTAGTAAGCTTACCAGTATCTGGAGAGAATGTTTGTTGTAAATCATTCATAACTTTAAACTGTCTTTCCAGTTCAAGATAGTTCATAAACAATGTAAGAGCTTTCATTGTCTTATCATCCTTTACACCATCTTTTAGAGTAGTTGTAGAAACATCTCCTTTTGGTAAAAATTCTTTTGATAATACTTCAGTAGTAAATGCAAAGTTCTCTACACTGTTTATTAAAGTACTATAAGAATAGACTGTGGAGTCTTGGTTTAAACTAGGATCCCATGATATTCTTTCAATATTTTGAGCAGCTAGTCCACCATTATTTAACTTTTTAATTAAATCTTCTAAGGTTGTTTCTGTAACACCAGAAACTTTTTTTACTTTATAATAATACGTAGTATCTTCACCTTTAGCTTTTAAGTCATTAAGAACATATCTTAGTTTAGCAACATTGATTCTGTCATAGATAATATCTAAACTATCTTTGCTAAAATTTTTAAGTACTTTATTTATGATGTTATTTGCTACACCACCTTTTTCTTGTCCACCAACTATTTTAGAATAAGCACTTTCTTTTAACTTTTGTTTTTCAAAGTACTCAGCAATAAGAGGTTGATTTAAGAAAAAGAATATTTGTTCTTCATCAACACCAGCCTGAAGCATGTAACTAAATACATCCATTGCTTCTGGAACTAGCTTTAATTCAAAAGGGAATGATTCTTTTGCTCTATCTAAAATACCTTGTAAAGCATGAGATGATACATCTGATATACGGGAACCTCTTTGAGTTCTCTCACCAGATAATGATATAACTTCTGCACCTTTAGCATTCTTAATTTTATTATGAGTAAATCTCATAACCACTGGCAATTCATAACCTGTCTCTACAGTTTTATTTAATGCTTCAATGAAAGAAGAAGCTTTATATGTAGCAGGCATCTTAGCTCCTACAGATTTATATATAGGATGACTCTTAGTTAACTTAGCCATTATACCTAATGAAGCTTCTAGAGATAAGTTAGCATCATGTTTATACAAATTGTATGTAGCCTCTAACACTCTTGTAGGACTAATTACAGTTTTTCTTTTACCGTTTTCATCAGCAGCAGAAAGCTTAGGTGCTTGACCATGAGTATTAGTATATCTGTTGTAACCTTTCTTGTTTTCTTCTAACTCAGGTACATATTTATCTACTAAGTATGTTCCGTTAGGTTTGGTTAAATATGCATAGTTCTCTGGTAACATTAAAATTTCTACAGCAGCATTTTTAAATCTATTCTGTAAATATTTTTTCTGTTCAGCAAGCAAAGCTCTTGAAGAAGGTCTTCCTTTTATAGACTTATTAGCTTTTTCAAGTGCTTGAGTTTCTTTAAGAATAGTAGTAAATTTATCTACTCCTTTAGAAATAACCTTACCATCTCTATCTAAATTAGGGAAAGTCATAAATAACTTATCACCATCAAAGTCAGATCCAGCTTTAGCAACTATTTCTGTTGGTAAAATAATACTATTACCAAATGGTTCAGGTAAGAAATGCCATACTGTTGCTGCTTCAATTGTATTAGTTGCATCATTAGGAATTCTTGGACCAAACATAGTAACAGCATCCTTATTGTCTTTTAACCATTTAGGATCTTTAATTACCTCATTAAGTCTATCAATAGTAGAGATTTTTTCTCCATCTGTATGCTTACCATTTAAGAGTTTAACAAACTCACCTTGTAAAGCAATAGCAACTTTCATCTCAGTACTTCTACCATTCTCATTATATCCATAAAAAGGAAGAGTATTTGTACCTAACCATTCTTTAATTTCTTTTGGATCAGTTAGAGTACTGTATTGAGAATCCCAAATACCATTAGTAAATGTACTTGGTGTTTGAACTAAAGGTTCCCCATTAGTTTTTTGTTTAATTAATCCATTCTGCAAAAAGCTCATGATAAGCTTTTCAACAGTGTCAGCTTCTGGATGTAATGATAAATCCATTGCTAATTGATTATCATTATCAGTATTAAGAAGTCTGATTAAATGATCCGGAGCATCTCTGTTTTTTAATTCATCTCTGATAACTTCAATAAACTGTGTTAAGTTGCCTATGTATCTACCATCAATAAGTTCAAAACCAATTTCACTTAATAACTCTTCTTTTAATATTTCTGAGTAATCTTCTACTGAAGATAAATATTCATCAAGAACTGGCTTATTTTTTTCATTAATAAGACCTCCTTCTGAGTAAAGGTTGTCAAGTAAGATACCTCTAGTTTGTGTAGCTATAGGAAGAGAACCTTTAAAGTGCTCATTGATAACAGTTACTTCTTTTAAGTTGGCCATGTAAATAGGATTAACTGTAAAAGCAGTATCCTCTTTAATAGCTTTCTCATCTTTATTAGCAAAAATATTATCTATTTTACCATCTGTTGTTAAGTTAGCTCCTTTAGAACATGAGTCAAATGCTACATACTGAATGTTTTCTCTTAACATTTTCTTATGTAATTTATCTAACTCGGAACCTTCTTGTGCATTAACCCCTGGTATTAATGGTATAACAGCAAACTTATGCATTCCTCTTACTGGTAAGAGATTGTTTTCTATTGCACCAAAGTAATGTAATTTATATACCGGGAAATAATCTTTTACTGTCTTAGGACTTATCTTTTCTCCTTTGATAATTCTTTGATAAAGATTTTCTTGAGCAAGTGTAAAACCTCTTCCTGTTTTGTGTAATGTTCTATATGCATCAAAAGTCATATAAGCCATACCATCACCTTCTTTCATTCCCATAAATGGCTTAATATCTTTTTTAATAAGCTCATCTATAGTTTTAGAATCATAGGTTCCGGCATATTCTTTTTTCCATGCTTTAACCATATCATCTAAGTATAATGAATCTCTTACAGCATCTTTTATGATAGCTGTATTTAAAGTTTCACCATACATGAATTTATTCTCTTCAGATATTTCTGGCATGTTTAAGCTAGCATAGGTAACTTTATTGTAGTTGGTATTTATGAAATCTGAAATACCTTCATCAAAATTAAACCCAACACCATCTGAAGTTGAACCTGGAATACGCTTAGTCCAATCTTCTTTATCATGACCCCATTGTGCATGATCACCATACACAAGCATTGATGTCTCATACTTGTGAATAAAGTCATTGTATAAATAAGCTTTTAGTATCTTTTCAGTTAATGTTTTATCTTTCTTTAAATTATTAAGTGTATTGTTATCTAAACTTTCAGCTTTGTATCCCAGTTTTTCAAAAATAGACTTAGACAAGAATGGCATTTTTTGGAAATACAGCTTGTCTATTTCACCAGTTTTCTCATTAAAGTAGTCTATGATATCATTAGTTATCATTTTTCTTAATGGCTTACCTCTTAAATAGTCTACTAAAGGAACATCTACTTGTTCATCAGCTAATTTATAAAGCTCATTCTTAGTTTCTTGTCTAAGTACAGAATCAAATGCAGAAAATACTGAGCCGGCAGGTACATCATTACCAGTACCATCATTAACTAATTTGTTATATCCAGTAACTTTTAAATACTCTTCTTTGTTTGCTCCTCTGAATTTTTTAATTCTATCAAATTCACCCTGAATATAGGGAAGTATATTATTACCAATAGCATAGATTTCACCATTGAGTCTACCTTTTTCATCCGTTTTAGTAAACATATCCATGTCTACATAAAGATTTTTATCTGTGCCTTGTAAAAGATAACCTACTGAACTTCCTTCTATACCTCCTACAACCTTAATACCATATGAAAATTTCTTTTCAGAGTGTCTTGGGAATTCAGCTACACCACCTAAAAGCATAGTATGTAACTCTTGTAAGAACTTAGACTGTGGGTCTAGTTCAGTAGTAGTATTACCTTCTGCTTCTTCTACTTCTACATCTCTTCCATTTTTCTTTATTGTTTTTTTATTAGACATAGATGTACCATCTACAGCCATTAATAAAACACTTTTACCTTCTATTTTTTTACCGTCTGCACCAAATAAACTTTTTATTATGTTTAATTGAAGTGTGTGAGGATTAATAGCAGGATTTAGATAAGACATATAACTAAATCTTGGGTCTGTCCAAAGCTGATGCATTTCATCAACTTCATTTAATGCATATACATATGATGCTGCAGAACTCCAATTCATCTCTTGGTATCCAGTATTTCCATTTGCACGGATAACACCAGTAGTTGCAGAATCAAAACCATATTTAGATTGTAATTCAGCAAGTCTCTTTAACTGTGTAAGCTCTTTTACGGAACCTTTAAGATTAGATAGTACACCAACAGGAACAATATTTTTAAGAACATCAATTGGATTTTTCTTAAACATATCAAGATACTTGACTTTATCAGCTGTTAATGCTGGGTCACCTTCTTTTAGATTGTTAATTTCATTGAAGCCTTTAACAATATCAAATATATAAGGCAAACCATAATAATCAAAATTAGCTACAAGTTCCTTTTTAATATTATCATTGTTATCTAAATCAATAGCCATTGCTCTAGCAAAGTCTAATGCATCTTTTTCAGCTAGTTCTCCTTTAGTACTAAAGTCTTTTACTAGATTAGCTAAGTTTAATGTGGATACATTATCTTTAGACTTATTAATGTATGAGTTAGCTTGGGTGCTTTTAAATAAAGCCATCCACCTATTTAGAGTGTTGTCAATAGCAATAGAAGATTCTTTAACTCTAAAATCTATAGTTCTGCTATCAGCATCATTGAATGCAAATAACTGCATGTACTTAACTCTAAATTTACCAAAGTCTTGCCAGAATCTTAAACTAACATCTATCTCATGTGTGTTTTTGATATTGCTTGGGTCCGGATATTTCTTTTCATATAATTGTTTAAGTTCAGGAAACTTCTCAGCTTCTTGTCCTAATTTTTCATATGCTTTGTATCTGTCTCTTTCTCCACCAATAGTTTTAGCTAGAATAGTAAATACTTTAGCAAAGTCTGCTCTTTCTTTAATACCAAATCTATCTGTTGGTGTAGTACCATCAGGATTAACTTTAAACAAACTTTTGATAAGATAATTAGTTTCTTTACTCATCATTTGTTGTAAAGACAATGTTCCTGTCTTAGGTTCAAATGCACCTGTGTCAGATTCAGTTTCATCTACAACATCACCATCCTGAGTAATTTCTTCTTTTGATTGGTTCTGTACTTCTATATCAAATTTGTCTTTACCAATTTCATAGTCAGTATTTTCCATGTGGTATTTTATAATACCATGTTTTTCATCACCCCAGTTAGCTATTGTATTTTGTAGAATTCTTATGTTATCTCTAACTAATTGTTGTTTCTCATCAACAAGAATATTCTTAGCATCTTTATTTTGTATAAGTTCAGTATATACATCAGCTTTACCTACTTTATAGTTCTCAAACTGTAATGGAGCATCTTCTAATTTAGATATGATAACAATATCAACAGGTCTTTCATCTTTAGTAATTTCTTTATGCTTGTAGAAATCACCAAGTATTTTAATACTGTCTTTATAGTCTTCTCCTCTTACTCTTTCACCACGTTTTAAAGATGGGTTTAGTTTACTAAAGTCATCTACCTGAGATGCTAAGAAGAAGTATTTATCTTCTCCTTTTTTATTCTTCATTACAGCTACTGCATTATCAGAAATTTCTTTTAATGTAGTATATGTATTAAAGTCTTTTTGACCTTCAACTTTTTCTAACTTATCTTTTTCTTGTTTAAGTATTTCTTGAAGTCTATTTTTTGTTTCACCATATAACCAAGTTCTTTTAGCTGGTTCAGTAAGCATTAATACACTTGCTGACTTAAGACCTTTTGTATGTAATTTTTTTTCAATATACTCAGGAGTTACTTTGTCTCCTGCTTTAAGACCTTCTTCAGCAATTTGTTTTCTTGTTTCAACAACTCTAGTATCATAGATATCATCAATTATTTCAGCCCAGATACCATCTATAGTATTAACCATTTGACTACTATCTTGAGGACTTAAGGCATCTTCTTTTGTATTAACTACTTGTCTTGCTCCTCTATCTAATTCATATAACAAAGCATTATCAATACTAGCTTGGTAGCTGTTAAATCTACCAAGATATAAATTATCAAATAGCTCTTTAGCCATTGGAGAATTCATACTATCTATCTGAATATTTTGTTTCTTAAACTTATTAAGGTATTTGCCAAATAGTTGTTTTAAGAAGTTTAGTATTTGTCTAAAGATTGTATTCCTTTTTGGAGCATTTTGTTTTGCTTTACCAGTCTTAACATAATTTCTAAAGTCTTCAGCTAACATTTCTTCAAGTTGTCTAAAACTTTTATTAGCATGTGGTTGATTACCTTTAGCATCAGTATAATTCTGAAGTTCCGTGTATAGCTCAATCTTTTTTTCCTTAGTTAAAAACAACTGAGAGAAAGCATGCCACGCTTCATGGTATGCTGTAAGATTTTGGTAAAATGAACCGTTAGCCTTATTCACTTTAATAGAACCCATTTTCTCATTTGTATCAGCTAAGACTGCACCGTTAACTACAAATGTGGCAAACACATCTGAATTAACAATATTAGCTACATGCTCTAATGATATAAGGTCTCTTAAAGGTTTAAGTTCTTTACTGTTCCACCACTTCTTAGCTTGAAGTATTTTAACAGGATTTATAAAATCTTTACTATAACCTTTTCTGTCAAATGAACCTGGTATAGAATCTAAGTCTATCTTACCATTTGATTTAAATATCTCACTAACTGCAGAATTAGTACTTTCAGGAGCCGGTGCTTCAGGTTCAGTTAAGATTTGTACTATTTCTTTTTTCTTACTTTGAGGTGAAGGATTATGATCTTTTGTATATGCTATTCTATCATAATACTCATCCTCTCTTTTTTGTGCTAGTCTTTCAGCTAAACTTCCAGCCGCATCTAATCTACTGGCATCTTTACGGGATAAAGATAATTCTCTTTGTATATCAGCAGCATCCTCACTTTGATTTTTAAAATTTGTAGTAGCTACATTACCTACATACTTGTCACCTAAGTATACCTCAACTACATCTGAAAATGTTTTTTTATCACTTGTAATTAGCTCAGAAACATATTTAAAAGTAACTGATTTACCAATATCTTCATTAGTTAATCTAGTTATATTAGGGTCTTTATAATAGTTGTAAAAACTAATTTTATTACCATCATCTTCAAAAATATCCCATAATGTATCTTTAGTACTATCTTGGTTTATTTTACCTGTAATATTTTTTCCTTCATTAAGTCTCTTTATTAAATCCATTTTAGTAGATAAAATTGGATTAAATTGGTCTGATGAAGATCTAGTATTTTTAATTATTTGACCTAGTGTACTTTCTGGAGTAGTGTAACTAACTGAATAGTTATAAAAACCAGGGTCTGCATTTATTATTTTTACTTCAATAGGAAGAGTACTTAAAAACTCAGTGTATGATTTATCAATAAATCTTGTTCCATCTTCAGATAATCTTTGATATGTTTTACCAAGCTTATCACTATCATATGACATGAACACAGCATTAGTCTGACCTTCTTTATTGTTTCTGTAACCACCATTCATTAAAACATTAACAATTCTTTCTTTAATGATTTTAATTTGTTCTGCAGATAGTTTTTTTAAATTAGTATCAGTTAATAAGTCTCCTTTTTCATTTACTGGATTTTTAAACTTAAAGTCTTTGTACTCATTAAAATATAAATACTTAAGATCTTTATCAAAATTAAACTTATATTTTTTAGTAGTACCTAAAGTATCTAAGGAAGCTGGTAAGAATTGATCAACAAAAACTTTTTTAGCAGCTAATGGGATATTAGCATTAGTTAAAACTGAAGCTACTTCATCAGCAACATCTTTTGTAATTCTTGGTCTATCTAATGCAAACTTACTACCATTAATTATTATTGATGCTTCACCCTTTCTTAGTGTAGCTGTAGCTCTTGGAGCTGTCCTAATAGTTCTATATACATCAGTAGTAATACCGGGAAATTTAGTAAGCTCATTCAAAAGAATATTTGTTGAACTTAAATTAGAAGGCACACCTGTAGTAATACCTGTAACTGGTAATAACTTTTCTTTATCTGTTAATTCATTCTTTAATGCTTTCTGTTGTAAGTCATACAACTCTTTCATTTGCTTTTGTTGCTCTGCTACAACTAAATCAAAGTATTCTCTCTTTGTTCCATCTATTTCTGGATTGTAAGTCATTTTTGCAAACTCTTCTGGAGAAAGAACTTGGTCTTCTTTATTATAGATATCTTTTACTGTATACTTACTTCCGTCTTTTCTTACAGTTCTCATGAACTGGTATACTAACTTTCCTTTTTCACTATCAGTTAACTTACCTTCATTATCTACATAGATATTACTACCAAATTCATCAGTAAGAATAAGTATTACTCTTTGATTTACTTGTGCAATTGCAGGATCAACTTTAGATTTGTTTTTTATAATTGTTCTAGAAGCAGCTATCTCATCTCTAGTTTCTTTATCAAGCATGTCTAGGTTTAGACCTCTAGCAAAAAGATCTAAATTTTCTGCACGGAACATTAACTTTTTACCTTCATAAATAACACCATCAGTAGTATCACTCATGGCTTGTATTTGTTTTATGTTCTCAAAAGTCTTAATGATATGTATCTTTTCAGGATTAATATCTTCAACTGTTATACTAACTTCAGATTTATTATTAGGATTAATCTTAATGTAGTTTTGAAGAGTACCTCCCCAAGGACTTAATGTTTTAAATCTATTTGATTCAACTACAGTTACTGGTTCTTCAGGTATTGGAATTTGATTAAGCTGTAACTTATTAGCTTCATTAGCTTCATTTTCAATTTTATTTGGTACAGGATCTGGTTTTACTGAGTATTTATCAATTACAGCTTTGATACCTTCATCTGATTTAAACTGAGCATTTAATTTTCTAAGAGATTTTTCATCTAGAGCCCCAACAAAATCAAGATTTAGTAAAGCTTTTTTGTTAGACAAATTAGAAACAATAGCAGGAATCTGTTGAACAAATTTAGCTGCAGTATCAGTATCTTCTTTACTGGAAATTTTATTAAACAAATCTTTCATGAAAGCATCAGCATCAAACTCAGTACCTGAGTCTAGTGCATCTTTCATTTTTTTATAAGTTAGTTTAAATAAATTGTCAATCTGGGAAGGAGATAGGGCACATGTTATACTCATGATTATTTACAGGTTAAGTCTTTTAATAAAGTAGCTTCAGCATCTTCTGAAGATTTAATTTTATCAGCTTCAGCCATTAGTATATCAGTTTTATCTGCGCTTTCTAATAAGGCATCTACACTATCTTCAGTTTGATTTACAAACTCTTGTTCTTCTTTAGTAAGTGGAGCTGTTTCAGGAGCTGCTTCAGACCCTAATAAATCTGATTCAGTCTTGTAGTTTTTATTTAAATCATCCATAGTAACAGTAAGTTCATTTCCTTCACTATCTTTAAGAGTAACCGTGTTATTTTTATTAATAGTTTGGACAGTAAATTTATCATTTTTTGAGTAAAGAGTCATACCTTTTTTGACAATAATTTTATCTAATTGTTCTTCAGCATCAAATTCTTCAAGCTCTCCTTCAGTTACTTCTTGTTCAGGTATAAATTGTTCTTCTACATAACCTGTTGTGATTACTATAGCTTCATTTATACTATTAAGATCATTTATCTTATCCTGTATAGTTTTCTTAACATTATCATTTTTAGTTTTTTCTAATGTTCTTTCTAATGCATAAACTTCATTCTCAATAATATCCAGTGCACGTTTAATATTACCTGCAGTTATTTCTTCTTGGGCAGTATTTAAAGCATTTGTAATAGCAGTATTTGATTGATTAACTTTTGTGCTAAACATCAAGTTGAAAATATCACTTTGATAATCTTTAAACTTCTTAGCTTCTGCAGTAGTATCACTATTAGCAGATAAATACTGAATTCTTTTTACAGAGTTATGTATTAATAAAGAGACATCACTTGTGTTATAGTTTTCTTCTGCAATAGCTTGATACTCATCATCAGTTATAATACCTGATAGATGTAATGTATCTGCTGCTATTAACTGACCCATTGTAGGTTTATATGTTTTACCTTCAAACATTTCTTCATGTGTAGCAAATCTTTGAGCAAATGCTTTATCTTTTTCAAGTTGTTCTTGTATAAAAGCACTCTCAGGACTAAGATCTATTTCATCAAAAGATATATCTGATTTAGTTTGAGCAAGTCTAGTTACTAATTTATCTACATCATTTTTACTTTTTGTAGCAAGATTAGTATATTTAGTTACTATTTTATCAATTAAATTTTTACCTACAACTTTACCCAATGCTAATTGCTTTTCTTTCAGTAACTCTTTTAAAGCTTCTGGTACAGTAAGATTATTTAACTCTGCAAACTCATTAATTTTATTTTCTATGTTTGCTAATTCTTTTTTGTTTTCTTCAGTATCTTCATTTGTAATAGCTTGTAAATCAGTAGTGTAAGAATCAAATTCTTTCTTAGCTTTGTCTTTAAGACCTGGCATGAACTTAACAGTAGATGGTGGGAATAATATATCTAGTCTATCCTGTACAGTATTTCTATATAATGGAATAAACCATTCAGATGCTTTTTCAGTTGTTGAGTTCATTATTAATTCACCAAACTCATTTCTTTTGTAAGTACCATCTTCATTTTTAACAAACTCAATTTTATTGTATACAGCTGGAGCAGACATATTAGGCTGACCTGCAGATACCATTTGATTTGTTTCTTTATTAGATGCTCTCTCTATAGGTAGTAAAGCTATACCAGATACCGGATAATCAATCATTCTTTCAAGCATAGTAGCATAACCACCTTGTTGTAATGTATACTCTTCTCTTTTAGTATAGTTTAATTTCTTAGCATCCTTACTGTTCTTATTAAAGTTTTGCCATTTTCTTTGTTCACCAGATTTAATATCCACTATCATGATACCATTCTT
>Ga0209107_10000769_pt1 | contig 18278 bp, 13 predicted proteins | sample LakErihyJuly2011_2_FD_187460 | JGI IMG/M metagenome (GOLD analysis project Ga0209107, IMG submission 187460) | Freshwater microbial communities from dead zone in Lake Erie, Canada - CCB hypolimnion July 2011 (SPAdes) (version 2) | ecosystem: Environmental > Aquatic > Freshwater > Lentic >... | reverse complement strand
GTTGCATCCATTTGAGCAAAGCCACGGTTCGAGCGATTTAAAACAGGATTTGAACTGCGCACTAATTTCCCTTTCTAGGAAATCTCTCCCCATTCGGGGCGAGGTAGGTAGTACTAATTAAACGGCATTTTCCTGAGAATTTCATTACAGGATTGCCGAAGATGTAGCCCCTACGCCTGCGTGAGGCTATAAAGGTGCGCAAAAACGCTCATGTGAACGCCGGGTCGACTAACCGTGTCGGTGACTAACGGTTGTCGGATGTGATCAAATCTGAAGATAGGTGCTCGTTCGCCGCGATTTGGGAGAATCCACATTCGTCGCACTGGACGTAAAGCCCACCGCCCTTGTTAAAGAAAAGTTCAAGTTCGCGAGAATGACAAATTGTGCACTCTGGAATATCTATTACCTGTTGCATGACAACCTCCCCTCGATGACAGGTAGAACTCACGGGGAATTGTCTATATCTTGACATCCAGGCTTTGCACCGAGTAATCGAACACGGTTAATAAAGTGCGAACAGTGGCTTAATTAGTTAGTGCCCCGAGTGGGGGTCCAACCCACACTGGGAGGATCTATTTCTTCTTATATCCGGCAGGGCACTTAGGGCTAACTGCCGTGACCTTTTTGGTTACTTTTCCTTTGATGCAGGTGATTGATTTCTTGGTAGATGCCGCACTTGGCTTTGCTTGTGCTGGCTTCATAAAAAACTTTAAAGTCGGTGAGGAATAGTGATAACCGGCAGCATTTAATTGGAATCCGTCTTGTATCAGTTTGCTCGTTAATGAAGCTAATACTGGTGACTCTCCAGGATAGGTAATCTCCATCTGGATACGACCACTTGCGTCGGCCGCTGTCTTATTCCAGAAACATTTTGTAAATGCTGATGAAAAAACTCCTTCAAATCTTCCAGCGGCTGGCTTGCCTGTCGAGAGCAAATGAGGATTATTGACACTCAAAGAAATTGATTCTGAAGCACTTTCAAAACTAGGCAAACCAACCCAAAATGCATCAGTCATCATTACTGGATTCAGACCGCCGCAACCTTTCGAGCGCAATACTGTTCCCGAGCTATCATTAATGTCAATCGTTCGGATGCTCCACATATTTGTCTCGTAATCGTTCGATTGTTCAGGCTGCCCTCCATTTTGTGGATCAGAAATAATTCCTGCAGCATTTCCAGGTTCCCCTTGGTAGGTAAACACTCCATTGCCATCAATTTTTTCATATGTAACTCTTGAGTTTAATAAGGTTCCCGTAGTCCAGGCAGGAGTGAAATCTTTAGCAATAATTCTCGCTGTGAATTCAACCCCCGGCTGCAATGCGTGACCGATTCTGCAATTCAATTCTGACGAGCGCGTGCTGCACTTGCCGCTAGAAAGAAATTTAGCAGGACTATCCCAACCACCCGAGCTGATAAAAAATAGCAGGGCACCTGGAGGTAAATTTGTGTATCTGTCTGAATTAGGCGGCTGTATCCATCCAATTACTTGGATTAAGTCTTTTCCATCTTCATTTTTAAGGCCAGGTACTCTCATCTGAAGATAGGTACACGAAGTCTTTATTCCACTCACGTTTTCGCATTCCACAATTGAACTACGACCAGTTGCTATAGCCTCAACTTCCTTACCGTCTGAAAATGAAGCTGTTATTTTCTCTACGCAGTTTGTTTTAATATCCCCACTACAAATTAGAATTGGAGTGGAAGTGTAGCTCTCTACAGAGGATGCGGCTGGGGCCCAAAAAAGGTAGGCAGTAAGAAGAATGAATACAACTTTTATCGTAAATCTCTTCACTTTCATAGCCTACGCCTTTTAGGAGGTATTTCTAGATCGGTAGTGCAGACTCCCACACATTCAGAATTAAAAACTGGGGTCCGCTCCGGCCCAATGGCTGGAGTAGGTGCAGCGCGAGCTATTTCTTTTTATACCCAGAAGAGCACTTAGGGTTCATTGCCGTGACCTTCTTGGTTACTTTGCCCTTCACACAGTTGATTGTAATTTGTTTGGAGGTGGGCTTAACCGGAGAGACGCGCTGCTGACCCAGATTCACACTGATTTTGTTTGTGCTGTAGTGGAAGCCAGACGCCGAAAAATTTAACTGCCCCTCTGAGCTTCCTATTGAGGTGGCTGCCACTTGCTTAACTCCATCTTCCGTAACTACCGAGATTGATGCGCCCATTCCCAGGCTGGATGATCCCCAAATACATTTTGCGACTTCATCTGCAATGCTTAAATTATAAGTTCCAAGGTTGACTTCACCATTTTCTTTCAATGCGGTTGCGGCGACTTTAAAATCTAGATTTCCGCTTGAATCAAGCTTTGGGGGTCCTTGCACAAAGACGGTCGCATTAGTTGAAATAACACCACTAAACGAGGGACCTGAACTCATCACACTTTTGCATTTTGAAACCCACAAATCTCCAGACTCCTCTAGCGGTATAACTGAAAATTCCCAAACACTGTGCTCAATCGTTAACTTAGGATCAATGTATTTTTCAGTCGATTTCCATTGATCAATTGCATTCCACCCAAGGCCGTACCAACTTTCACCACCACTATTATTCGTGTCTATTCCCCAGTTCTTTTTTAACTGCTCAAACCAATTTTGATCAAGTTTTACAGTATTCGCGCCGCTACTGCTTGCAGTTGGAAATTCATCAAAAGCTTTTTTATGCGGGCTTCCAGACCACCAATCATTGAATCCTTCTAAAGTTAGTGGAACCTGAGTGATGCCCGCTTGAATTTTTACAGGAAGCCCTTCGAAAATTACCGCAATTGGCTTTTCTTTACCTAAGGACTTTGAATACGCTCTAGTTTCTGAAGTTCTAGAGGTAACCCAATTAGACAAACTTTTTTCATTGAATTGTGGTGAAAGTTGGGTACTTACCCGAAACAATGTATTTTGTTCAAAATCGGTCTTTACCAAGCAATAGTCATAAATTCCATTTTGGGGATTCGAATCAACTAAGGGGTGAAAATTATTACCTTGGAAAAATGAATCACCGTACCCCGTACGAGCGCACCAAGTATTATTAGAATCTAGTTTTTTGTATTGATTAACATCAGTGATGTTTACTTCGATAACTGGAGTCAAATTTAATTTGAATTGTGTATACCATTTAAATAGAGCGTCATAGCCAATTGAAATTGTAGCCAAATATATCTGCTTACCGCGATTTGTATCAATCTCCCAAATACTGCTTCGAGCAGAGTCAAGCGGCCAAATGTTGTTCCTTTTTGAATCAATATCTTCCGTAGTCCATTCCAAATATCGATCCCTATTACTTGTTTTGAAGGGCTTCGTAGTCACGGGAAGATATTTGAGAAAAGTTGCTGATGACCAGTTAGATTCCTCTTGATTCTTAAATTCTATTGAATTTATGCATCTTTCTGTAATTTCTTTGGAACATTTTGGAAAGACCGCATTACTCCAATTCAAAGAGGGATTATTTATGTCAGTTATTTCAACTCGCGGAATATTTGAGAATTCAGGCCGCGGTGGAATTTGCCATTGGCCTACCCAAGCCAATTGATAGAAGCCTGGGATAAGTGGTGCCATATAGGACGCCGGTGCAAGGTGAGGAAAGGATGGAACTTCAGCTCGGGAAGTAGATGGAATCAAAAGACAGATAACTGAAAGCAATACGGCTAAGGTGCGTTTCACAAGCAAATGTTAGCGAAATAGAACATCGTAAAATAGAGGCAATCAATTATTTACAAACCAGTGCCCCGAGTGGGGGTCGAACCCACACTGGGAGGATTTATTTCTTCTTATATCCGGCAGGGCACTTAGGGTTAACTGCGATCACCTTCTTGGTTACTTTGCCTTTGACGCAGGTGATGGTGTTTATCCTCGGCTTAGTCTGAGCTGTTGCTAACTGTGTAAGTCTCACCTGAATCGTCGGAGACGAGTAACTAAAATTGTAAGCTCCTAAATACAGCCATCCATCGCGTTCATTCACAACTTGTGTCGCAATCTGTTTTTCGCCAGTTGCATATGCGATCGATATTGAAGCTTGAATTGGTGCACTAGTGAATTTGTATAAGCATCTGGCAACATCAGACCTTAGTACCAAGTCGTAATGTCCTGAAGTTACTCCTCCATTAGGATCGTAATGGAGCCCACCAACTTTGTAGGATAGGACTCCACCTTGAAATGAGGGTGGTACGGCATCAAATACAGTTGCGTTTGTAGTTACAAGCCCCACTAATTTAGAGTCATCTTGAAGGCATTGTGTTGTTGAATTGTTATAACTGTTAAGAGACCAACGAGTTTCTTCACTTACACTTTTGTCATTTATTGAGTCTTTGATTGCGTCGAGAACGTTAAACACTCCATTCGACCCCCTGTATCCAAAACCAGAAGAGTTAGGGTTGTCCTCTAAACTCTTCTTGAAAAATTCTGGCGCATTCGCCCTCTCTATTACTGACACAGCCCTGCCCACTGTCGCTGGAAGTCCTCCAATCACCAATTGATTCGTGCGACTATTTATCTTTTGAACACTGATTTCGGCCTTGGTGAGTCGTCCTCCGAGCCAACCTGTAACCGTAGTTGGGACACGTATTGAAACTCGGGCAGCCACATCTTTGGGAAAGTTGGCCGTTTTCCCGCGCTGATTGCTTTCAGACCAAACTATATTCTCTCCAAAAGATGAAACGCCAAGGCGTTTACGTCCGTTCTTATCTACAGTTGTAGAAATAGACTGTTCCGTGAAATTTCCATTTTCAAGATTAAATGGAGTTATTCTCAAATCTAAACCTTCGAATCTGGGTTCCTTTTGGTTAATCGCAGTTGGATATATTTCGAAGGAAGCATAAACAGCATATCCATCTATGTTCAAGGCACTGTCGACTTCTCGCGGTTCGAATAAGCTGATGGTTCCCCCTCCTGGGTAGCCAATTTCAGCTATCGACTCCTGAATAGGGCCCTTGATCTGACGATTAAATTTTGCCTGTTGCCAGTTGCCATCTCCATACTTCAGCTCTAATCGTTCGATGCAATACACATAAGCACCTTCAGCGCATACGGGAAGTACGACGGTTCCAAAGTACTGAGTATAGAAATTTCGAGTTTCGGGAACGCAGTCACCCAATCCCCATTGTGGACAGAGCACGGTTTCGAAGTCTTTCTCATCGGAAACATTTGTTTTTCGCAACGCAAGGTAAGACGGATAATTGAACCACTCAGATTCGTGAATAGTTACCCTGAATTGTTGCTTTGGATCAAAAGAAGTATCGGCTGCGTTTACTTGAGGAGTGGTAGTCAAAAGTAGAGGAAGAAACGTAATGGCAAGAGCCATTATAAGAATTTTAGGAACCTGCTTCATAACTTAACAATACTCTTCAGTAGAAATAATCAGTAGTGGGGTATACGGGTAATTGGTCAGTAACTTAAGTACCCCGGGTCTGCTTTAGCCCAATGGCAGAGGCAGAGGAGTGAGAGCTTTGCTCGAGTGCAGATAATCAGGGGCGAAATGAAATGAGAACCTGGTTATCGCCTTCAAATCCTCCGCAGGTTATGTATTAATTGTGTATGCATTTATGTATGCATTGTTAATTCATTACTGGATTATTTCTACTGAGTGCGCGATACTTTAAGCACGAACTGGTGCCCCGAGTGGGGGTCGAACCCACACTGGGAGGATTTTAAGTCCTCTGCCTCTGCCATTGGGCTATCGGGGCCATGCGATGAAAGTCAGAGTCTACTTGCCTTTTTTATTACAGAATCCAACATCTTTTCCGTCAATTTGCCCGTAAATGTGTTCTGCTGGCTGGGATGGTAACTACCAATGATCCTTCGTTTTATTCCATCTGGCCCAATAAATGTTGCAGTGGCACCATGACCAAACTTTGGTTTTGGCTTTGGAATCTCAAATCCTAATTCTATAAGTGTTGCAAGGAGTGTTGTCCAAGCAAGGTTTCCGAGAGCAAGGAAGGAGCGTGCGGTGGGCATTAAGAGTGCTATCTCATCTTTATAGAAAGGTGCACAAGAAGTTTTCTCTTCGGTGCTTGGTTTGTTATCTGGTGGCGCGCAACGGACTGCGCAGAGAATTCGGGTATTGATTAACTCTTGGCCATCATCTTTGCTATTGCTAGTTGGAATCTTGGCAAGACCGTTCTTGTGAAGTGACTTATAGAGCCAATCCCCTGATGAATCACCAGTAAATACTCGTCCCGTGCGATTAGCGCCATGTGCACCGGGTGCAAGTCCGAGGATAATTATTTGTGCATCTGCGGGGCCAAAACCAGGAACTGGTTTACCCCAGTACTTTTCATTTTCATAAGCTTTACGTTTTACAACAGCGACTTCTTCGCGCCATTGCACAAGGCGTGGACATTTCTTGCATTTAACTATTGCAGAATCTAAAAGATCGAGCGATTTATACAAGCGACCAAGCCATTCCATCGAGGATATCTGATTCAGATGCAACGAATTCAGATGCACCGGTTGCACGCATAACGCGTGAGAGAACTAGTGATCCTGCAGAAATTACATCTACGCGACCTGGGTGCATGTAACCAAGTGATTCGCGTTGGGTGCGGGTCATTTTGATAAAGGCTTGCGAGACTTGATGAACTTTTTCGGCTTGGATATGTGAAAGGTGAATTGAGTAGCGATCGTATTCTGGTAGATCTAGCGCAGCTGCTGCAACAGTTGTTGCGGTGCCAGCAACTGCGATCAAAGTTTTCGCTGTTGTGATTGGAACGATTTTGGCAGCTTGTGCGATCGCTTCATCAATATCTTCTGTTGCTGAAGCCACCTGGCCAGGGTCAGGTAGATCGCCTGTGAAGTGACGCTCTGACATACGAACACATCCGATATTCACACTCTTGGCTGCTTCAACCGTGCTTGTGCCGTATACAAATTCAGTTGATCCGCCGCCAATATCGACGACAAGAAATGGGCCATCGGTTGCTGGTAAATCTTTGGTTGCACCCATAAATGAAAGGCGCGCTTCTTCCTCTCCGGAAATAACTTCGGGGCGAATGCCTAGACGCTCGAACACGCCTTCGATAAAGAGATCGCGGTTTGTGGCATCTCGCGTGGCACTTGTTGCACAGAAGCGAATCTTTTCAACACCACGTTTTGCAATCTCGGCTGCGTAAATATCAACTGCTGCGAGTGTTCGCGCGATTGCATCCGGATGGAATTGACCTGTCTTATCAACACCTTGTCCTAAGCGGACAACTTCCATTAAGCGAATGACTTCGCGAAAGTTGGTGCCATCGATATCAGCGACAAGTAGGCGAATTGAATTGGTGCCACAATCTATGGCTGCTACTCGCATGGTTGCTCTTTCCACCAATCTGGAAGTTTAGAAAGTGCTTCATCACCAAGTGGATTAACGTCTGGGCCGGCAGAGAGTGAATGTGCGACAAGTGAATGCAGACATTTAACGCGATTGGGCATTCCGCCGGCAGAGATTCCTTCAACTTCAGGAACATCCATTTGCAGCGCAGCGCGCGCGGCTAAGTAATCATCATGAGCTGCGGCATATGCACCAGATAGTTCGGCATCAACTGCTAAACGCTCATTCATGTCTGCCATTAACCCAGTTGATTCCAGCGTTGAAATCGCAGCGGTTAACCGTGGGCAAGTTGCGTAATAGAAAGTTGGAAATGGCTCACCGTGGCTAAGGCGTGGTGGTGTTTCAACGACTGCGGGATTGCCGCATGGACAGCGATAAGCAATTGCATGCACATCGCGTGGCGTGCGACCAAGTTGGGTTTCGATGCAATCAAGGTCTTTCTGTGTTGCTTTATCGCTCACTTATTTAAGACCGGATTCAGTAACTGAGGCAATCAGTTTGGTATACCAAGGGGCACCTTCAGGGAGAAGAGATACAACATTGGTGCTTTGTGGTTCGGCCTTGTCAATATCAGTACCAGTCACGATGTATTGACGCTCACCTGGCATTACAAAGTGCAGCCGTTCGCGCGCTTGTGACTTGATGTAATTGGGATCGCGCCAAAGATTTAGTTCGGCTCGAGCAGCATCAAGTGCGGTGCGATCTGTTGCAACTTGTGATTTAAGTGAGTTGATTTGAGCGCGTTGGGTAAAGTAATTTTTAATTGGTGGTGCAAGAGTCAACGTGAAAACAAAGATGATTGCGATAAGGGCTAAGGGGCGAGCGTTACGGCCTGTGCGGCGTCGGCTTGACGGGCGACGGTGGGATGAATAACTACGTCGTCCGCGTCGCATCTTTAAGCCTTGACTATCCTTTGAAGCGAGGGAATGCGCCGCGTCCTGCAAATACGGCGCCTTCTGCAAGTTCTTCTTCGATGCGAAGTAGTTGGTTGTATTTAGCAACACGCTCTGTGCGAGATGGTGCGCCAGTCTTGATCTGCCCACAGTTGGTTGCAACAGCCAAATCAGCAATGGTCGTATCTTCTGTCTCACCTGAACGGTGCGACATCATGCTGCGGTAATTAGCGCGGTGTGCCATATCTACGGCATCAAGTGTCTCAGTCAGAGTTCCGATCTGATTTACCTTAACCAAAAGCGCATTGGCAGTATCTGTTTCGATGCCTTTTGCCAGACGAATTGGATTTGTTACGAACAAATCATCGCCAACGATCTGAATCTTTGAGCCAAGGGATGCTGTCATTGACTTCCAGCCAGCCCAGTCTTCTTCATTTAGTGGATCTTCAATAGACACGATTGGATATGCGCTAACTAACTCTGCATAATAAGCGATCATTTCATCAGATGAACGAAGTGAACCTTCAAACTTGTACTTGCCGTTATCGTGGAATTCAGTTGCAGCAACATCCATGGCAAGTCCGATTTCCTTGCCTGGCTTAAAGCCGGCAGCTTCAATGGCTTCGATGATCAAATCAAGTGCGGCGCGGTTGCTTTCAAGGTTTGGTGCAAAGCCACCTTCATCGCCAACAGATGTGGCAAGTCCGCGCTTTTTGAGAACAGCCTTAAGTGCATGATAAATCTCGGCGCCCCAGCGAAGTGATTCGCGGAATGTTTCGGCACCAATTGGAGCGATCATAAATTCTTGGATATCAACGTTTGTGTCAGCATGTGCGCCACCGTTGAGGATATTCATCATTGGTATTGGCAATACATGCGCGTTTGGCCCACCGACATAACGGAACAGTGAAAGATCTGCTGATTCGGCAGATGCTTTTGCAACAGCAAGTGAAACACCAAGGATTGAATTTGCGCCGAGGCGTGATTTATTTGGTGTGCCATCTAGCTTGATCATCTCTTCATCAATCAGGCGTTGATCTTGTGAATCCATGCCTTCAATCGCTGGAGCTAATTCATTGTTAATAAAGTCAACAGCCTTGAGAACGCCTTTACCGAGGTAACGCTTCTTATCGCCATCACGAAGTTCGGCTGCTTCAAATGCACCAGTTGAGGCACCACTTGGAACTGCGGCGCGGGCTTGTGTGCCATCTTCGAGTTCGATTTCGACTTCAACAGTTGGGTTTCCACGCGAGTCAAGAATTTCACGGGCGCCGATTGCTTCGATAATTGCCATTTGAATATCTCCTCAGAATTAACTTACATGCACGCTCGGCGCTGAACGTTATAAGGCAATACTACCGCGACTCAGCGTCCTTAATCTGCCCTGCAATTTGACGGCCATATAGGCGAAGTGCGTTCTCTGGGTCGATCTCGTTATCGCGCGCCCAAGCGATTATTGATGCCAGGGCTTCACCGACGCTCTCTTCGGTTGCAGGCTTATTACTTTCATACTTAGTTAACTGCACATGAACTTTATATTTTTCTGCGCGATAGAGAAGTTTTTCAACTAAGGACAGCGCTGGTTGAGCAAGTGCAACACCATCTAAAGCCGATGTGCGGCCCTTCTCTTTCGCCTTAATCTCTTCCCAGTTTTCAATAATTTCTTGAGTTCCGGAAACTTCTAAGTCTTCAAAAACATGTGGGTGGCGGCGAATTAATTTGTCGGCGATGCCACGAGCAACATCTTCAATAGAAAATGGATCAGTTGGGTGATCTTGCGCCATCCGTGCATGAAAATAAACTTGCAGTAATACATCACCGAGCTCTTCACGCATACCTTCACGATCTTTGGCATCAACCGAATCAATAAATTCGTATGACTCTTCAAGCAAATATTTAATCAAGGATTCGTGAGTTTGTTCGGCATCCCACGGGCATCCGCCAGGTGAACGCAGTCGATCCATTACCTCAACTAGGCGTTGAAGTTCGGAGGCAGGCATCTACTTACTCAGCGGAAGGGGCTACAGCATCACCGGTTACGTTGGCTGCGACAACATCGCCAGCCTCAACATCCCAGAAACCGTAACGAGGATTAATTTTCACGCCAAGTTCTTTTGCTTTTTTAGAGAGAAGTTGACCCAGCTGATCAGCAACCTGTTCATCCGCTACCCCAGATGCAGATAGTGCGGAAGTAATCTGCTCAGAGATGATGATCGCGCGGACATATGTACCAAAATCTGCTTGTGCGATCGCAGCATTTACTAAGTTCTTTGGAAGTTCAGTCTTTCCACCAACAGATTCAGTAATCGTTGCTTTCTTAGATTCAATCTGGCTTGAGGTAACTTCAATTTCCAAATCTTTGGCAATCTCATCGAAGGTATGCATTAAAATCTTAAAGCGAAGTTGTCCGCGATTTAGCGCATCGCCAGTTTCTAGCTGCATTTGTGATGAATCAACTTTGGCGCGCTCGGCAATTACTGAATCAATGCTGGTCTGTAAATCGGTTTGTGAAATCTTGAAGTCACCAACGGATGCCGCTTCATTTGTTTGTGAGCAGCCGGTAAGAAGCAAAGCTGATGAAATTGTTAGGACAGCCAGGATCTTCTTCAAGTGGTGCTCGCTCTCGTTAATTGGTCAACGACCTCGGTAACCCAGGTCAGGAGAGAAGTATCCACTATTTCAGCGGCCGGTTGCGACGGGCTCCATGCAGGGTTTTTAGGCAAGGTAACAAGTACGGTGCGAGTTGGACCTTTATATATTGAGCCGGGATGCAGGCGAGTTAAACGCAGTTGGCGAGATTCGGGCAAAGTTAAAGGGGTAAGGCGCAAGAACTTTCCAGATGCCACTACTTCGTGAATCCCATGTGATTTAGCAAGTGCGCGCAATTGTGCAACTGCCAAAAGGGCAACGGCTTCCTCAGGAAGTTCTCCAAATCTATCCAGCAACTCTTCGCGGATCCCTTGCACATCTTCAGGTTTAGCAACATCAGCCAAGCGACGATAAAGATCTAGGCGCAACCGCTCACCCGGAACATAGATTTCAGACAAGTGGGCGTTGACTGGAAGTTCAACTTTGCATTCGTGAACTTCTTCTTCCTTGTCAATGATGCCTGTCTTGTAATCATTTACCGCTTCACCGACCATGCGCATATATAAATCAAAGCCCACATCGGCAATATGTCCCGACTGTTCACCGCCGAGCAAATTTCCAGCGCCGCGAATTTCCAAATCTTTTAAAGCAACGCGCATGCCCGCACCAAGGTCGGTATTGGTTGCAATTGTCTTAAGGCGATCAAGTGCGACCTCGGTCAGCGGCTGATCAGGTGGATATAAGAAATAGGCGTAGGCACGATCGCGACCGCGTCCGACGCGACCTCGTAATTGGTGCAACTGTGAAAGTCCAAAGTTATCTGATCGCTCCACGATCAAGGTATTGGCATTTGCAATATCTAAACCGCTTTCCACAATTGTGGTGCAGACAAGTACATCGAAATCGCGATTCCAGAAACCGAGAATCACTTCTTCGAGTGAACCTTCGCTCATCTGGCCATGTGCAATTCGGATCCGTGCTTCAGGTACCAACTCTTGAATTTTGGCGGCGGCGCGATCGATTGATTCCACTCGATTGTGAATATAGAAAACTTGTCCATCGCGCAATAATTCACGGTGAATCGCCGCACGTATTTGCGCATCTTCGGCCGGGCCAACATAGGTAAGAATCGGGTGACGTTCTTCAGGCGGTGTTGTGATCGTGGACATTTCGCGAATGCCCGTAACTGCCATCTCAAGTGTTCGTGGAATAGGCGTGGCTGACATCGCTAGAACGTCCACAGTTGTGCGCATCTTTTTAAGCGATTCTTTCTGTTCCACGCCAAAGCGCTGTTCTTCATCTACAACGACCAGCCCAAGATCTTTAAATACGACATCTTGCGAAAGTAGGCGGTGGGTGCCGATTACAACATCAACGCTGCCAGCAGTTAGCTCAGCCAATATTTCCTTGGATTCTTTAGCAGAATTAAAGCGGGATAGCCCAGCAACCCGAATTGGAAAGCCGGCATATCTTTCGGCAAATGTTTTAGCATGTTGTTGCACTAGCAAAGTTGTTGGAACTAAGACAGCAACTTGTTTGCCATCCTGCACCGCTTTAAATGCAGCACGGATTGCGATCTCGGTCTTTCCATAACCAACATCACCGCAGATGATGCGATCCATCGGATAAGGCTTCTCCATGTCGCGCTTGACTTCTTCAATTGTAGAAAGTTGATCTGGAGTTTCGATATAAGAAAAGGCATCTTCTAGTTCGCGCTGCCAAGGTGTATCTGGTGAGAAGGCATAGCCTGGCGAACTTGTGCGCGCGGCATAAAGTCGAATTAGTTCGCCCGCAATTTGCTTGACTGCCTTACGCGCGCGACCTTTTGCTTTCTGCCACTCACCGCTACCAATGCGGTGAACTGTTGGTGATTCACCGCCGATGTATTTACTAACTTGTTCCAAGGTATCGGTTGGAACAAAGACGCGGTCACCGGGTTGCCCACGTTTAGCGGGCGCGTATTCAATAACTAAATATTCGCGGGTTATGCCACCAATTGTGCGCTGCACCATCTCGACATATCGGCCAATTCCGTGTTGTTCGTGAACCACAAAATCACCAGCACGTAATTCAAGGGGATCAACCGCTTGCTTGCGCTTAGATGGCATACGGGCGCCATCTTTAGCCGATGCTTTACTGCCTGTTAAGTCACGCTCTGTAATAAAAAGTATCCGTGCTGATAGTGATGAGAAACCGTGGGCGATCGCAGACTGGGTTATGTGCACGCTGGCTTTTGTTGGAATCGCCTTTAATTCAGGCACGATTACAACCGGTAAATCTGCGTTGCGAAATATTCCAGCATAACGCTCGGCCATACCGTGGCCCGCAGCTGAAAAGATAATTGAGAAATCAGCGTTTATCGCCTCCTGCAAAGCCTTTACTGCGCGGTCGATATCTGCGCGCAAAGGATCGATAGCGCTGTAGTCCAAGAATGTTGCAGATGTATCTAAATCAGAACCGAAAGGGTTAAGCGCACGAGTAATCAGTTGGCAGCGAGAAATATCTTCCTGCAAGCCTTCCCATGAAAGATAAGTTGCATCGGTAACTGGCAAAGGTGCTGGAGCGCCCAGTGAAGCATGTGACCAAGCAGCCTCAAAGAATTCCTGATTCGTTGCAAGTAAATCTATGGTGCGCATGCGAATTCGCTCATCATCTATGAATATCACTTCTGTGCCAGAGGGCATACGCTGCAAAATAGTTTCAGTTTTTTCAATCAAAATCGGAATAAGTGATTCCATGCCTTCGGTAGTTATCCCTTGTGCGATGCGATCTAAAATTTCTAGCGCAGCTGGATATTTCTCTTTTGCCGATTCTGCTCGCGCACGTACGGCTTGTGTTAAGAGAAGTTCACGGCATGGAAGCACAGATAATTTGCCGACCACAGGGTTGGTTGTGCGTTGGCTCGAAACATCAAAGAAACTCATCTCTTCAATCTCATCGCCAAAGAAATCAATGCGGACTGGATGTTCAGATAAAGGTAAGAAGAGATCGATAATGCCGCCACGAACTGCAAATTCACCACGCTTTTCAACTAAATCAGTGCGTGTATATGCCAATTCAGTCAGATGAGTAATAAGAGTTGTTAAATCTACTTCGCTTCCGATTTCAAGTGTTTGCAATGGCGCACTTGCCAAATCTGCAATAAAGCGGTGAATCACCGCACGAATAGGTGCAACAACGATTGTGTTTTCATTATTCGACGTTGCCAGTGAGGCAAGGGTTGCTAAGCGACGCGCGACCGTGTCGCTGCGCGGACTCAGACGTTCATGCGGCAAAGTTTCCCAGGCCGGAAATTCCAGAACATAGCTGTGTAATTCGCGCAGATCATTGGCTAAATCTTCTGCTCCGCGGCTGGAACTTGTCACAATTAATAGTGGTTTTTCTTTGGCACGCTGCGCTATTAAGAATGGATATGTCGAGGCGGGTGCGATTATTTTGGCGGAATCACGCAGGCAGGATGCAACGGCCAGATCGCCGCCAATCATCTGCACCAATGCACGCATTCGGTTGCGCCTACTTCCTGTCTTGGGGGGAAAGCCGTTAGGCCCCGTTCCCAAAAAGGGAGGGGGCTTGATGTTCCAAGTCTAACGCGCTTAATCACGTAACTAAATCGCGAGTAATCCTGAGAGGATATGCCAGTGCAGCCAACCCCTTCACTTGCCAACGACGATGCGCTCTTACGCAGCGATGTTCGCAAACTTGGCGACCTTTTAGGTCAATCACTCGTTCGCCAAGAAGGACAAGAGCTTCTTGATTTAGTTGAGTCAGTTCGCAAAGCAGTGCGCGAAGGTGGTGGCACTGAACTTCTTGAAAATCTTTCCGTGGAGGACTCTGTGCAACTGGTGCGCGCATTTAGCACTTACTTCCACTTAGCAAATGTGGCCGAACAAGTTCACCGTGCCAGAGTTTTGGCTGAAACTCGCGCAGCAGGTGGTTCTTGGCTTAGCCGTGCAATTGATAAAATTGAAGAAGCATACAAAGTGCAAACTCCTGGTCATAAATTTACACACGAGCAATTAGAGCAATGGATCGGCGAATTGGCAGTTCGCCCGGTCTTTACCGCCCACCCAACTGAAGCGGCTCGTCGCTCAATTCTTAATAAACTTGGCGAAGTTGCCAAATTATTAGACGAAGATTTAAACCCACGTCAAAACGAACGTCTTGCCGAAACTGTTGATCTCCTTTGGCAGACTGATGAGCTTCGCCTTGATCGTCCCGAACCACTTGATGAGGCGATGAACGCACTTTATTATTTAGATGATCTTGCCAAGAATACGGTTCCGGAAGTTCTAAATGATTTTGCGCGTGAATTAAAGCGTTTAAACATTGACCTTCCAGTTAGTGCGCGTCCACTGACTTTCGGTACTTGGATAGGTGGAGATCGTGATGGAAACCCAAATATCACCGCACAAGTAACTGAAGATGCAGTTGTCCTGCAAGTTGCTCACGCAATTCGCACAACAATCTCTGCGATGGATCAATTGCGTCAGGTGCTTTCTGTTTCAACAAGAATTGTTAGTGCGACCCCAGAACTTCTCACATCTGTGGCCGCGGATTTGAAAAATATCCCAGAATTTGAGCAGCGCTTCTTACGCCTAAATCAACAAGAGCCGTATCGATTAAAGGCAACAGCGATTTCACATCGCCTGGTCTTTACTCGCAATCGCCATGCATCCGGTGGTCCGCATGTTCCAGGGCGCGACTATGCAAACTCTGCAGAGTTAATCGCCGATCTCTCGCTGATGCGTGATTCACTCTTTGCCCACCGGGGTGAGTTAATTGCAACTGGCTTACTAGAACGCATAATCCGCAGCATTGCAGCCTTTGGTTTAACGCACGCCACTTTAGATATTCGTGAGCATTCAGATGCTCATCACAAACTTTTACAGCAAGTAATGCCCTCAGGTTATTTAGAGCTTTCACATATGGATAAGTTCCCAATTCTTATTAAGGCGTTAGCGGCCACAACAGCAATCAAGACAGATTCTTTAGATGCTTCATCACAAAAAACCTTCGACACATTTAAAGCCATTGCTGATCTAATCGGGCGCTTTGGTTCTGAAGTTATCGAGACCTATATAGTTTCAATGACCAAGGGAGCAGATGACCTAATTGCTGCTGCGGTCATCGGTAAAGCCGCTGGTTTGGTGGACATAGATAAGAAAGTCGCCAAGATTGGTTTTGCCCCACTGCTTGAAACCGTTGCCGAACTTCGTGCCGCTGGCGAAATTTTAGAAAAACTTCTGAGCGATCCCACATATCGCGCACTTGTTGCACTTCGTGGCGATATTCAAGAAGTGATGCTTGGTTACTCTGATTCAAATAAGGATGCTGGCATCGCAACTAGCCAATGGGAAATTCACCGTGCCCAACGCGCTCTGCGCGATGTCGCAATGAAATATGGCGTGACACTTCGTTTATTCCACGGTCGCGGTGGTTCTGTTGGTCGCGGTGGCGGCCCAACTTATGACGCGCTGGTTGCACTTCCCTGGGGTTCTGTCGATGGTCAGATAAAAATGACTGAACAAGGTGAAGTAATTAGTGATAAGTACTCACTACCGGCACTTGCTCGTGAGAACGTAGAACTAACTCTGGCCGCATCACTTGAGGCAACAATTCTCAATCGTGGCCCACGTCAAAGCTCTGCCGATCTTGCACAATGGAATGACTGCATGAATTTAATTAGCGATTCATCTTTTGCACGCTATCGCGCTTTGATTGATCATCCTGATCTTCCCGCATATTTCTATGCTTCAACGCCGGTAGAACAACTGGGAAATCTCTTCCTTGGTTCACGTCCATCACGTCGTCCAGATGCTGCAGGCGGTTTAGATTCTTTGCGCGCGATTCCTTGGGTATTTGGTTGGACTCAGTCACGCCAGATTGTTCCTGGTTGGTTTGGCGTTGGTTCTGGGCTCAAGGCAGCGCGCGAGGCCGGCCAGGCAGATGTATTAAAGAGGATGTTGGTTGATTGGCATTTCTTCCATACATTTATTAGCAATGTTGAAATGACGCTCGCTAAAACAGATTTGGTGACCGCTAAGCGCTATGTTGAAACTCTTGTTCCTAAAGAATTACATCATTTCTTAGACACAATCACCGAAGAATTTGATCTCACCGTAAAAGAGATTTTGGCGTTAACTGGCAAAACAACGCTGCTTGGTGATCAACCAATCCTGGCGCGCACACTGCAAGTGCGCGATGCTTATTTGTCACCGCTTCACTTACTGCAGGTTAACTTGCTCCATCGTGTGCGCACTGCTGGCGATTCATCCGATGCCATGTTAATTCGTGCTCTATTGCTCACCATCAACGGTGTCGCGGCAGGCCTTCGTAATACTGGCTGATTAGCCTAGGAATTGAATTTAGATTGAGTGAAATCAAGCCCTTTTTCAATCAAGGATTCAACGACATCGGCGCCACGATCTAAGAATTCAGCGAGCTCTTTCTTCTCTTCTTTACTGAATTGCTTTAAAACAAAGTCTGCTGGATCTTGTTGCCCCATTGGGCGACCGATTCCAAGGCGCACTCGGAAATATTCGGGAGTATCGAAGGCTGAAGTAAGTGATTTCAAACCATTGTGGCCATTATCGCCACCGGCAATTTTGGAGCGGATTGCCGCAAATGGAATATCGAGCTCGTCATGTAAAACGATAATTTGGTTTGGTTCAACTGAATAGAAGTTAGCAAGTGCCTTAATCGGCCCACCAGATTCATTCATGTAGCCCTTTGACTTTGCAAGGATGACAGAAAAAGCATCGACACCGACGCCTAACTTAAAGGCGGCGATGTCGGTGCGTGACTTATGGGTACTGAGTTTTACGCTGTGGCGTTTAGCAAGTTCATCAATGACCATCTGACCAACATTGTGGCGAGTGGCTTCATATTGTTCGCCCGGGTTACCGAGACCAACAATTATCCAAGGAGATGAACTCACAGGAGAAAGAGTAAGGCTTGTTAGTCCTTCTTCTCTGCTTCAGGTGCTGGTGCCGCCGCTGCATCTGCAGCAGGTGCGACTACTGCAACTTCTTCAACCACAGTTGAACGCTCAGATAGGTGAACCACGATTGTGCGTGGGTCAGAGATCAACTTAACGCCAGCAGGCAACGCGACGTTCTCCGCATAGAGTGATTGACCAGCTGCAAGACCTGTTAGATCAAGTGTGAAGAATGAAGGAATTTCAGTTGCTTCAACTTCAACATCGATTGTGTTGTTAACATGCTCAAGAATTCCGTCGCGATCGTGCTCACCTTCGGTGTGGACTGGAACTGCAACAGTTACCTTTTCACCGCGACGAACAGCGACTAGGTCGATGTGCTCGAGAATCTGCTTTAGCGGGTGGCGAACTATTGCCTTAGGAAGAGTCAACTCTTCCTTGCCATCAATGGTGACTTGCAGAAGAACGTTTGATTGCTTAAGTGCAACGCCAAGTTCGCGCGCTGGAAGAGTGATGTGCTTTGGAGCTTCGCCGTGGCCGTAGATAACTG
>Ga0209107_10000768_pt1 | contig 18294 bp, 15 predicted proteins | sample LakErihyJuly2011_2_FD_187460 | JGI IMG/M metagenome (GOLD analysis project Ga0209107, IMG submission 187460) | Freshwater microbial communities from dead zone in Lake Erie, Canada - CCB hypolimnion July 2011 (SPAdes) (version 2) | ecosystem: Environmental > Aquatic > Freshwater > Lentic >... | reverse complement strand
AGTTCCTTGCCCCACTCTAGGGCTAGGTCTTGCGTGTCGAATGGTCCGTAGTGGACAAGTCCGTCTACAGTTTGTGTTGAGGTAATCCAGCCAGCCACCCACATCCCCTTGAAGGGGTCGGCTGGCCGACCGTTAGAATCCGAATGAGTCATTGTAGTATCCACTTACTTTCCCCTTTGCACTATAGGCGTATCGGTCTTTTTCTGGTGTCCAGCATAGGCAGGTATCTTGGTACATACCGTCACAGTCATAGCAAGTAAAGCACATCTCGCAGTAGTACGGGTTAGCATCTGTCTCCGCAAAGCCTAGGCAATGAGCGCACTCACCGAGGACTTCACCTTCCCAACCAGTATCATTAAGCGCCGAAGCCGACGCCTTACTGGGCAAGCCGTAGTAGGTAGCCCATGTAGATTGCTTGTAGGTAGAGTTAGACCACCACATTCCCTCATCATCCCAGAAGCCTGAACTCTCGTTGATGATGTAGCAGGTCTCCTTAGCGTTAGGGTCTAGGGTGAAGATAGCAATCTTGCTACCCAATGACCACTTGCTAACCATAGACCATACATGGTCGTCGTCTAACGCGGTGACACCACCCATAGCAGGTAATGTATCCTCTGCAAAGATACGCGTATCACTACGGCGGTCACCTGCTGAGATGTTGATGTCAAGGATACCATTGTGTGCTAGGTATGTATCGTGCGAATTAGGCACCTTGAATGGGTGACAGTTGTCCTCATTCTTGACACCATGCGTAGCAAAGCGAGCATGGAACATAGCATAATTAGACGGGAACTCCTTGCGCACTTCTAGGAATTTCTTGATTACTTTCTTGCTTGACATACCACGACCAGTGACAATGCCATTGGGCGTGATTACCGCAAAGCCAAAGCCATGCGGATTATTACATGATGCACATTCCAAGTCCTTCTTACGAGGCGTGGAATTGGGCGAGGCTACAACGAGTAGACACATTTAGTTACTCACTTTCTGGTCGGCTGGCCGACCGCTAGTTATTAGTCTATCTATACGGGCTGATAGTTCTGGATACAATGTCTCATGTTGGAATACATACCACATGAGGTTATCGGCAGATAGCGCACCTTCACGCACATCTTGGATGGTAAGGGTTCGGGTGTACTCAACGCTGGCATGCGCTAAGTCTAATTGGGATTTAATAGTCTCACCATTGACGCTACCTCGGAAGATGCGCATCTCTAGTGTGTCTCTGTTATTGGTATTGACCGCCGAATAGCGGTCACTATTAGTGTCTGTATTTAACTTGTGCATGAAGGTACGCTTAGTAGTGACATGGTATCCTGTGTCTTCATTCCACACACGCTCACCATTACTATCACGCTTGTAATCATTGCGATAGATGTCTGTGAATTTAGCCCATTGGTCTGATGTGCGACCTGCTAAGGTTGAATAGAAGTCTGGATTGGAATACACAAGGTTGAGGAACCTGTGCATGTGTGAACCACCATTGAAGCCTGTGCGTGAGATGTGAATGTGTAAGCCACAGGTACGAGTATCCCATGCCTTGACCCTCATACCATGCTTACTACGCAAGTCCTCTAGTACAGTCCATAGTTCGGTAGCCTCATTCTTAAAGAAGTCATGAGACATTGGATGCGTGACTATCTCAAAGCCGTCATTGAGTGAGCCGTCATACTTTAGATAGGCTAGGTCTAGCCCTTCTAGTTGGTAGGCGTGCATGGCAGATGTAGACTTGCTATCCTTAGCCTCTACCTCTATCTCTATCCCAAAGAATAGTCGCTCCTCTTTGTCGGTGCTATGGAAGATAGCATCAGGTCGGTACGAATAGTCATGGATAATACGATTGCCATGATTATCGGTATCCTCTGAGTCTATACATCTATCGCATCCGTCTGCATTGTATTCATCACATTCGTCACAGTAGTAAGCCTGATTGAGACAGTTGTCACACCAGTTCTCGCCTCTGTCATGTATGTAGCAACTACCGTTGGAATTGTATTCCTCACAGTTCGAGCAGAAGTACGCACGATTTTCAGTACATCCTTCACACCATAGGTCACCATCAACCTCATGGAAACCGTCATTGACGGAACCTATGCTGCTACATCTTTCACATGTAGTGACACATTCGTTGCATACAATCTCATCATAGTGAGTTGTAATCTGGCCATCAGATGTTAAGACTTCGTAACATACCGAACATTCCACATCTAAGTCCACGACTTCATCTGTCATTTACTTACCTCTCTTGTCGGCTAGCCGACCATTGTTGCTCATTGCGCTCTGCAATAAGTACATCTTACACGCTAACTATTTTGCTGTCAATTATGGCATCTGACAGGGTTTGCCTAGCACTATCTAACACCGTAGCCAATCCCGCATAGCCCTGTTTTACCATGCGTTCATGCTCAGCCCTCAGCGCTTGTCGCACAAGGTTCACCTCAGCATCAGAAAAGGTCACAGTAATCATCTCTGATAAGCCATAACTGTCTCAAATACGGCATCATCTAACTGCGAGATGAGTTCTGCCCATTCGTCTTTCGACAACCCATGCCCAAGAATTTCTTGGACAAGTTGGTAGTCGAGACGGGACTCCCATAAATTTGTGTCGGAAAATCCGCTCTCGATGATTTCATCGGCCGTTGGATACATCAGCGTGATGCCTTGCGGATGAGTTTAGCAATGCGCAGGATAGCCACAATGCCAAGAACAATAAGCCATGTGCGGTGAGGTAGGAATACATCACCAAAGTAAGTAGTGAGGTTGATACTCCACTCGCTTACTTCTAAGTTGAACAGTTCCATTTGATAACCTTTCAGTACATGGTCGGCTAGCCGACCAGTTAATAGCGATTTGCTATCAACGCGCTCACCGCAGGACTCGCACCTGCGTAACTACCTATCGTGAGCCACCAGCCTACATCCCGCCCAAATCAGGGTAGGCTATCCGCTTAAGGCTTTATTCTAGCACCTAAACATTATTAGTTCAAGCGCTAAAAATTTGCATGTAGTTCCCTTATGTCCTCAATTCTATCCATTACCAAATCAAGGATAACTGTGTATTGCTCGGGAGAGTCAAAGAGTGGGTCATTTAGCAATCTTAGATACTCCGCTTCTAAAATCTCTAACTCGCTCACATTGACTCCTTGTTGGAAGCCTCGGCCATAGCCTTAACTCCACGCTCATACAGTTCGCGCTCACGCTTCTGCTCGTTCATGATGTTCACCTTCACTTCCATACTCTCTACGAACTCTTGTACATTCATTGCCGTTCCTTTCGTTAGTGGTCGGCTGGCCGACCGTTTGGGTTCTCATTGACAGAGGGCATAGCCCCTGCCAATAACTCTAGTATAGGTCCTAAACATTATTCATGCAACCCATGTTATTCATCGGATGCTGGTCGGCTGGCCGACTACGGTGTCGCAGGTCGGTGTCATTCGTCAATCGGTGGCACTCATCATTCGGTGGCGGGTTTGTGTTGAAAATTTTTTAGGTTGGTCTGTGCCAAAGGTCGGCGCCAAAGAAAGTTTGTGTTGGCTGGCAGTTTTGGGGCAAAAAAAAACAGGCAGCAAAAAACCCCCGCCCCTTTCGGGGCGAGGGCTTTGGTCGGCTAGCCGACTATGCTGCTTCTACATCCTCGCGCATCTTGCTTTCGATAGTTCCGAGGATGTCGTTCAGTAGGTCTATCTCCTTATCCCCAATCGCGCTAGGGTCAATCTCACTCACAAGCGCATAAACCGCTTCTAGTGATTGAAACAGGCTCGCATCCTTCTTTGCTGCCTTTGGTGCTTTTGGTGCTTTTGCTTTACGGGTTTTTTCCGCTTGTGCATCATCAACCAATTTAACCGCATCTGAGAATGAGTGCTTTTCTGCTTCACCCTTGCCCAAAAGGTCATAAGCCTTCGCAGCGAAGGTGAGAGCCTTCTTTAATGGTAGAGCGCGGAACTCTGGGTGCTTCTTTTCTAGTGCCTTGAAGGTTGGCAGGGTGCGAACCTGCGTTGCAGTTAGCAATGGTGAAACCGTTGCTGTGTCGGTGATGCTGGCTTTGATGCTGTTGATGCTCGCGGTTTGGCTTTCGATTACATCAGCAAGAGTTAGCACCGCGGTGCGGTTTGCCTTCTCATTGTTGGTAGTTGCCTTGCAGAATACACGCCATGCAGTGTTTACCGCTGGGATAGTTGTATTCACTTTTGCCTTTGGTGCTTTTGCTTTTGTCATTGTCGTACCTTTCATTTGGGATGGCGGTTTGCCATGTCTCAAGTGTAAGGCATAAATACGATTTATTCATGCCATGTCGCAATCTTTTTTTGAGCGTGTATCGGTCGGCCAGCCGACCGCGCCCCATGTCTCATTCAATGAGCGCGCCCTCTCACGCCTAGATTTACGCCTAATTCTAGGGATACGGGGCAGGGCTGGAGTTTGCGCAGCTTCTTTTGCAAAGTAGTTGAAACTTCAACCAACACGCAGCTTCTTTTATAGGGGTTTTATGGCAATTTATTAACAATTCATTCATGTATTTATTATTTATTTATTGGGGGGTAATTCATTTATTTATTGTGGTGCAGATAGTTGCTCATTCACAATTACTGCGCACTATAAATAATGCACACACTAGGCGCATTATGCGCCATTTATGACCCGTGATTGTTAAAAAACGCGTCTGTATGTATATATATACTCCCATAATTATTTTCTGTTATATTTAATAGCCCCCTCAGAGTACCTAAAGTACTCCTCGGATGGTGTGACCTACGTCACACTCTAGGCTTAGTATATAAGGGTCTGGGAAAATACTTTCCCAACCCAGTCGGAAAAGACCCGTTTGAACGGGTCTTCTATAGTATATATATAATATATACGGAGTCGCTCCGTTTAAGACTCCGCGACTCCTATATATATAATTTTAATTTTTTTTTATCAAAATGCCCCCCTTATGTCCGTTTACAGGATGCGTTAAATAGGCGTTACAGGACAGGATATAACATGGGACGCAAAGCAGGAAAACAGACCTATACCAAGGAAGATGCCCAGGCTAAGGTACTGGCACTTCTAGAGCAGGGCGCTACTATCACCGCTGCTATGGCAGCCGTTGACCGTCAAGATACTGCATTTCGTCAGTGGTCTATGGTAGATGCGGACTTTAAGGACAAAGCGGACAAAGCACGCCTTGCGGGCAAGGGCATAAAGCAGGATTTAGCAGAACTCAAGGATATGCCCTTTGCTGAGTTCTCAGAGCAGTTTCTAGGCTCTAAACTATTTAACCACCAGTTAAACTGGATTGACCTTATTGAGGGTAAAGAGCCACGATGGCTACCTGCGGGTATGACATATGAGCCAGGAGACCCTAACCGTGTCTTGATTAACGTGCCACCTGAGCACGCCAAGTCGACAACGATTACGACTAACTACGTAACTCATCAGATTGTGACCAACCCTAACACCCGAGTGATTATCGTCTCTAAAACACAGGGTATGGCTCGCAAGTTCCTAGGCGCTATTAAGACGCGCCTTTCCCACCCTGGCTACATGAAACTACAAACGGCCTTTGGCCCTAACGGTGGATATAAGGCGGACGCAACACAATGGTCCGCCGACATGATTTATCTAGGTACAGGTCGAGACTCTGGCGAGAAGGACCCAACCGTACAAGCCCTAGGCTTTGGGTCCCAGATATATGGAGCACGTGCTGACCTAATTATTCTCGATGACGTGGTAATGACTTCCAACGCCCATGAGTGGGAAAAACAGATTGAATGGCTGCAGAAGGAAGTTATCACTCGTCTAGGTAGACATGGTAAACTTATTATTGTAGGCACCCGCGTATCCTCTGTAGACCTCTACAAGATGATTCGTGATGGCGGACAATGGACAGGTGGCAAGACCCCCTTTACCTACTGTGCTATGCCAGCAGTTTTAGAGTTTGACGACAAGCCTACAAATTGGAAGACCCTCTGGCCTGAAACAGACCAGCAAGAGAATGATTTGGACGATGTACTTGAAAATGGATTATACCCCAAATGGGATGGACCCTCGCTCTTTAAGCGTCGCTCTGAGGTCGCTCCATCTGTATGGGCTATGGTCTACCAGCAAGAAGACGTCCGAGAAGACTCAATCTTCTCACCCACCTGTATCGCAGGTTCCGTCAACGGAATGCGCAAGCGAGGACCTTTAAAGTCTGATACTCCTGGACATCCTCAGACTATTGAGGGTTATACTATTATTGGCCTAGACCCTGCTATGGCAGGTGCTACGGCAGCAGTTGCGGTTACATACAACCGAGCAGACGGACGTATCTACATCCTAGACTGTGTGAACATGACTGACCCCTCTCCTGCAAAGATTCAATCTTTGATTGAGGAGTGGGTTGAGAAGTATCGTCCACAGGAACTGCGTATTGAAATTAACGCACACCAGAAGGCGTATGCCTTAGATGATGACTTACGAGCATATCTAGCATCCTACGGATGCCAACTCAACTCACACTTTACTGGCAAGAATAAATGGGACACGTCTTTTGGTGTTGCGTCTATGTCTATGCTTTTTGGCAGTACCAGAGATGGTAGATTCCAAGATAATAATATTATTGAACTACCAAGTAATGAAGGTTCTGAAGGCCTGAAGACTCTAGTGCAAGAACTTATTACCTGGAAGCCAGACACTAAGAACCCAACAGACTGCGTTATGGCTCTATGGTTTGCTATTATTCGCATACGCGAAATGATGCAACAGAGAACTAATGCATCTAAGTGGATGCAGAACAGATGGACGACTCAGGCTCAAGCCTCAAGGCGACAAGCAGTCAATTTAGATGAAGCATTTGCGGACCAATGGTCCCAAACATACGGTTAGGATACCAATGGCATTATCAATGGAACAGGTAGTAGCACGCGTTGAAGCGTTGCGCTACCGTAACCACGAACGAGATGCGCGTAACCTTGACGTACTCGCTGTACGTAAAGGAAAGATTGCTCAGGTATATCCTAACTTCTTCCCAGAAGGCGTAGATGCCAACGTAGTTGCCAACTTTATTGATGTGGTAGCACGCGACCTTTCAGAGGTTATGGCTCCACTTCCAGCAATCAACTGCTCTGCTGCTAACTCCGTTAGTGACAAGGCACGTAACTTTGCTGACAAGCGTACCCGTATTGCTGCCAATTATTTTTCTCACTCTGACCTATCAGTACAGATGTACTCTGGTGCAGACTGGTACTTAACCTATGGTTTCGTTCCGTTCATGATTGAATTGGACGAAGAAAGCAAGTTGCCGCGTATCCGCGTAGAAAATCCAATTGGGGCTTACCCAGAATTTGACCGCTACGGACGTTGTGTGGCATTTGCCAAACGATACTCTATGACACTTGGTGAACTGGTATCTCAGTTCCCAGAGTATGACAGAGAACTTCTTGGCTCGGACGGTTATAAGCAAGACCTTAATGCAGTGATTGAGATGATTCGTTATTACGATAAAGACCAGTCTATAATTTATGTACCCCGTAGGGAAGATTTAGTTTTATCTCGCGCATTGAATCCAATGGGCAAGATGATGGTTGTCGTGGCGCGTAAGCCGTCTATCGACGGTGAAATGCGTGGACAATTCGACGACGTACTAGGTATTCAACTTCTCCGCAACCGTTTCGCCTTATTGGCAATGGAAGCAGCAGAGAAAAGTGTTCAAGCACCAATTGTACTACCACAAGACGTTCAAGAACTCCAGTTGGGTGGCGATGCGGTTATCCGTACCGCTAACCCTGCTGGCGTTCGTCGTGTCGAATTAAACATTCCACAAGGCGCATTCACAGAAGCACAACTACTTAATCAAGAACTTCGCGCAGGTACTCGTTATCCAGAAAGTCGTTCTGGTAACATTGATGCAAGCATCGTTACTGGTCAAGGCGTACAGGCACTTATGGGCGCCTTTGATACACAGGTTAAATCAGCACAGGCAATCTTTGCATCTGCTCTACGCGATGTTGTCTCTCTCTGCTTTGAAGTAGATGAGAAGATTTTTGCAGAAGAAAAAACAATTCGTGGTGTAGATTCTGGTTCACCTTACGAAATTACATACAAGCCAACCAAGGACATCAAGGGTGATTACTCTGCAGATGTTCGTTATGGTATGCTTGCTGGTCTTAACCCAGCACAGGGACTTATCTTTATGCTACAGGCTCTTGGTGGAGGATTAATCTCCAAGGACATGGCTATGCGTGAATTACCATTCACGGTCAATGTTACACAAGAACTTGAAAAGATTGAAATCGAAAACATGCGAACTTCACTATTAGGTGGAATTACTGCAATGGCTCAGGCTATTCCAGCAATGGCTACACAAGGCGGGGACCCATCGTCTATCGTAACTAAGATTGCGGGAGTAATCACTGCACGTCAAAAGGGTCAGACTCTTGAAGATGCTATTGCAGAAATATTTGCTCCACAGCAACAAGTTCCTCCTGCTGGGGCGGCAACTTCTCCTGTTGAGCAGCCGTCCCCTGCTCCAGGCGCGGCTCCAGTAGGAGGCCTTCCAACAGATATGGGTATGGCACCTGCTCAAATGGGCCCAGACATTCAAACAATTTTATCTACCTTAAGTGGTAGTGGTAAGGCATCGGGACGAGTAACAACTAGGGGATAAAATGACAACGCTGGTAGCGATACAAGGTGACGGTTGGTCGGTACTAGGATGTGATTCACGTCTTAGTGATGAACATGGACGTTTTCAAATAGCAAAGACGCCAAAGATTGTAGAAAACAATGGCGTATTAATTGCTGGTTGCGGTTCTTCACGTGCTAGTAACGTGTTGCATTATGGTTATAAGCAGCCTAAGCCTACAGTTCAAGAAGATTTAAATACTTACATGACGCAGAAGTTTATACCAGCAATGCGTAAGAGTTTTGTTGATGCTGGTATAGATATGAAAGAGGACGGCGATGTTGCACAAATCGATGGCGGGTTCCTCATCTCGGTCAAAGGGCAAGTTTTTTCGGTTTCTGAGGATTACTCTTGGGATACCGATGTTCGTAATGTATATGTCATGGGTAGTGGTGGCGATGTTGCCCTCGGCGCATTGGCAGCGTTGGGTGTGGAAAAAATAAAAACTATTAATCAGGCAGAAACAATGGTTCGTAAAGCAATTGCTATTGCAATTCAATATGACAATATGTGCTCAGAACCAATTCATATCTTTACACAATTTAAGTAGGAGGCGCAATGACAACAGCACCAGAGAACAGAGGCGGAATGCGCCCAACCGCTCCGCAAAACAATCCTGCTAATGTTTCAGGAACTGGTGGCGCTGGACAAAGTGGTGATTATACTGGTTTTGCGTATGGACAAAATAGTGCTTTAAACAACTCTCGAGTTCAAGGCAATGCAGCAGTAGCATCAGTTAAAGCAGCAAGCGGAGCACCATCAAGTGACCCATATGCAGGAATTAATCTTTCACCTATTGGCACATTTATGGACCCAACTAATAATCCGTCAGAGCCAATTACTGCAGGCGTAGATTTTGGCCCTGGTCCTGGTTCAGAAGCGTTACCAAACATGTTTAAGAGTGATGCACGCCAAGACGAAAATGTACAGATTGCTATGTCATATCTACCAGACCTAAGCCTTGCTGCCCAGTCTCCAAATGCTCCAGATTCATACAAGCGTTTTGTAAACTATCTTATCCAAAATGCTAACGGCATGCCAAATGGATGATGTTACTTTTAATCCTGGAAGTTTCTTTGATAATGTTGACAAGTTTGCCAACTCATTCGGCTACCAAAATGCAGCAATAGCAATTGAACTTGCAATGATTTCATGGCCCTCTCCAGAAGAACGTGATTCTTTTATTATTGGAATTACTGGAGAAGACGTCAAAGGCGGAAACGAAAAAAATTATATCAAACGAAACTTTTAGGGGGTAGGGATGTCTTTATTAAATTCATTTTTATCCACCTTTGGTGCGATTGGTAAAAAATTTACAGGCGGCGGCTCTTACCTCAACGAGGACGAGCAAAGAAGAGAACAAGAATTTACTGCAAATGTAAGAAATGCTCTTGACAGTGTAAACAAGTCAATTGAATCTACTGCACCAGGGCGCATTGCTAAGGCTGCGACTAAGTCTACAGCAGACTTTCTGCTCAAGGCTGCCGTTCAATTTAATGATAAAATTTACTCACCACTTATCTCTCGTCCAATATCAACATTTGCACTACTAACTGATTTACAGTCTCCCCTTTACCAAAAGGGTCAATTTGAAGAAGGCTTTCAGTTTGAAGATATTAAAAGAGCCTATAATCGTAGTGAAAAAGTTTCTGCAATGCAGGCTCTTACAAAGTCAGATTTAGTCCCACTTATCAATCCTTTATCTCAACTAATTTTATCTACTAATAAAATTGACCTTAATACTGTCAACCTATGGAATGACCAAAGCATTAAAGCCAACTTTGTCGACAATGCAGTTGGTCGTTGGTATACTGGTATTGGTGATTTTGTTGTAGGAAGTCTAGGTATTAACGCTGCTGGTAAAGCCATTGGCGTTGGAGTTAAATCCATTGCAAAACCTGCGGGTCTATACACCAAAGGTAAGAGCGTTGAAGCCCTAGCAACCGATATGGAAAATGGCATTCTATATGCCAAGACTAACGGTGCTCAAGGCGCAAAGACTGTCACAGGAAGTCACGCACTTTTTCTTGCTACTAGCAGAGACTGGGGCGACATTGAAGACCTAGTTATGAAATATACCACGAATGAAAAGTTGATTCCAATTATTCGTGAAGCAAACGATGCAAGTGTTGTTAAAGACATCCTTCTTGCTGACAAGGGCAACCTTGCTGCACTAGAGCGTTTGGCTATGACATCAAGCGACAAACTATTTGATATTGCCGATGTTAAGTCACAGATACGCAATCAGGCTATTCAAAATGGACAGTTGCCTATGCCAAAGGGCGTTGGTGCTGCACGTTTAAATAAAGTATTTGAAGATGCTATTAATAGCGACCCACAGTTTAAGCGAATCAAGGATGCATTCTTTGATGAAAAGAATGACTTTACCTACGGCGCAAAAGAATTTATGCCTATTGAACCTATAGTTGGTGCATCTGCACTTATTAAGGGACAGGGTGCAGTTCGTAAAACAAAGGCAGCAATTCGTGGTCGAGAATATGAAAAGTTATCAGGATTTCTTGAAACTACAATTGGAACAACTGCTGGCGGATTAGTAATGCGTGGAGTTCGTCTTGCTGGTCGTGGAACGGAATCACTTCCTGCAGGATTTGTATCTCTATCAGGTATGCGCCCATTACAGGCGCGTGTAGAACTTACTGGATTCCTCAACAACATGAAGATGTTTAGAGATGGTAGTGCTAAGGTTCAAACACAGCCTGGAGTATACGAAAAAGTTTCAGTTGTTCGTGCTCGTCTAGAAGATGAATACATGAATACACTTGGTAAGGGTTCTATCGCACAGGTAGAGGCGCTTAAATCAATTGACTCCCAGGTTGGCCGCATGCTTGCATACCAGGCTAACATATATGATGAAAATTTAATTAATACTTATGTAGCGCGTTTCCAAATGAACGTTAGCAAAGGAATGCAGTCTGTTAAAGAAAACGGATTTGGCGTCGGCTACGATGGAAACGTAACACTTGTTCAACCACAGACATTGCGTCAACTTGCAGAAACTTACCGTTTTACGCCTTGGGATGATATTGAGGTCCAACTTAATATTGAGGCAGCAAAGGGACTTACTAAGGTTGGTCGGTCTGCAAATCGCGCTACAAGAGATGTCTTTGGTGAACTAAACAAAGTATGGACATTTGACGTACTTGCTCGTCCTTCATACGCATTTAAGCAGTCATTGTTTGAGCCAATTATTAGCGTTGGCTTAGCGCAAGGTATTGGTTTTGTAAGAGATGAAATTATTGCCGCTGGGGTAAAAAGAACATCTAGAAACTTTTATAACTGGTCTAATGACCAAGTTAGAAAAAAGGTTATCAATAGGTCTGAATACAAGGCTGTTGCTACTAACGTAGCAGACAGGTCTGTAATGTTACAAAAGGCAATTGCTGCTAAGAACTATGCAGAAGAATCTGTCAATGACCTACTTAAGAATGCTTCTCCTGCTACAAGGTCGCAGCATTTATCTGCTGCAAGAAAAGAACTAAAGGTTATCGAAGAAATTGTTGATGGCATAGAACTAGACTTGCGTGATGCAATGGTACCTTATGGGATAACACAGGCTGTTCCAAGTATGGCAACACTAGACCGTAGAATTGCATACCTTGAGGCTAACCCAGGTATTACAAAAAAGACCAAAGAAATTAAGAAGGCAAAAGCGGCAGTTGCTAACTATAAAAAAATAGTTGGTAAAATGGCAACTAATAAAAAAGTAATTATGGATGCCGATGATGCAGTTCAGAAGGCATACATCAGCATTGATGATGCCATCAAGGAACTTGGTGAAGCAAGAATAAAGCAAGCAGATGTGTTTGGTAAAAGCGCAAAGTTTAAAAAACGCTATTATTCAAAAGAAAAGCACACTGTTGTTATTGGTGCAACTCAGCATCACATTGATTCTTTTATTCAAGAACAGACTGATGGAAGTCCAAGCAACTTTACTACAGCGGTACGCGTAGAAACACAGAACGCCAGAACTCAACAGATTAACTTTTTAGGAGAAATGTCTGTTGCAACAGGTGTTGCTGCAATTAAACGCAAGATTCCTATGGGTAAGATTGGTGTTGGCGACCAGAACTACTTTGAAGAGTTAGCAGATATTGCTAACCGCCAATACCGCGGTGAGCCTCTAATGGACTTAATTTTTGGCGAAGCACCATTAAAGAAAATTTTAAGTTGGAGCAAGACTCCACAGGGAGTGGCATATCTAAAAGCATTTGATGTTGTTGACCCAAAGCAAGTTACACCTTACCTTGTTGAAAAGATAGAACTTGTTAAGCGTATGTACCCATCCTATGAGGCAAGAGCAGCAATCCTTAAGGGTGAAGTAACATCACAGCAACTAGAGAAGTTCCTTGCCCCATATATTGATGAGTTGTACGATATCATCCCATCTAACCACAATTACGAAGCATTAACATTTGGTGTGGGTGGCGTTGCTAACGCAGCCAAGGGATACAACAAAATGATGACTAGAGTAATGACCGTACTTGCAAGCGTAGAAAACCCTATTCGTGGTTCCCTTTTTGATAAGTTGGCAATTGAGAATGTTGCACGACGAGCAGCATACTTAGAGTCACAGGGTATCCAGATGACAACTGGTCAGTTTAATGCTTTACGTCAAGGTGCAGGCCGTGATGCTTTGCAAGAGATGGAAAAGACTCTTTATACTATTAATAACCCTAACCGTTTTATTAATTCATTACGTGCAGTAATGGCGTTTCCAGGAGCAAATGCTAACGCATTCTTTCGTTATGGTCGCCTTGCAGCAAAGAACCCAACTCGCGCAGCGGCGATAGTATCTAACTACGGACGCGCATACACAACATTTGCTGTTGACGAGTACGGCAACCCTACGGATGATATTAACAAAATGTCTCACATAATTGTACCTGGAAGCAAAGAATTTCCAAATTGGTTTCCAGGAAACAAAAAAGGACAAGGCGTTAAACTTAGTTCTCAGTCTCTAGGCTTTCTTCTTAACCGACCAGGACCGTCATTCGTTACAGGTCTTTCAGTAGGTCAAATAATGCAGAAGTTTCATAAAACAGAAGCAGAGTTTGAAGAACTAATGACATTTGGTGGGGTAAACTACTACAAGGTTATCTTCCCCTACGGTCCACCAACATCAGTACGAGATGCTTATACTCCCGCTTGGGTTAAGAATGCAATCAACGCTGGACCAGACTGGCAAAGAGAACTTGCAAGTAAAATATTTGGTCAAAGCGGACAAAGAGATTATTTGAGTTCTTGGAAATCTGTTTACAACTACAACGCAATGTTAGTTGAAATGGGAATCCAAGATGATATGCCATCTGATATAGAGATAGAAAAGCAAGTAAAGGCGCTATTTCGTTCTAAGTTTTATTCTACATTTGCATCACCGTATGCAGGTATTCCCTACAAGGTAGAGAATGCTCCAATGGCACTTACTTCAAATCTGTATTTTAAATTACAAGAAAAGTACAGAACACAGGGCTTGGGCAATCAAGATGCACGCGATGCCGCTGGCGAAGAGATGCTTTCCTTGCTTGGGCCAAAGTTCATGCTTGATAGAGTAACATATACTGGTTCATCTAAGAACATTAATACTCCTGCAACAAGTGAAGCGTATGCACGCATATTCGAAGATAACGATGATTTAGTTGGACGACTTGTTAACATTGAGCCAGGTGAAATCGGACTGGTTGGCTTGCTGACTGCTGACTTGGATTACGACCCATCAAAACAGTCGAACAACATTCTTGCACTTCTATCTAATCCAGGTGCAACGCTCCCAGGAACAAGTAAGAACCTTAACGAACTCAAGATGACTCCACAGGAGATTGAGACTGAGCGCATTAAGCAACGTACTTGGAACACCTACATGGCTGCTAAGGCTGCGCTAGAGGCTAAGATTACTGATGGTAAGACACTACGTGCTCACCCAGAACTAAAGGTTGTTCTAGATAACCTTGCTGTTACTGTATTCAAAGAACAGAGCCAAGCATGGTATGACCAGTACCAACTTGCTCAAAGCGGAGATACTTCTTACAAGTATGCTCGAGCACTGACTGAAATTGTTAATGACAAGAAGTTCATGTCAAAAAATGGCAATAGTCAGTTCTGGGTTGATACTAAAGAGTTCTTAGATTCTCGCGCTATGTTCGTGCAAGTTTATCAAATGCTACCAGACTATGACCCACGTAAAGCAAAACTATCAGATAACTACAATGCTTGGATACAAGCCAATGTTGGACAATGGGATAGCAACTTGAAAACTATTATTACACGATATTTTGATAATGATTCCTTAAAGGCGGTTAACTAATATGGCTCTTACAAAAGACGAAGCATTATTTGATAAAAATAAAAACGGCGTACTTGAACCATCTGAGAGACAACAGTACGATGCTTTGGCTGCTTACCTCAACGTAGATGAGCAAACTAATACAAATAATCCAAAGTCTGGCACAGATGTAACAACTAGCAAGGTTAAGTTAACAAATAACGCAGCACTTGCCCTTATGAACCTGGCTGCCGAAAATGCTGGTTACGGTGTTAAATTTACAAAAGCAGATGTAGCACAATTTATAAAAGAATTTGACGCTGAGCAGGCTAGACAAATTGAGAAGATAGTTACTTCTACTTCAAGCAAAACAGTGCCTGGCGCTACAGAAGATGCAGTTGATAAGACAACCTCATCTACGGCAAAGACAGAGTATCCATCCTTCTTTGACCCTGGTGAGTTTACATCAGACTGGGTTTGGAAGAGAGTTGACTTTAACAACGAAGCAACACTAGGGGCTAAATCCCTTGGAATTCTAGCCCAAGTACGTGGCTTAGTTGACAAGTTTAACATATTTGGTGTATCTGACAAGGATGCAAAGGCTGCCGCTAAATCAATTGCTAAAGGCGATATGACACTTGCTGACTATACTGTTAAACTCCAAAAGGTCGCAGCAAAAGAATACCCACAGTTTGCTGACCGTTTTGCTAAAGACCCAACCCTGACAACCTATGATATTGCTGAGCCTATTATTAAAATGCTTGCAAAGACATGGGAAATACCAGAAGAAGATGTTACAATGGATAACCCCCTAGTAATGTCCTACACAAACTATGCTGGGGCCGATGGTAAGGGTGTTGCCCCATCACGTTATGATTTATTGCTTAAGGCAAAGAATGACCCTAAGTACCAACTTACCGAAGAGGCGAATAATAACGCACGCGACTCTGCAACTAGTTTTGCTAGAGCGTTTGGATTTGGAGTATAATGGCACGTAATCCAGGAGTTATGCAGGTAAGCGATGGCGGGAGAGAACTTGATGCCAAGGTGTTGCTTGATGCTGTAACAAAACAACAAGTGGCAGAAGGTATTAAGAGTACAGACCCAAGCGCACGCATTGGTAGTGAAACTGCAGCAGAAGCCAATGCTCGTATTGTTCAAGGTTATAAAGACCAACCAAAACCTGATTTGACAGTTGAAGGTGCTGCCGCTGGTGCAACAATTAAATTTGTACGCACAGGCGATGGTGGTGTTGGCGAGTATAGAGAAGTATTTCCTATTGGAACAGCAATTCCTAGTACACGAACAACCACATCTGGTAATGTTTATGATGCACAAGGAAATCTTGTATCTGGCTCGGGGCTTAAGACCTCTACTGCTACATCAACCGCGTCAACAGTTGACCCACTTGCAGGAAAAACACCAGACCAAATTGCTGCATATAATAATGCTAAGGGAGTAGCGCAATCATTTGTTGATGCCTATGGCGGACAATTGTCCGATTATTTTAATGCAACTACTGGAATAGTTACTAAACCAACTGATGCTGTTATTAACAAAAAGTTTACTACACCAAAGGTACTAAAACCTGGAGACCCAGGCTATGTAGCCCCAAGTGGCGATAACACTACGCCCAAGGCTCCAGTAGGAACTCCTCCTGCTTATATTTACGATGCTGCAACAAAAACTTGGAAGATGCCACCAAAACCAACAGGTCCTGGCACATGGGTCTTTGATGCAAATAATGGTTGGGTAGATACAACAGTAGTTCCAGGTTCAAGTGGTATGCGTGCTGACGGAACAAAAACATTAGCATTAGATACTTTTAAGAATACACTTGCACTTTTGTTTGGCGCTAAGGAAGCAAGCCAGCCTTGGGTTACTGCACTGTATACAAGTGCATCAAAGTTTTATAACACTGGTTCAACTATAGATGAATCAATTAACCTATCCCTTCAAGATATACGTTACAATAAAGATTTAAAACCATTTACAGACCGCTTTAAGGGCATCTATGCTCTTACAGACAGACTTGCTGGTGGCGAAGCAATTGAAGTTCCAACTGTTGCAGAATACTTTAAGTCAGAATCTTCTATGGGAGATATCCTTCGTGCTGCTGGCATGGGAGAACTTGCTACGCAAGACTTCCTTGGCGACATTATCGGACGCGGTAAGTCGGTCTTAGAGGTAACTAACCTAATTACGGATACATTTGATAGAATTGACAATGCCCCATCTGCCCTTAAGGCTGACCTATTGCGGGCATTCCCAGGAGCAGATAGAACATCTATTGCTAAGGCGATGCTTACTGGTGTAGCGGGTGCTGCTGAGTTGACCAAGAAGGTTAAGGCAATCAGCGTACAGTCTGCAGCAAAGACACAGGGTATAACTATTGACGACCTAACTAGCCAAGACATTGCTGGGCGAGGTTATGACTATAACAAGTCACTTGAAGGTTTTGCAACTGTTGCACAAACATCAGAACGCGGTTCAGCCCTTGGTCGAATAAGCGGTATTGACTTAACACAGCAGGAAGTAATTGCTTCTGCTTTTGGTTCAAGTGCTGCAGCAGATGAAAAAATAAGAAAGATTAGAGAAGAAGAAGCCAATAGATTTAATGCTTCTTCTGGTCGACTAGCCTCGCAAAATCGCACAGCAGGCTTAATATAAATAGATTCCTATGTGACCCACCAGCCCACATAGCGTAGAAGACTGGTAGTAAGAGCCAGACTAGTTCCCCGACTAGAACCTGAGGCTTGCGATTCAAACGAATAGAAGGGTGGGTTGCTATGAGCAACAACTACTGGGATGAAGACGAAGACGACCTAGATACCGACAACGAAGTGCAGATGGATGGAAGTGACTTACTTAAAAAGTTACGGAAAGCCAAGCGCAACGATGAGAAGCGTATTAAGGAACTCACTGAGCAACTTGAGGGATTATCCAAGGCGCAGCGTGAGCGTACAGTCAAAGAGGTCCTAGAACAGAAGGGTGTCAATCCAAAGGCACAACGATTAATCCTAAAAGACTTGGATGATATTAGCGAAGAGTCAGTTAATAACTGGCTTACAGATAATGGAGACCTGTTTGGATTAACACAGCCAGAGGTAACACAAGAACAGGAACTAAATCGAGCAGCCTTACGGCAGCAAGATGTGGTTACTCAACTTGGTATGACCCCTGACCGAGCAGAAGATTTATTGAGTCGAATTAATAATGCGGCTTCCGCAGAAGAACTCAATTCAATTATCTACTCTCAACAGTAATTTACATAGTAATTTCACAACTCACCTAGGAGGTGAACAACAATGGCTAATGCATATACATCCTCTACTGGCAATCTCGCTGGTACCGCTGGTGGTGCAGGTCTCG
>Ga0209107_10000767_pt1 | contig 18300 bp, 43 predicted proteins | sample LakErihyJuly2011_2_FD_187460 | JGI IMG/M metagenome (GOLD analysis project Ga0209107, IMG submission 187460) | Freshwater microbial communities from dead zone in Lake Erie, Canada - CCB hypolimnion July 2011 (SPAdes) (version 2) | ecosystem: Environmental > Aquatic > Freshwater > Lentic >... | reverse complement strand
ACAATGGTTGAAAGGATTTTTAGATGCAGTAGATAACTACGCTATTACTAAAAAACAATTTGATGCAATTAGGGAGAAATTAAAAGAAGTTGATGACACTACTCAAAGTATTGGGAATCCTATTGGTATATGGCAAGGTGGATGGGGTGGTACAACACCATATAGTATCCCTTTAAGCGGCACTATTACAACAGGTGGTACAATTACTACATCAAACTATCCAAGCGGAAGTACACTCACCTATACAACAGGAAATGGTGGTGTAAGCACATATACAATGGGTGGTACTATTACATCAACGACTAGCGCTTATGTAAATCAAAGTAGTGAGGATGATGAGAAATTATTATTGGATTAAACGTATCTAGCCGTTCCAAAAGAAGTATCCATACCATCTAAAGGTATGTTTGTATTATAACTACGAGTTGAATTACCACCAACGTAATCAATGGCATCTTTAATTGATTTGAATCTTTTAGGAGGAAATGTGGTATTTGATTCACCACCACTAGCTATCATAGTTTTATCGGCTTTGTTATAGTAGATAGTTCCACCAAACTTACCCATAACCATTACATTATATTTTACATAATCTCCGGCACTACCTTGCTTTACTACTTTAGTATTTTGATATGAAGGTCTAACGCCGCCAGCATCTCTTTGTTTGAATGTAAACTTATCCGTATTACTTTCCCCTTCCATTATTTTAACTATGCTAATCATATAGTAATAAATATGATTATTTAAGGTTATCGTATCTTTTCTTATTTTTTTCGTTTTCCCACTTCATCTCAACAGCTACCCATTTACCTCTTGGACAGGCTCCAATAACAGGAGTATATACTTTTGCTTTTAAAGCACATCCACATTCACCACAATGGATAATTGGTTTTGTTTTTTTAGAATCACAATTATCACATATTTCCATGCGCGCAGCTGCCAATTCGGATTGAGCATCGTTTGGGTTAAACATTATACCCCAGGCCTTAAATATTTCTTCTATCTTATTCATAAGAATAATTATATCGTATTTAAATAATGTACTAAAGATTCTCCAAACAATTCCATATCTTCTAATACTGAATGATAAATAATATCCTCAATTATATTAGCAGGTCTTATATCATCCTCTACTAAAGAAAAGTGATAAGCCGTTTCATATGTATCAGTAGCTTCCGCTAATGGTTCTCTTATAATAGCCATAGTTATACTCTTTTTGGTATTAGCATTAAACGCCTGTAATGCATAGCACTCTTTCATTTCCTCTACTCTACCAATCTGCCAATCACCAAAGTATTTATTTTTAATCTTTTTATAGTTCTTTATTACTAACATATTATTTATCCCAATTCTATATGGTGTCTAACTACTATATCTACCATTGCTTCATAAACTGTATCAACATCTTTTAATTGATTTTTATTTAACCAATATTCCGTTTGACCACATAGCATTAAATACTCATCTTTATGCGGATGGTCTTGTTGTGGAGGACTAATTCTACTTAATGTTATTCTATAATATTCATTAGAAGGCAAAGTAGGATAGTAGTATGTTATTTCATAATACAATTCCAATTCTCCAATATCTATCTGACTTCTAAATAGTTTAGTCAACTTATCCCAATTCTTTATTGTTATCATAATTAAAAAGGTAATCCGTATGCATCATCAATAACACTCTCTATCAAATTATAGAAGGTACTTTTATTCAAACTTGTTTTTGCTAAATTAACAGTCCTTCTCCACTTATCACTAACCATATCTTGAATATACACTTCATGTAAATCTCCACTTATTGGAAAATGCTTTGCTCTCTTTTTAGATTTTAATTTATTTCTATGTACTAATACATATACTCTCTTTTGTTCGTTCCTATGTTCAAACTCAAAGGAATAAAAATCTTTATCTTCTAAAGCATACTTCATATCCCATCCATAGAATACTCCTAAGTTTACATCACTATTATAATTTTTTATTGTAATCATCTATTTGGTTTTGTAAAGTTTGTAATGCTTGTATTAAAAGTGCTGGTGTAGTTGTTGATAATGAACTACTACCATAACTACTGTTGAATAAAACATTTGTTCCGGCACTTTGGACTTGATTAATAATTCCCGTAGTACCACCATTAATATTTTTAGTTACCTTAGAAGCTGTATAATTCTGACGGCCTTCTAATATATCATCAACTAACATTTCATATTGCTCTCTAAATTTTTGTAAAGTATGGATATTGGTTTTTGTTAAATGTGATTTAGCCAATAGATGTTGAGTTACATTATCTAAAATACTAAATGTAACCACACCTTTAACAGCATATGCTGATAATGTTATATCCCACTTTGGTTTATACACTTGATTTAAATTCAATACAGTTGCAAAATAAATATCTTCGCCGGCATTGTGTATTGGATTAACAATACAATAACCTTTGTAAGTAAAGCCTGATATTTTCTCCCATCCTTTAATTTTCATTTACGCTTTGTTTTTTTCTTTCTTTTATTTGGTAGTGTATATAATAATCCAATACCACTCTCATCTGCCCACCACAAATCATATGAAGTATAACCATATAATTCAATCTTACCTTTCTTTATTAAACTCTTTTGATAATAAATCATTTGATAGGTAGTATCATATATTTGTGCTGATACTAATACTGGAAATAAAAATATAAAAATCCACTTCATATTAGATATCCGTTGGTAATATAGTTGTCTTATGTCCTTCATCTCCGAATATACGATAGCTTGTTACAACACCTAAATCGGTTATCGTTACTGCCTCAACTTCAATTCCCCACTTCTTTACAAATCGTTTTACTTCTTTTGTTATAGTTTCATTTACATTAACTAAATCATCCCAAGTTGTAATCTCAACTACATCTCTAATAATTCCTTGAGTTGTATCTATTAGTACATCAGTAGCGTGCATCACTCCCAATAAATAATTTCGGACATTTATTACTCTATAACGAATAATAGATTTTAATACAACACTTTCATCATCTAATGTTGTTAAAGTTTGTGAAGGCAAGTTAATTGATTGAGTAATTACAGGACATTCAATTATAGAATCTACCAAAGGTATTTTAAAATGTATACCAGGTTTTAGTATCTTATTGAATATGCCAAACCTTAATCTTACCGCACCATTCCATTCCTCTATAATAACGACTGGAAGCAAGTCCGTACCAAATCTTATTAAGACTTCTATTAATTTATCAAACATAATTTTTATTTTTTATAATAAAAGGGGAGTTTAATTACTCCCCTATTATATAATTAAAGATTAAATTTCTTAATAAAACCTTTCTTTGTTTTCTTTCTAGCATCTGGAAGAATTACATCCTCCACATACTTTTTCATTTCATCACCGGTCGATGGAAATTGTGATAAAGCTTTCCAATCTTCAGTTTCATAGTATTTACTATCTTGTACCGATGGAACTATACAAGTGTCATCCCAATATCCATTCGCTATTACATTAAGAGTATTGTAGTATAATTCCGGATTAGCCACCTCCTTTTCCTGCAGAGAAAGTTCGGTAGCAAACGCTCTCATTATAGAAGCGTTTCTAACTGGCGAATTATACGTTTCACCTTTGTATGTGAAATGTTTTTTACCTATTACATCTCTTAGATTTGAGATTTTGTTAGCTAATCTCTTTACGGCATAAGTAATTGGTTTGAGTTTGTTCTCATAGGTTTCTTCACCGAAGAAAAGTTCACCATAGTTCACTTTCTTTGTATTGGCCTTCCAATCAGATTCGTCTGCTCTATCATCCAAACAAAACGCTTGAAGGATTGGTGCGGAATTTGGATTATCTTGTCCTAAGTATTTTGATAAATCTTCCATACTCTCTCTAAGCTTTTGATATGGATACTCTCTATTCACATCTCCAATTTCACGAAATGTCTTTTCCCATATCTTTACATATTGGAAAGTTTCCCACTTCAATACTAATGTATTAATTACACTCATAAGTGTTGTAAGTTCAGAAGCGGATAGATGACTAAGATGGTCTAATACATAGACCGGAACTTCTTTAATCTCATACTTAGTGTATTGATTGATAAGTTCACACGCTGCTTTACAGTGATGTGCATCTACTAAGTGAATATCGCCGTTTTTATCGCGGAATCCGATAAAGGTTCTCAACAAACCTCTAATAGCTCCGGATGATGTTTGTGCCAATAATGAACCCATTAGGTCATAAACGTGTGGTTTATCAATATCTCTATTCTTTTCATTATCGTTTAGTTTATTAAACGGTACCCACGCAATATCACCCATAGGCAAGGGTTCTTTCTTTATTGTGAGTGTTTTAAGATATTGTATATATTGTGCAATACCACCTTCTCCATAATATATTTTGAAATTTTTGCTATAAGCCACCGCGCGTTTTTCAAGACGTTTGAACATAGCAGGTGACGGTTTTTGTTTCACTAATACGATGAATTCGAAATCATCACCATACTCCTTATAATCTATAAGGGATTTGATAGAAAACGCCAAACCCTGCTCAGTACTATCTGATATAGATTCTTTGGACTCTATTAGGTGATTGAAAATTGGAAGATAGAAATCGGTTATCTTCTTGTGGTTCGAATCATCGTATTCGTCAATTTTGAATTTGAATGTTGTAGTTTTGAATACCGAACCTGTTAGGTTTAAATCTGGTAAGAATTTGTTTTTTACCAATGCTGTTTGAAGGTCAGCTTCCCATTTTTTACCAGCCAATGTCTTTTGACCGGCTAGAAAGGACTTAGCGTCCTCGAGTGTAAACATCTTTTCCATGTTTTGTTTTATTTATGTCACCCCAACTTGTTTATGAGTGTGACGGGTTTAGTGTTACGTTTTAATATTGGTAGTAACCACCATCGTATCAACTTGGATACAACACAAATATACGAAGATTTTTCCAAACGGCCAAATCTTTTTTAAAATTGTTTCTTAAGTGCATCCCCAAACGTTTTAGTTACATTTTTCCAATTCTCAAACCACTTAGCAGTTATTGAATGTTGGTTACATCTCATATAGTTTAATGAATATGACCAATCACCATCCGAATCCATTCTACCAATCTTACTTACCTCAACCCAAACATATCTACTAGGTACTTCTGAATCATCAAATTGGAAACGATAGTTAGTATCAGTTTCGTGGACTTGTTGGCATGTGAATCTTCTATTCCAAAACATTGTACCAACCATTCTATTCGTATTGTGTATCTTTAATATCATTATCTAAATTTTTCTTGAAACTCTTGCGATATTGCATATAACATTCTATTTGGGTCTTTAAAGAAATCAACAGGCATAGTAGAACGTCTACCACCACATGCTACTATAACTCTATGTGAATCGTACATATCAGTCCACACAATAAAACTAACAGCTCTATTACTATTACCAAACCCACCACCATTTTCAAATAAACATTCATAACTATCCGTTGTTGGGTAAGCTTGTACTACTATCCAATTACCATACTGACTATTACTAATTGAAATGGGAAATATCATACCAATTAATCTATCCCAATTTTGTATCACTAATGGTTTACCTATTGGTCTACCTGTTTGAGTAGGAAATGTAAAATTGGATGAAGTATTAAAGGCTGTTGGCTGTGGTAGTGGTGGATTATAAGTATTTGAAATCATACCCTTTCTTATTCCCGGCGGGGGAACATACCAAGCTGGATTGATATTGTTAGGAGCTTGTTTAGCTTTCTTCTTATCACCAAATAACTTTTTCCATCCCCATCCTAACATTGTGTTATCCCAAAGTATTCTTCGTATATCACCTACTTCACTAACTATATACGCATATATCCACAATCCAACAATTCCGCTCATTACCATAGCGAATACAATTTCTCCAAAGCTCATATTATTTTATTTTAAATTCATCATATTTTCAATATTCTTAATTACATAGGGAGGCCCTAATTCAAAATCACACTTTCTTAATAACCTTCTAATTGGTTTCGCACCACCCGAATCATCCGCCCAAAACCATAATTCATAAAGAGCAGTATCACCTTCACCAATTGGAGTTCGTTCTATATTAACTTGCATAGTTTCCCTTCTATTATGTTTATACAATTGTATTAAGTAAGAACTATCCAATGTTACTACTTTACCTACTCGCCAATCTTCCACAGCACCATATTGTGTAAGTTTTTCTATATTTTTTATTGTTAGCATATTATTTAGTTACTTCGGTTTTCCACCAATGTTCTGCTTTAGCTAGGACTTTAGATATCTCCGATGCCAATCCACCTTTAGTTTTAACATCATCAATAGTAACGAAGTGTCTGGTTGCCAGATGTAATCCCATCACAAATATTTGATACTCTCCTCCATTTACATCTCTACCCAATCTGACTTCAATTTCTTTATTATATCCCTTACCATCACTAATTGGACCGAAGTGAAAAGAATAAAATTGTTCACCTAACTTATTTTGTGTTTCGGTTATCTCTCTTAATCCTCTACTATGGCAGAAGTTTAACTCTAATTCCTTTATGTTCTTTATTGTAAGCATATTATATATTTTCTTTATTCATTATCATATATTCCAATCGTTCTATCATATTATCTTTATCCGCCAACCAATCTGCGGAGGCACATACATTAGTTCGTTGTGAATCAAATATGAAGAAGTACGATAAGCCAGGTTGTCCAAATATTTTATGACCGGTTCTCTCTAACATAATCGTACATAATTCATTGTGTATTGGATATGGTTTACGTTTAACTAATTCAAATATGTAGGTATCGTTGTGGTTACCTTCGTATATATTATTTGTTTCCCAACCATCTACTAAGGGTTGCCCTTGTAATTTCAATATGTTCTTTATTGTTAGCATGTTATTCAGTTTATCTATATCATCCACTCACCTTCGTGTCGGTTAGGTCGTTTTTTTAGGTTTTGATTTATTGATAGTTATTTCTTTCGTTTGTAGTATTCCTCATTAATTCTATATAATATCATACCAAAGAAGGCATCCTTACCTTTTATAGTTAGTGCCGGCCAAGTGGTTGTATGTATTTCATAATCCCAACTCTCATACACTACTTTAATATGATATCCCTTCAATAACGGATTTATATTCCTATCTATAAGGACACCAGCCCTATCATCCAACATCACACCCTTATTATCCATCCTAGCGAATGTAATGATATAGATATTCTTACCAAGTTCGGGCCGATTATCTTCTCCGGCCGTTAATACCTTCCAATCGTTTAATTGAGCTCCATTCAAATCTCCTATGTTTTGTATCGTTAGCATTATGATTGTTTGTTATGGTATTCTTTAATAATGTATTTCAATTGGGATATGAAGTTTTCGGGATTCAATATCCAATCCTTAGTAACACACACATCGGTCCTTTCACCATTGTAGTAAAGGAAGTAAGCCGTACTATCGGGCTTGAACATATTCCTTTGTAGTTCACCTATTCGGTTTAAGGATATCGTACATCTATCAATCCTATTTCCTATTGGACCGTTACAATGGATATCTAATATGTATTGGGGTTCGTTGGGGTTACCACCTACGGCGGTAATTATCCAACCTCCAAATAATCTTCTCCCTCCTAACTTCCTTATGTTTTGTATTGTTAGCATGTTATATTAATTCATCTATTAAAAATCGGATAAAGGTATAGCTATTCCTTATACTCTCTATTGGTAGGTAGTGTCTATTATCTGTCTCTTGGCAATACATAAGATAATCACCATTGGATGTCTTAACCCTACCAATCATAAGGTTAAACATATCAAAGGGTGAACCATTATGTACTACCTTAATAAGATAGCTATTCTGCAACTTAGCCACATAGTGTATCTTCCAATGGCCAACGTATGTCCCCTTAAGGGAATCTATGTTTTTTATTGTTAGCATGTGTTCGGACAATTATTTAAATACCGATAGTATAGAGGATACTGAAAACTTAGTACTTTTATTTCCACCTAATACAGAGTAGGTATATTGGTTGTTTAATTCATTTGCCCTTATAATACCCTCTCTATCTGAATAAGAGGAGGATACCCCTAACTCACTCATCCATTGTTGGTATAGTGGGTCCGAAATTGTATTATTTCTCTCTAACTCTAATAACTCATACTTTTCTAAATCTAATCTTTCTAAATTCATAATCTCCATTTTTATTTGTTTTTATTTATTATCTATTCTATTTCCTACATCTCCACTAAAATCACCCCTATCTGCCACCTTAAGTGTATTGTTTAAGAACGAAGTGAATTCGGATAGAGAACTAATGTTATCCGGCATAATACTCATAGGGTACGATATGTTCTCTCCTATATCCCATAACCATATACCATAGTTACCATCCACTCTACATACCTTATCAATAGCCATCTTATAGTACTTAGGTCCTAATGGCTTAAAAGATATCACATCCCTTACTTCAAGTCCTATTAAGTACTTATCTCTATCCTCCGAACAATGCTTAACCATAAAGAAGTCCGAATGAATCTCCATCATCCTCTTTGTAAAGTTTGTTATGTTTAATCGTTTCATATTAATACTTGCTTATTTTCTTTGAATACTCCTTAACTATCTCTACCTTTAATAGAGTAGGGTTATCGTTTGCTATCTTCATCATTTGGGAATAAGATACTCCCTTTATCCTTACCACATCTTTTGAAGCTGTGTGGATAGCTATATCATAGTATGTTTTCATATTATTTAATAAAGTTGTTTTGAATGTATTTCATAATGTTTGTTCTCATCTTATGGGTAATAGGTTTAAGCGTTTCCAACGAATAGATATCATCCATAAAGTAACGTGTATTGGGATTGGTATGTATAGGGTTAATCTCATACATAACCACAAACCACTTACGCGTTGAACCATATGTTGAATCCAATTCGAAACCTAAACAAAAAGCTGGACAATCTTTTGATGAAACCTTATCAACTTCGTTCTTCCATATATCGAAAGGACGATTGATAACTCGGTTATTCCAAATATCCTTCAGCTTTTTCTTTGATATCCCAATTGTGGAAATAGTGTAACTCATATTCTTAATGTTTTGTTATACCTAAAGTTACGAATAATCCCCCAAAATACCAAATTTTAAGGGAAAACCTTTAAAAGTTCTCGATTGAGTATCAATGAGTTATAAGTGGTTGATTATCAATCTGGTATATATTATAGGGTTTCTGTTCAATCCTGAAGGGTTTCTAAGGTATCCTATCCAAATACCTACCACATACCCAAGAAGGTACAGGAATCCCTTAAAATCGATTGGAATTGATATTAGGGTAATATAGGTACTTACCTATCTTAAAAAAACCTCGTATAGCCGAAAAAATTGAGGCCGGTATCGAGAAGGGTTGGGTACATATTAAAGAAAAAAATAATATCTACGGTTACAAATAACTAGTCCCCTCCTCCTCTTAACCCCTTACCCACGTTGAGTTCCAGAGGATTCCCCTACAACCCTTACCCCTATTGAGTTCCAGAGGACGTGATGTGTAACGATTCATCTTCTCACTATACCCTATGTAGTGGATATCCGAATGGGAGTTTTTTTCGCCAACCCACCAGGATCCAATGCATAAAAAAGGGGACCAGTTATGTACTAGTCCCCCACTTTCTTTTTTGAGCTTTGATAATACCATTAGGGTATATGCTTTAATAGTGGCCCCTATGTTCGGATATAATACGGATTCAAACGTGGTTTTGTTCAAGGCTTCCGTTTATCTTCATATCCTATGGTGTATCTTCAATCCCGCATGCTTCCTTCGGGTAGTTTTTATTCCTTCTATACCTTGCCTAATATTGTTTAATTAGCTGATTTTAATTTACCTCATCTATATAGGGTTTAAACCAGCTATTGATTACTCTATACTTTAGTCCATTACCATTCTTGTCCGAATCAGTATAGTCAGGACCAGCTATGTACTTTGTGAATACATACAGCTCCTCCGCATCTTCTTTATGTATGGCTATAAGGGCGTGTAGTTTAGCTTGTATCTCTTTATCTACCCGCATACCAGCCTCCCATATACTATGACTATCTGACATCATATAGGAGTAGTCATGCTTTTGGACCATATCATACAGGTCCGATTTAATTGTATCTACTATCATATACTATAATTTAATTGTTCTAATAGGTTGGGTAGTGGACCTTCCAGTCTCATAGTGTCCCCAATAGGTACTCTCATATATCTGAGCTTCATCAGCATCATGCGATTCCATTAATAACTTAACCGTCTTATCCGGCATACTATCTACAGCCACCTTTGTTGTGAGGGTCTCTAATATCGTACCCTCCGAAAACATTCTAATTGTGTAATACTTCATATTCTTATTTTTTATTGTTTTTATTGTAGGATTCAATTACATGCAATAGGTACTGAGCCCTATTAGCTATCTTATCTATATCAGCCTCTTTACGGCCGCCAACCCATGTATCACTATTAAACAATTCATTTAATGCGATTTCAACGGTCTTTAATTCCTCTGGGGTTAAATTTAATTTCATATTCTTATTTTTATTAATTACGAGTGAGCTTTTACGTCCGAATCATACATAGCATCTAATTGAGCCTCACTCATTTTATACTCAGCCACGCCCATCTTACCATTACCACGATCAATCACCGTAGCATTCATATAGTTAGATAGTAATAGAGCATCCGTTACTTTGTTGAATACTACTGATTCAATACCCGTAGCTCTACCTTGTTTTCTCTTTACATTGATATACCCAGCCATAGCTGTCATCAAAGCGGCTAACTCATCTTGGTTAAACACACTTACTAATTTTTCGTTCATTTGATTCGTACTCATAGGGTTAAATTTATTTAATTAAGAATTTAGATACCGCAGAAAAACCAGCACTCGCCAATTCTCTTTTGATTTCCGAGTGATACTTTTTAGGGAACATACCCATCACTACCGGATACTCACTCAAAATCTGATTAATCTTTACAGACTCAGATTTGAACATCTTAAGGAAATCGTTAGCCTCAGCCAACTTCCTACGAGAGTTACACACTATACGGTGGGATTTACCTAAAAAATCCGTAAAGGATACTACCACCTCAAAGCGTGGGTTATTACTCATTTTACTAGCCGAAAAGTTTTTGAAAGGGTTTGCGATTGTACTCATATTATAATTTTTTATCATTTGGTGGGGTGGTATCTTACCAACCCCTTTACTACATAAAGATAGGTGGTCTTGCCGAATCTACCAAATATTAGGGTAACTTTCTTTAAAAGTTCTTGCTTGAGAATCAATCAGTTATGTATATATCTTGTCCCAATATATACCCTATTGGTAGTCAATGAGTTATGAGAGGGGTCTGGGGTCCCTTTATTCAGTAGCTCACCTATACCGAATAACTTATAGTTTATAATGTATCCTGTTAGTTAAAAATAGTAGGATTGAAATAAACTGCATGTTAATGAGCTTAAACTATATCTGTTTCGTACTTCTGGACCCGTCTTCTGGTACCGCGGGACTTGTGGTACATAGGCATAAAAAAACCGGTCACATTGGACCGGTTCAATTACTTACTAACCTACTAAATTACTTAGCGATTACGGTATCTACTGCTGGAGCTACTGCTGTATCAGCTGTTAATACTGTTGAATCTACTGCTACTGCAGTTGAATCAGTTGCTACTTCCGTAGAAGCGTTACCACCACAAGCTACCAATGTAGTTGCGATAGCGAAGATTGCGATTACTTTTTTCATCTTGTTCTATTTTGTTTTAAATTATACTAATTGATATAACCTTACTTAAATATAAGGTATTCTGGATTTTAATAAGGGGACCAACCCTATGCTGGTCCCTTATCAATAATATTACCCTACCCAGCTATTGCGTAATGCTTTAGCTTTCTTTAATGAAGTCTCATATTGAGAATACATTTCACCTTCTTCAGTTACACGTACTCTGTAAGATACAGTACCTGATGGACGAGTGATTTTTTGGATGTTGTTAGAAACTGTCTCGTAGATGTTTCCACGCTTTGCTGGTTGTTTTGACTTATTAGCCATAGTTTTAAACGGTTGACCTCTCTCACCGCCAGGTTTTTGTTATTTTGGACCTGTTTAAAATAGGTAGGCCCAGTCCTATATCTTATTTGATATACTCAAAGATACGAAATATTCCTGATACTACCAAATTTATTTTATACCAACGTATTTCTTACCATTTTTAGTAGGTATTTCACCGGTAATAAACGCCTTCGTTACATCCATCGGGTTTTGACCAGATATTATCAACGTATTACCCACCTGTCTCACACCACTTTCACCTAACGCAGTACCCTTCACAAATAACGATGGATACATAATTTGGGCAGTGTAATAATTTTCGAACCTACGGCTACGCTTAGCCCCACCCTTATGTGTCACATTCCACTCGGAAGGTGTTGGGTTTACTTCTTGAGACCATTTGGAAGCTTTACGGCTATATGGACGTGTTTCAATGTAATCCATAAACAATACGTCTAATCTAGACTCTGGCATAATTCCTTTGAACTTAGCTCCCGGTACTATCAAAATGTTTTTAATTTCTTTTCTTGCAATGTTTTGAGTGTTCTTACTCATAATCTTAATTTGGTTGACCTAATACACCATGAGGTTTTATTTACAAGTTGAGAATACCCCAACTCTTAATTTATTTATTCTCCGCCGGCAAATGCTGACATTGGGATGATACCTAATGCATCCAACTCTTTAGTCACACTCTTAGCTCCCTTATCAATAGATACATAAGCTTTCTCACCCTCAATGAAAACAATGAAGCGTTCCCTACTCACATACTTTTTACCTATCAATCCCTCATACATCTTAGGGGCTACCGTAATAGTAACCATATCAGGGTACTTATCATTTGGGGTATCCACTATAACGAACTTACCATATTTGTTTGGGTCTACCGTTTTAGGTGCTCTCTTAACTACCGGCTTCTTAGCTACTGCTTTCTTTGTTGCCGCCTTTTTAGCTTTAGCTGGTTTAGCCAATACCTTACCTCCAAATGCTTTAGGGGATTTGCCCTTACCTTTTGCTGTACTCACTTTCTTTACTGTTTTAGTTGCTGTCTTAGCCATATTCTTATTTTATTACTTTATTAATTAAACTATTCCTACTCTTGTCCACTCACCATTCCATTCAACGCCGTTCAAAAACCAATTCCAGTTCTTTTGTTGGACCCTTACATTGGGTAAACCATTCAAACGTTCTTTGGTTGTATTACTAGCCCAACCGGCATTGGATACACTTAACATATTGAATTCATCCAATACAGCGATTACGTTACCATGCAACTTCAAACGGAACTGACCATAACATTGGTCCACCTCCATATTGGATTTCTTAAAGGTCTCTCTGCTTAGAAACTTGTCTACTGATTCATTTGTGATTTTTCTACTCATATTATAGGGATTTTTTAATTGGACTTAACCAACGTTGATAAATTACTTCGTATTCACAATTCAATATAAGGGATAGCTTTTCAAACAAACGCTCCCTTACAATACTATCGTACACATAAAGGTACTCATATACATCGTGACAGTTATTCAGGGTTTGAACCAAGCCATCAAACGTAGCTTCTGGGTTAATACCTGTACCCAAGTCATCTGACGGGTAATTCTTTACATAAAATTCTCTAATGTTCATATTGGGGTTATTTTTTAAATTTGAAATAATACTCATATACTGTCTTACCGAAAACATACCCTAATAAGGTAATTGCTCCTATTGAAAGGGCCTCTAAAATTGTGATTGTTTCATTCATATACATAAAGATACTAAACCCTACCGATATAAACAAGTCTTTTATAGGTTAATTGCAAAAGTTCTTGCTTGAGAATCAATCGATTACATATGAATTTTTTCGTAATACATAACTCGTTGATCCTGAATCCCCTACGCTGCCGGACTTAACATAATATCTTTTATAGGGCTTTTGGGTGTTTTTCGGACCTAAACGGTTGGCAATCAATGGCTTAGTGACTTAACATAATATACGTTATATAACACATTGGACCGGCTAAAAGATAACCCATTGATTACCAACGAGTTACGCAATCTCACCTTCTACTCTATAACCCGCCCTCCTCTCCCTAAAGTTACAACTAAATTTTGACATAACCAAACCATTCATCATATAGTTTTTTTACTAATATGTTGAATAATTTCTAACTCACAGCACCACATATATAGATAATTTCTAATATATGATTGATTTCATTAATGGATTTCTAATAAAGGACCGTTTCGTCCCATTCTTTAACCTTCTCCAGACAAGCGGACAACTTAGCTAATTCTAATTCAGCATCCTTTATTTGTTTTTGTTTATCCTCAATCCTATGTTCTAGTAATATAGTAGCTCCCTTTCGTTTACCCCAATTCTTAGGATACTGAAATGAATTACCTATTGGATGGTATTCGCCCCTTATAAGCGTATGAACATCCAACCTATTCACAACTGGGTAATATTCACCCACCTCGTTAGTATGTAGGACCACTATACAGTGCTCACATCTATTGTTAGCTACTTGTTCCCCTTTTGGCATATTTTATTTTGATTTCTTATAAGCTCTCTTTACAAGCTTCTCATTCTCCCTTGCTTGGATTTCGTATGGATTATTTCTATATCCTACCTTTAAATTGTAATGGTTATACCAACGAAAGGTTTGCTGAGCGTGTGTCCATTCGTGTAAGAGAGTCTTTTGGACCGTTATCATTCTTTTACAACTGGCTAAATTAATCCAAATAGTTTCATCCCAATTATACCAACCGCAACTCTCTTCGTCTGAATCCCAAGTGAAAGCAATTGCCGTACACTTAGAAGGTCCTAGCTTCTCTGCAGCCCAATTCATTAACTTAGCACAATCGAATTTCATACCTCTCTTGTTTGTTACTCTCATAAATATTCATTAATTTGTTTACTATACAAAGATACGAAAAATAATCCATGCCACCAAATCTATTACCAGTAAGGGTTTCATCCATTAGATTTTATTCAATCATATGTGGATTTCATTGGATATTCTCTAATTCAACGTCAGCAAGGGTTTGAAGGTTTCTAATTCTGTCAAAATATATACGTGAAAATTTTTTCGTCTCAAAAGATATTCGTATATGTCTCCTTTATGATATACTATACTTACACTTTTAGTCACCTACGTCTATAAAGTGGTAAAATATGGGTAAAAGTGGTAAAACAGGAATTGATGACGGGATGGAATTAATTAACCTCTAGTCCTATCATTATTTTGTAGTGGTGTGGGTGGGGTGACGGAGATGGGGTTTTTGTGGTAAAGGAATGTGGGTATCAAATTAGTCCTTTCTATTCCTTAACTCTTTGTATATTAGGATTACTATTATAAGTGTGATTAGACCCATACGGATTAGATATTAAAGTTTAGTATCCATAGTATTATAGTAAGGTATATGATTAGTAGGGTAAGCAGTTCCTCGTTTCCTTTTAGGAGCTTGGACCTTAAACCCTCACCCAGCTTATTTGTTATCTTTTGTATTGTTCTCATTCGTTTGTTCTACCTTATAGTGTATCCATACCTTCCCTACTATATATCCTATTAGTACTATACAGCTCATAGTGAATTCCAAAGGGTTTATGTTATTAGTGTATTCCATTTTCTATTCGATATCCTTTTGGTTTTGGATTTGATTCCACATCTTTACTATACCCACTATTGTAGTTATGGTTACTATTAGGATTACCCCTATACCTATCCCCTTATATACCGTATTGATTATTTGCTGATTCATATTTAGCTATTTTATTTTTATCTTAGTTTTTATTATCTTTATTAGTGTCCGCTATTGTACTATCCCCTACTTCTAAATACCACGTTACCATTCTTTAAATTCATTTCTAATTGTATCCCTTCCGCTTCAATCCATACCCTACTCATTATTGAATTATGAAACCATTCACACCCGTCCCATTCTAAGCCCATCGATTGAACCTTTGGTATCATATGGAATTCAAACCCTTCTATATCACCCTCACCATTCCATACCTGGATCCATTCCCTTAATTCCGCTTTGATTCCTTCTCGCCTTTCATTAATTAATTCCATAGTATTATTTCGTTTGTTTCATTCGAATCATTATACCCTTTATCTGTAACTGGATTCCTTTAAGGGATAACCATTTACCAAAGCGAAGGAATGAGTTCGTATCCGGTAGTGACTGAACCGCTTTCGCTTCCGCTTCCAATTCGATTAACCTGCTTTGATTTCTATTCATATTAATATATATTACCATTTTTTAAACTCAATCCTCAATACGAATGACTGGGTGATTAATCCCTCAAGGCTTAAGACGGGTGACTACTATCAAAAAATTCCTCCCTACGACCCGAACTCCGATTCTCTTATTCGTTCATATCATCGTATAGAATAAAAAGAATGAATACTATTAGGCTGAATGGTATTGATATTATTTTCTTTAATGCTTTTATCATTGTTGTCCGATTTTTATTTTCTTATAGTTCTAAAATTGGTTGCACTCTTTGTTAGTTCCCTCAATTCCGTCACTTCATATAACAGGCAATACATACCTATTGTAGCTACTATCATTAATATAAAGGTTATGCCCTCTAATATATCTTTTGTTTTTAGTTCGTTATTCATATTATATTGTTTATTGTTATCTTACTGCCCTTTCTATTTCTTTTTTTATCAATCTTAAAAAATTATATACATCCACCATGTCCTGCCTTTCAACTGCTCTCATTATATCACTTTTACTAGAAGTCAAATAGTACTGTCCATCCTTTAATTCCCTATCTAAATACAAATGAATCCTATGGATATTATCAGGGTATGTTCTAAGTACAATACTATAAATGTTTTCCGAGTTGTAATCAAATTCTTTTGTGCGAAGTATTTTCCATACCATACCATTAGCCCCTACCTTACATCCTTTTAATTTTTGTATGTTTTCTATTGTAAGCATTTATATTCCATTTAGTATTTGCTCAATTGTATTCCTAAATTCTGCAGGTGTGTTTAACCTTTCTTTTGTATAATAGAATAACAACCCATCAACCCAAATTCCATAAACATAACAATCCTTTTTTTGAATGTCATCAAAAACCATATTCCCCTTTTTATATAGGGTTATCCTTATCAATGGATTAGATGCAGATACTCCTGCCAATGCGAATGTTGCCACATCGTTTGTAGTATTATCCCAACCTTTGAAATAATATCCTTTACCTTTTACCTCCAATGAATACCCATCTATTTTTTGTATGTTTTCTAGTGTTAGCATTTATTATTTTTTATATATCGTATGAGGTATCAATCATTTCATTCATTCGTTTTATCAATAACCTCTTATCACTTATAGTTTCAATTGGTATGTATGTTTTAACCTTATACATTCTTTGCTTACTCGTCCACAGCCCACCTGCTAATATCCCAAATTCATAACCCACATCATATAGATTTTGTTTATTCAATGAAAACATTGCTTTTGGACCTTTTCTATTCTCAATTACGATTATATATTCATTCGGGTCATCTATAATTTTGTCCACTACCCAATACATACCCATCTTATCATAAAACGAATCACTTATTAATCTGCCCCTATTTTTTATTGTTAGCATATTATTTGTTTTAACCTAAGCCTACTAATCTAATCTTATCTAAAAACTTATCCATATTTTTAATTTCACCAATTGTCAACCATTGTGGGCTTCCAGAAACAGCATGTAAATAATAATTCTTTTGTGCGATTCCAACAGCCATCCTATCTAAATACACAGCCAATGCGTATTTTCTATTTGTTATATGAATCTTATATCTATGATTTGATAATATTGAAGTTATTGGGTCTATATCAAATATTTCAGTTATATTTTCAACATAAAAGTTTTTCTTACCTAATGTCTTTTGCTGTATCCTATCTAAGTTATGTATTGTTAGCATATTATTTGTTTTAATTACTGAAACTATGTAATTGGCCACCCAACATACCAACGAACATTTTAAAATTTAATAATCCTTTTGTTAGTATTGTATAACCATTATCTTGGTCATTATGCATTTTCCACTCATTTAACGTACTACTAAATTCATTATATCTTAATAGTTTAAAGTTTACATACTTTGGATGCTTTGCGCCAGATGTAGTACCATACTCAAATCTTACTTTAATAATGTAATCATGCTTTCGTTCCTCTATACCCATTACTATCCAATGTGCATGTGGTGTATGTATTTTTTTTCCTTCTATTTTTTGTATGTTT
>Ga0209107_10000766_pt1 | contig 18314 bp, 19 predicted proteins | sample LakErihyJuly2011_2_FD_187460 | JGI IMG/M metagenome (GOLD analysis project Ga0209107, IMG submission 187460) | Freshwater microbial communities from dead zone in Lake Erie, Canada - CCB hypolimnion July 2011 (SPAdes) (version 2) | ecosystem: Environmental > Aquatic > Freshwater > Lentic >... | reverse complement strand
AGAAATAAACCCACTAGTGTTGCCAGATATCGGATTGGTATTCTGGAATACAGTTGCCTTTGTTGGACTACTAGTTGTATTGGGCAAGTTTGCTTGGAAGCCAATTTTGAAAGCAATTAGTGATCGTGAACAAGGTATTGCCGATTCATTAGCTAAGGCGGATAAAATGAAAGCAGATATTACTGCTATGCAAAATGAAAATGAAACATTATTAGTAAAGGCACGTGAGGAAAGAGCAACTTTAATTAAAGATGCGAAAGAGGCATCTGAAAAGATGGTAGCAGAAGCAAAGGATAAAGCAAAATCCGAGTACGAAAGAATTATTGCGGATGCGCAATTAGCAATCACTCAGCAAAAAAATGCTGCTTTAACTGAGGTTAAAAATCAGGTAGGCGCGTTGGTTGTTGAAGTGGCTGAAAAAGTATTAAGAAAAGAGTTGTCTAATAAGGCCGATCAAGAAAGCTACATTCAAAAATTGGCTGACGGAGTTAAATTAAATTAATAAAAATGTCGAACGCACGTTTAGCAGGCAGATACGCAAAAAGCTTACTTGGGCTTGCTCAAGAGCAAGGTCAATTAGAAGTCGTATATGCCGATATGAAATACATACAAGCTGTTTGCAATGCAAGTAGTGAGTTTGTGAATTTGTTGCGTAGCCCCATTATTAAAGCAGATCAAAAAAATAGCATTATCAATTCGGTTACCAAGGATAAAGTAAGCTTACTTACTAATTCTTTTACGGTGTTGATTGTGAAAAAAGGAAGGGAACGTGATTTGCCCGAAATGGCTACAACCTTTATTGAGCAATACAATACATTGAAAGGAATTCATCAAGTTACTTTAACTACTGCAGTTGATGTAAGTGATGCATTAAAAAAATCAATTGAAGACAAAGTAAAAGCGGAGAGTAAATTTGTAACCGTTGAATTGACTACTAAAACCGACGACTCCTTAATTGGTGGTTTTGTTTTAGCGTTCAATAATAATTTAGTGGATGTAAGTATCGCAAGAGACTTGAGAGATATTAAGAAACAATTTTTAAGTAACGAATACATAGGGAAAATTTAAATAATCATTTATTAAAATAGAATTTTATGGTGGACATTAAGCCGGATGAAATATCAGCAATTCTTAGACAGCAATTAAGCAATTTTAATGCATCTGCTGATTTAGAAGAAGTAGGTACCGTATTACAAGTGGGTGATGGTATTGCGCGTATATATGGATTAAATGGCGTGAGCAGTGGTGAGTTAGTAGAGTTTGAAAATGGTGTGAAAGCAATTGCCTTAAACTTAGAGGAAGACAATGTGGGTGTGGTAATGATGGGTGATAGCAAGGGCATTAAAGAAGGTAATAAAGTAAAAAGAACAGGTCAAATTGCTTCTATTAAAGTAGGAGAAGGTTTAGTTGGCCGTGTGATTAATATGTTAGGGGAGCCTATCGATGGTAAAGGTCCTATTCAAGGTGAATTGTATGAAATGCCACTAGAGCGTAAAGCTCCAGGGGTTATTTTCCGTGAGCCTGTAAAAGAGCCATTACAAACTGGTATCAAAGCGATTGACGCGATGATTCCAATTGGTCGTGGTCAACGTGAATTGGTAATTGGTGACCGTCAAACAGGTAAGACTGCCATTTGTGTGGACACGATTATCAATCAAAAAGAATTTTATGATGCAGGTAAACCTGTTTACTGTATATATGTAGCTATTGGTCAAAAAGCATCTACGATTGCTGGTGTAATGAAAACATTAGAGGACAATGGTGCATTGGCTTATACAACCATTGTAGCAGCTTCTGCAGCAGATCCAGCGCCACAGCAATTCTACGCTCCATTTGCGGGTGCAGCAGTGGGTGAGTTCTTCCGTGATACAGGACGTCCAGCATTAATCGTATTTGATGATTTATCAAAACAAGCGGTGGCATATCGAGAGGTATCTTTATTATTACGTCGTCCACCAGGTCGTGAGGCTTATCCAGGTGACGTATTCTACTTGCATAGCCGTTTATTAGAGCGTGCTGCAAAAGTGATCGCCAATGACGACATCGCAAAAAACATGAACGACTTACCGGCTTCTATTAAGCATTTGGTAAAAGGAGGGGGTTCATTAACTGCATTGCCAATTATTGAAACACAAGCAGGTGACGTATCTGCCTATATTCCGACCAACGTAATTTCAATTACCGACGGTCAAATCTTCTTAGAAGGTAACTTGTTTAACGCAGGTATTCGTCCAGCGATTAACGTAGGTATTTCTGTAAGCCGTGTAGGTGGTAACGCACAGATCAAGTCCATGAAGAAAGTATCTGGTACCTTAAAATTAGACCAAGCATTATACAGAGAGTTAGAGGCTTTTTCTAAGTTTGGTGGCGACTTGGATCCAGCTACTAAAAACGTAATTGACAAGGGTGCTAGAAACGTAGAAATTTTAAAGCAAGCGCAATACACTCCATTCACAGTGGAAAAACAAGTAGCTATTATTTACTTGGGTACACAAGGTTTATTAAAGGAAGTGGCAGTTAAAAACGTAAAAGAATTTGAAGCACATTTCTTACTAGAAATGAGCAACAAGTTACCAAATGTATTGGCTGAATTCAAAAAAGGGAATTTACCTGAAGAGGGCATCCAACAAATGGTAGATTTAGCCAATAGCTTAATTCCACAATACAAATAATATTTGATCATATTAAATTGATACAAAACCCTGAACTTAGTTCAGGGTTTTTTGTTATAATAGTATGTCGGTTATTCAAGTAAACAATATCAGTAAGCATTTTGGCAGCCTTAAGGCATTAGATGGCTTGAGCTTTGAAGTGCAGGCCGGTCAGGTGTTTGGGTTCTTGGGCCAAAATGGATCCGGAAAAAGCACGACCATTCGCATGCTATTGTCATTGATCCATCCCACCAGTGGCAGTATCCAAATATTTGGTGATTCTATTGCTTCTAATCGAAATAAAGTGTTGGAGGAAATAGGGGCTATCATTGAGCGACCCGATTTGTATCCCTACTTATCGGCCAAAGAGCATTTGCAATTGTTTGCTAAATTAAGGAGTAAAAAAATTACCCCTTCTTCCATTGAGGATACCTTGGTGAAAGTGGGATTAAAGGATCGAGCAAAAGATAAGGTGCATACTTTTTCTCTAGGCATGAAACAAAGATTGGGTATTGGCATTGCCTTATTGCACAACCCTTCTTTAATTATTTTAGATGAACCCACTAATGGATTGGATCCCCAGGGCATTTCAGATATTAGAAATTTGATCCAGCATTTAGCAAAAGAGGAAGGAAAAACAATATTAGTGTCTTCTCATATTCTTTCTGAAATTGAACAGATGGCTTCGCATATTTTAATATTGCACAAGGGAAAGAAATTAGCAGACGGCCCAATACAAACTTTACTAGATCCTAATAAAATGATTGTTCATTTGACTACGACCAATGATGAGCAAGCTATACAGGTAATTTTAGCGAGCAGTTTTAGCAACTATTTATTAAAAAGGCCTGCCGGAATATACTTATCCATTCCTCATTTTGAAATTCCGTTGTTGAATCAATTTTTAATTCAAGCGGGGGTAGGTTTAATAAATGTGGAGAGCCGAAATTCATTAGAAGATTATTTTTTACAACTCACTTCAAATTCAAATTAATGAAGTCCATTATATCCTTTGAGCTGTATAAAATTTTTAGACGTCCCAGAACCTATATTGCTTTTGGTGCGATTGCCGCATTGATACTTGTCATTCAATTTGGATTAAAAGTTGACGGGCAGTCTTATGCTGCTTTTTTAATGAAGGATATTAATGATACCTTAACGGTGGATGGCAATGTTTTGAATGGGTACTTAATTTGTTATATCCTCTTACAATTACTATTGGTGCATGTCCCTTTGTTAGTTGCCTTAATTGCTGCGGATATGATTTCAGGGGAAGCTAATTTAGGTACTTTAAGATTGTTATTTTCAACGCCATTTACTAGAACACAGTGGGTGTTGGGTAAGTTTGTTGCTGCTAGCATTTATACCATTGTATTGTTAATATGGCTAGCATTACTGGCGTTGTTTTTAAGTATGTGGGTATTTGGTACAGACGATTTGTTTTTAATGAAGTCTAACTATGTGGTATTGATAGAACAAAAGGATGTGTTATGGCGCTATGTGGGTGCATTTGTTTTTGCCAGCTTTTCTTTACTAACCGTTACAAGCTTAGGCTTTTTAATGTCCAGCATTGCTAATAACTCTATTGGTCCAATTGTGGGCACCATGAGCGCTATTGTATTCTTTACCATCTTAAGCACTCTTAATATTCCTCTGTTTTCCATGATCAAGCCTTACTTATTTACAACACATATGAATAATTGGAAAGAGTTTTTTGATATTCAGGTAAGTGATAACAATGAGGCCATCACTGGTTCTATTTTAAATGTAGCTAAAATAAAAACCTCTCTAATAGTACTGAGTACACATATTGTTTTATTTGTGGGCACTGCTGTTTATATTACTAAGAAGAAGGATATTTTAAGCTAATTAAAGGGAATATAATTATTTGAAACCTATTAAGATAAATTTATGATCAAGAAACTGTTTGCCATTTTTGCTTTATTGTTTTATAGCTTTTCAAGTTTCGCTCAAGCAGATCCATTGATTGAAAAAGTAAGTAAAAAATTAGCCTTAGTGAATGATTATGTGGGTGAGGGTGTGATGAAGACCGATGTTTCTTTTATTAAAGCCTCTTTGGGTAAAGTAAAAGTATATTTTAAAAAGCCTAATTTATTAAAAGTAAAAAAGGATGGAGGTATTTCCTTATTGCCAAAGGGGGGGGTGTCGCTCACTATTAACACCTTATTAAATACAAAACAATATTCGACTATTTCGGCTGGAACACAGGTGCTTAACGGCAAAACCTTAACTATTTTAAAGTTAATTCCCACCGATGAAAATTTAGATTGGGTGATTGCCACTTTATGGATAGATCCAGTAGAGGCCTTGGTGTACAAAACAGCGACTACCACAAAGGAAAATGGTAGTTATGAAATTACTATGGAATATGGAGCCTATGCTAATTATGGGTTGGCCAGTAAAATTATATTTAGCTTTAATACCAAAGACTATAAATTACCCAATGGTATTACTTTAGAGTTTGGGGACGATGATGCCGCTGCAAAACAAAAGGCGCTCAAAAATAAAAAAGGGACAGTGGAAATTACTTTCAATAATTATGTCATAAATAAAGGTGTTTCCAATTCAATGTTTTAATATTGTATGGTATGCGTATTATCTTCTTAAGCATTTTATTTAAATTATTTAGTTTCGGTCTAATGGCACAGGCTGGCAATGCGAATCAGCCGCTCATAGATGCGGTTGCGCAATTTAATTCAGGAAATGATCCAAAGACGCTTGTGGCCACTTTTGAAAAATTAGTCCCCACCACTTCGGGTTCAAATGCTTGGATTCCATCCTATTACCTTGCACTTTTAAATGCTAGCTTAAGTATTAAAAATAAGAATTTAGCAGACCCCTATGCAGACAAAGCTATCTACTGGGCCAATTTATCTATCGCCGCTAGTCCCAATGATGAAAATTATTGTGCATTATCCATGGCTAAAATCTCGAAGATGGCAGTGAACCCTTTTTTACGATGGGTGACTTATGAAAAAAGCATTTATGCTGCTTTAAAGGTTGCAAAAAATGCAAATCCATTAAACCCACGTATTTATATTTTGGAAGGAAGCTTAACTTTAAATCTGCCTTCTTTATTTGGGGGAGGTTGTGATAAAGCAAAACCAATGCTAACTAAGGCCCGAGAATTATTGGATAAGCAAAATCCCCAAATTCTTTTACCTACCTGGGGTAAACAAAGGTTAGAAGAATTTAAACAGGGGTGTTCTTTTTAATATCGAGACTCTTCTAATGTTTCGTCCTTAGCATTTGCAAACATACGCGCGCTAATTTTCTTCAAAGGATTTAAACGCATATCTCGGTAGCCTTGACGCGCATGAATAATTCTCACGCATTCAAATATACTTGCCGTAAAGGAGGCCGCATCCGCTTTATTTTTACCTGCAATGTCAAAAGCAGTTCCATGATCGGGACTGGTTCTTACTATTGGCAAACCTGCTGTGAAATTTACACCTTCTCCAAAAGCCAATGACTTAAATGGAATTAATCCCTGGTCATGGTACATGGCTAATACACCGTCAAATTTTTCATGGGCACCCCTTGCAAAAAATGCATCTGCTGAATAAGGTCCATATACCAATATTTGATTTTTGCTTTCCTTCACTGCGGGACGAATAATTTCAATTTCTTCTTTACCAATGAGTCCTTCATCTCCAGCATGTGGGTTTAAGGCAAGTACTGCAATGCGAGGTTTATCAATACCAAAATCCTTTTGTAAACTATTGTTTAAAATTTGTAGCTTTTGTTTAATCTTATCTTTGGTAATATGCTTAGCGATATCCTGTACCGTAATATGTTCGGTAACCAAGGCCATTCTTAAATTTTCGGCTACCAATAACATAAGGTTTTCGGTATTCCCAAATGCATGTTGTAAATAAGGCGTGTGGCCACTGAAATTAAATTCAGGGGACTGAATATTCTTCTTGTGAATGGGTGCGGTGACCAATCCATCAATTTTTTTATCTTTTAAAGCGGCAACTGCTTGTTGTAAAGAGATGAATGCATATTTTCCACCCTCATCTGTTAATTCTCCAGGGGTAATATTTACTTCTTCCTCCCAGCAATGAATTAGATTCACTTGTTTGGGATTGATTTTTGATAAGTCGGGAATGGATGAATAATTTAAAGCAAACTCAGGGCTTAATTTTTTATAAAAATTCAAGCTTTTATTGCTTGCAAATATAACAGGTACCATAAAGTCCAATAAGCGGCCATCCGACAAAGATTTAATGATTAATTCTATGCCAACGCCATTTAAATCGCCACAGCTAAAGCCGATAATTGGTTTTTTGATCTCCTGACTCATATCCATTTTATTAGGCTGTAAAAGTACGCACAAAAACCTAACTTTGCTTCATGCAATACACGCTAAAAAAGTCCCTTGGACAGCACTTTTTAACCGACAAGACCGTTTGTGAAAGAATACAAGGGGTATTGCTGCAAAATCCTATCGAAAGACTTGTGGAAGTGGGTCCGGGCGCGGGTGCCTTAACCGAATACATTTTAAATATACCTACCCAATCATTTAAGGCCATTGAGTTGGATACGGAGAAGGTGAATTATTTATTGTATACATTTCCTGAATTGCAGGGAAAGTTAATTAATGAAGATTTTTTGGAAACTCAAATTCCTTTTGAGGAGTCTTTTACCTTAGTGGGTAATTTCCCTTATAATATTTCCACGCAAATTGTTTTTAAAGTATTGGATTGGAAAACGCAAGTGCCAATGATGGTGGGTATGTTTCAAAAAGAAGTAGGAGAAAGAATTGCGGCTAAGCCTCACTCTAAATCCTATGGTATTTTAAGTGTATTGGCGCAGGCTTTTTATGACGTCACTTATTTATTTGATGTACCACCAAGTGCGTTTAATCCGCCCCCTAAAGTGGATAGTGGTGTACTTATGTTTAAGCGAAAGGAAAACTTTCCAGCCATGGCATCGGAGAAAAGTTTTTATCATATTGTGAAAATGGCTTTTGGACAAAGACGAAAAATGCTACGCAATCCATTAAAGCCTTACTTTACTACGGCTCAATTGGAAGATCCTATTTTTACCAAGCGCGCCGAAAACCTTACTTACGAAGATTATGCGGCCCTTACTTTTAAAATGCACAACGAAAAATAGTATGGCATCTATTGTATTAATAACGGCACCGGTACATCCATTTTTGGTGGATACCTTACGCGCCAAAGGGTTTGAAGTGGTGCATGCGCCTACAATAAGTTACGAGGCATTGTCTGATGTGGTTGGGAATGCCACTGGTTTAATTGTCACTACGCGTTTAAAAATAGATAAATCGATTTTAGAAAAAGCTGCTCATTTAAAATGGATTGGAAGGCTTGGTAGTGGAATGGAATTAATTGATGAGGAATATGCCATTTCGAAAGGAATAAAATGTGTAAGTAGTCCAGAAGGAAATTGCACCACAGTAGGAGAGCATACCCTTGGATTGGTTTTGAGCTTGATGAATAAAATTCATAGTAGTTATGGTGAAATAAAAAATGGCCAGTGGATAAGGGATGCGAATAGAGCAGATGAGTTAAATGGAAAAACAGTGGGCATTATTGGATTGGGAAATACAGGAACTGCTTTTGCTAAATTATTGAAAGGGTTTGACGTGAAAATATTAGCCCTTGATATTTATAAAAAGGGCTTTGAAACCGATCAAATAAAAGCAGCTAGTTTGCAGCAAATTCAGCAAGAAGCGCATATCATTAGCCTTCATTTACCCTTGACAGCGCTTACCCTTCATTATGCCAATGAGACTTTTTTCGGGGCCTGTAAACAACAGCCTTACTTTATTAGTACTTGTCGAGGTTCGGTTACGGAGACAGGGGCGGTTTTAAAAGCCCTTCAAAATCAATGGGTTAGAGGGGTGGGCCTGGATGTGCTGGAAAATGAGCAATTCGCTAATTATAGTCCTTCCGAAAAGCAGCAATTGGAAGCCATATTAGCCTTCCCCAATGCAATTATTACCCCTCATATAGCGGGTTATAGCCATGAAGCCTATTATAAGATGGCCAGGATCGTATTGGAAAAATTATCCATCATTTAAGCCTTCTTCATTCAATTTTACTTTTATATCATTCGAATATAATATCTTTGAATACTGCAACGCTACATATCCTATGTGGCGTTGTATTTTTTTTATCTAAAACGAAGGATATGAGCGAGACTAATGTATATGTAACACAGGACACTTTTGATAAGATGCGTGAAGAACTACAAAAATTAAAATCAGTAGATCGTCCAGCAGCTTCAAGAGCTATTGGGGAAGCAAGAGAAAAAGGGGATTTGAAAGAAAATGCTGAGTATGATGCTGCGAAAGAAGCGCAAGGAATGTTGGAGTCAAAAATCAAACAATTGGAAGTAGCTATTTCAAATGCTAAAATTGTAGATACCAAAACGATTGACACCAGTAAAGTGACTATTTTAACAAAGGTGACCATTACCAATGAGGCGAATAAAAAAACGGTTACTTATCAATTGGTAGGTGAAAAAGAAGCCGATTTAAAAGCGGGAAAAATTTCAGCCTCTTCTCCAATTGGTAAAGGATTAATTGGAAAAAAAATAGGGGAGATTGCTGAAGTGCAAACACCCAATGGCACTATGAAATTTAAAGTGGATAATATCACCATTTAATAATTAATAGTGACCATCTTTTCAAAAATCATAAACGGGGAAATACCTTCATATAAAATTGCAGCGTCTGAAAAGTTTTATGCTTTTTTAGATATTTTTCCTTTGCAAAAAGGCCATACTTTAATTGTACCTAAAGTAGAAGTGGATAAAATATTTGAAGTGCCGGATGCTTATCTAAATGAGTTAATGCAATTTGCAAAGCCAATTGCGAAAGCAATAGAGGCAAGTTTCCCATGCAATAGAGTAAGTATGGTCACGGTAGGGTTAGAAGTGCCACATGCACACGTTCACCTAATACCTATTAATGCAGCAGATGATATTAACTTTGCCAATCCCAAACTCCAATTGACTATTGAGGAGTTCAAAGAAATCCAGGAACTGATTACTAGTAAGCTAGTATTGTAGTAATAAAAATAGTTTGCACTAAAACTTACTATTTAACCTTAAGCCTTCCTGGATTTTTTGCGAGGAAGTCCTCCCATCCATTAGATTTCTTAGCCATCTTTGAACCTTTCCCGGTTTTTGCAAGTGTCGGAAGTACTGGACCACTCATTTGATACCAATGACATAATGCCACGCCCAAGGCATCGGTGGCATCAAAATATTTTGGTTGCTTTTTAATTACTAAAATTTGTTCCAACATTTTCCAAACCATATCCTTATCGGCATTTCCGTTGCCTGTGATAGATTGTTTTACTTTTTTAGGTGCGTATTCCGTAACGGGTAATTGATAATGCATGGCAGCAGCGATGGCAACCCCTTGTGCACGACCTAATTTAAGCATACTCTGTACATTCTTTCCAAAAAAAGGTGCTTCAATGGCAAAATCGGTTGGTTTATGTTCTTTGATGAGCGCAATGATTTTAGCATGTATCAATTGTAGTCTAGCATAAATATCTTTCTCATGGGTTAATTTAAGTACATCCATTTCTATCAAGCTGAGCTTGCTTCCGCCTTTTAAAATAGCAAAGCCTAGGATCTGTGTGCCGGGGTCAATACCTAATATAATGGGTTGTTTACTCATTGGAATAAAGTTACAGATATCAACCCAAATTACGAACTTTGACAGTATGTTAAAAAGTCCCGTTTACAAAGTTTCGTCCATTGTAAAAAACAGTGTGGGCTTGCTGTTATTCTTGGTATGTAGTATTGCAATTTATAACAAAGTATTGGCGAATGAGGATTGGAATAACCTTCAGCAGGTGCTTGCTTCACAGTTGGGGGCTATCCATATTTGGGAATGGCTTGTTTTATTTTTTTTGATGTTCGCAAATTTGTTGGCAGAATCTATCAAGTGGAAACTGGTTGTAGCTACCAATAATCCAATAGGAATACTAGCCGCATTAAAAAGTGTATTTGTTGGTCAAGCATTTGCTTTTTTCACTCCTAATCGAATTGGAGAATACGCCGGAAGAACTTTGTTTTTATCATCCGGGAATAAACTAATGGGACTTGCACAAATGGCTTGGACCTCCTATGCACAGCTATTAATCACCATTTGCATTGGTAGTGTTGCTTTATTTATAAATATATCACATTATCCTTGGATGCATAGTATTTCAATGATAGGCGTGCAATTATTAAGCCCTTTGTTTGCCCTATTTGCACTTGTTTTTTATTTGTATCAAAGCACTTGGAAAGGCTGGTTGCGATTTTTTAATGTAATACAAATAAGCAATCCTATTAAATTTAAATTATTAGGTTGGTCTTTGCTCAGGTATTTTATTTTTATAGGACAGTATTTTTGGGTAGCCTATTTATTTCAAATGCAAGTTCCATTTACGACCATTTTTCTCTCCTTGTCAATTTTATTTTTACTATTAAGCATTTTGCCCACCATTAGTATTACAGAGCTAGTGGTTAGAGGGCAGCTGCTCATAATGATTTTAGCTCCATTTTATACCAATAAAATAACCATCGTTGCATTATCATCTATAATATGGAGTGTTAATTTTTTAATTCCTTCCATTATTGGTACTATTTTATTACTAGGTTACCGAATAAAAAAATAACTTTGTTCTCAAATAGTTCGCCCTATGCATGCTTTATTTGTATACTTTCTTTTACCTTTTATACATTTTTTGTCTCCAAGTGATACGGCCTTATGTAATCAAACCAACACCTCTTTTAATGCAGGCGAAAAAATACGTTATACAATATATTATAATGTAATTGGTATGTATGTAAATGCAGGGAATGCAGAATTTGCAACACAGTCTAGTGTATATAATGGGGTTAGTACCTATACTTTAACTGCAACAGGAAATTCTAATAGCAGATATGATTGGATTTTTAAAGTAAGGGATAAGTATGAGAGTGTTGTTGATAGTAAAACCTTATTGCCTTATCAGTTTGTAAGACAAATTAATGAAGGTAGTTTTCATCAAAAAGAATCCATAAGTTTTAATCAACAAACTAAAACGGTTACTACTTCTACTGCACCGGGCGTTTTTGTTACAGATGATTGTACTTATGATGTAATTAGTGCTATTTATGCAGCACGAAATATTAATTTTGCTAGTTCAAAGATCAATGACAAAATCAACCTCAACTTTTTTTTAGATAAGTCCTTATATCCTTCTTATTTCAAATACCTGGGAAGATATCAAATGACCACTCAATACGGCAAGTTCAACGTCATTAAACTATCGCCTTTATTGGTAAAGGGGACCGTATTTAACGGCGGCGAAAAAATGGTGGTTTGGGTAACGGATGATGCCAACCATATTCCAGTAAGGATTGAAACGCCTTTGGTAGTGGGTAGTATTAAGGTAGATATGGTCAGCTTTGAAAACCTACGCTATCCATTGAGTTCATTAATTGAAAAGTCAAAATAGTATTAAATCCATTCGCTTAATAAGAAGGTTTCATTGGCTCTAATACCTTTTTCTGTTTCATGTACCGTACAGCATTCGTGAACAGCGTCGTGTTCAAAAAACAATGTGTAATTATTTTTAATTGCATCCGTCAGGAATAATTCTTTTTCATTCAGTGTCACCAAAGGTTGCATATCGTAACCCATTACATAGGGTAGTGGTAGATGCCCCACACTAGGTAATAGATCGGCCATATATACCAGTGTTTTGTTTTTATAATTTATTTTAGGAAGCATCATGCTTTGCGTATGTCCATTCACCAAAATACAGGATATATTTTCGCTAAAATGTATTTCCTGCAACTCCCTTCCTTGAAAATTGGGCACTTCAATTAATTTTAATTGACCCGATTCCTTAAGCGGTTGAATATTCTCTTTTAAAAAGGAAGCCTTTTCTCTTTTATTGGGGTTTATTGCTAATTCCCATTGCGGTTCACTCACCCAATAAGTAGCATTGGGAAATACTGTTTTTAATTGATCTGCTTGCATTTCAATGGCGCCGCCAACATGATCAAAATGAAGATGCGTAAGCAGCACATCGGTAATGTCATTTACCTGTAAATTTATTTTTGGTAAAGCATCTGCGAGTGATACGCTATTGCTGGGTTGGTAATGACTAAAGAATTTTGTATCCTGTTTATTACCCATGCCGGTATCTATCAATATTTTTCTATCTCCATCAATAATAAGTAAGCAGCGTAAAGCCCAGGTGCATAAATTGTTTTCGTCTGCAGGATTTAATTTATTCCAAATAGATTTTGGAACCACACCAAACATAGCCCCTCCATCCAATTTAAAATGACCGGTCTCAATACTATACAGTTGCATACTTATTTAATTTAGAAGTTCTGTATAACAATATAAAACCGATAATAAAAAATATGCCCAATGCTAAAACAGAATTTCTCTGAGAGCCTGTTATCTCATTAATAGTACCAAAACTAAACATGCCAATTACAATGGCAATTTTTTCAGTCACATCAAAGAAACTAAAATAGCTAGTGGTATCATGGGTTACTGGCATTAATTTGGAATAAGTACTACGGCTAACAGATTGGATGCCCCCCATTACAAATCCCACAATAATGGCTAAAGCATAAAATAATTCTATATTATTTCTAGGTAAGTAATATCCCATGACACAGCCTCCAATCCAAATGACTACCGCAAACATGAGGGTATTAAAGCTGCCCCATTTGCTAGCCAGTTTGGCCATTAAAATTGCCCCAGGTATGGCTACAATTTGAATGATTAATATGGCTAAAATTAAATTTGTAGTAGGTATGTTTAATTCGCTCTTTCCATACAAAGTGGCAGCCAGCATAACAGTTTGAACGCCCATATTATAAAAGAAAAAAGAAACTAAAAATCTTTTTAAGGTAGGTTGCGTTTTCATCTCCAACCAAACTTTGTGTAATTCCTTATAACCTTGCGTAATGAGGCTTTTACTATGCGCCCCTTTTACACCATGTCCATTAGGCAATCGGCCAATAGACATCCATCCAAATCCTATCCACCAAATCCCTACCAATAAAAATGAAATTTGGGAAGCTTTACCTATCGTGATGCCAAAAAGTTCCGGCTTTAATACAAATACAAAACAAATGAGTTGTAATAATACGGAACCGATATATCCCATCATAAATCCTTTCGCACTTATTCGGTCTCTGTCCTCGGGTGCTGCAATTTCAGGCAAATAGGAATTATAAAAAACTAGACTGCTCCAAAACCCAATACAGGCTACGATAACAGAAATCAAGCCTCCAGTAATATGGTCTTTATCAAAAAAATAAAGAGAGGCACAGGACAGCGATCCCATGATGCAAAAAAATTGAAGGAATTGTTTTTTGTTACCTCTGTAATCTGCAATGGAAGATAAAATGGGGGACAGTATTGCTACAATTACAAAGGCAATGCCTAATACATAATTATACAATGCAGTATTTGAAAACTCAAAACTCCCAATTTTTACTTTATCAATAAGGGTATTATCATTACCATCCCCCGTCATGACTTCATAATAAGCAGGGAATATGGTAGAGGTGATTACTAAATTGTAAACACTGTTGGACCAATCGTACATGGCCCAGCCGTTAATTACTTTTTTAGGGGCTGTCTGCATTTTGTTTATTTATGTTCTTAAATATACAAATAAAACAGAAAGTGGCTATATTAAATTAGTGTATAAGCAAACCATAATGGCAAGGCCTAATATGATTCGGTACCAACCAAAAAGGGCAAACCCCTTTTTTTGAATAAAACCTATAAAAAATTTAACACTTATAAGAGCTACTAAGAAAGCAACAACCCCGCCAATGAGTAAAGTATATAAGTTATTGGTGGTGAAAATTTCGGGACTTTCTTGGTATACATCTAATGTACTTTTTGCAGAAGCAGCCAACATGGTGGGCACTGCTAAAAAGAATGAAAATTCAGCAGCAGTTTTCTTTGTTAATTTTTGACTCATGCCTCCTATAATGGTTGCTGCACTTCGGCTTAATCCCGGGAATAAAATAGACAATACTTGAAAGCATCCAACAATAAATGATTGCTTATAGCTCATTTCCTGCGACTGCGTTTCATCTGCTTTAAATAATTTGTCAATAAATAATAATATAATGCCTCCTGCAACCATGACCGTTGCAATGACCCATAAATTTCCTAAAGCAGCATCGATATGTTTTTTTAATAAAGCGCCAAAAATAAGGGCAGGGATCACAGCGACCATTAACTTTAAGTAGAAGCTATATTGTTTAAAGTTGAAAAACCTTTTATAGTATACAAATACCACCGATGCAATAGCGGCCAGTTGTATTACAATTTCAAATAAATCTACAAATGGGCTGGGGCTAATTCCTAAAAAAGGGTTTGCAAATTTCATATGGGCGGTACTTGAAATAGGCAAGAATTCGGTGATCCCTTCAATAATAGCAATAAGGATGGATTGAAAAATAGTCATTCGCAATGGGCGTTATTAAAAAAGCGATGATTGCTCATCGCTTTTTATAAGTTAGGTAGGTTATGATTTTTTAAAAATCGCGTAAATCTCTACAATAAAGCCTGCGATTATTAATATAGGAGCAATGGTAATGCGTCTGAAACTGTATACTTCATTGGCGTTAAACACGTTTGGATCGGCACTTTTACCACCAGACATGACAACCATGCCAATGATAATTAAGGCGGCTCCCACCATCATCCAGATATAATTAGATTTCCCAAAAAAGGCTAATGATTTATTGTTATGCTCACTCATATTGTACTTGTTTTATAAAGTTAAATTAAGGGTAATTAATGATTAATACAAATCGTCTAGTTTCATTTTTAAATATTTTAACACGCTTCTGTAGGTGCTAAATATGGAAATACCTACGCCAATAATAATTAATCCGCCAAACAAAAATATACTTGTTTTAACTCCTTGTAAGGCTTTAATTTGCGGGAATTGTGTGCCTGCCCATTGGATTAATCCAAATAGTAAAAAAATGGCGATAAAGGCGCTAATTAATCCGTTTAGTAATGCTCTTACCAATAAAGGTTTTGCAATAAAATTACGCGTTGCACCCACCATTTGCATGGTTTTAATTAAGAATCGATTGCTAAACATGGCCAATCGAATAGTATTGTCAATACTGATAATGACAATCACACAAAGTACGATAGATAATACTAAAAAGATAAGCCCCATTTTAGTAGCACGCTCATTTAAACTGGTTACTAGACTTTTTGGGAATTGAATCTCACTAATATCATTTTTAAATTGAGTATTGATAACAGCACTTATTTTATTAAGACTATCTATATGAATATATTTTGCTTTTGCGAAAAAATCAATGCTTTCAGGCAAAGGGTTTACGTCTAATATTTTAGCCCAATCTTCATTATTTTCTTTGTTCCAAATAGCCTTTGCTTTTTCTTTATCAATGTATTCTACATTTTTAGCATAAGGTTTGCTAGAAATAAATTTTTGGATATTGGCAATGGTATTTTTGTCGGTAGTTTTAAGGTATATGCTGATTCTAATATCTTCCTTAAAATTGTCACTAATGGTGTGTAAATTCAAAAACAGCCACCCCATGATACCCATAATAAACAAAACAATGGCCACCCCAATAATACTATAAATGTAGTTGGGTTTACTTCGTTTTAAAGAGCCAGTTCCAATTCCTGCCATAGCGTTATTTTTTATTTGTTCGCATTGCAAATGTACGGTTTTGAACGCTAATGACTTACATTTGCATAGGCCGAATTATGCCTATTTTTTGCCAAAATTGTGGTAAAAAAGGGGAGGCATTTATGAAAACCGAATAATTATAGATTTTTTAAGCATAATCGAAGATGGAATATCAATTTAGTACGATCGAAAAAAAATGGCAGGATGCCTGGAAATCAAGGAAAGCCTATCAGGTACCTAACGAAAGTACTAAACCAAAATGTTATGTTTTGGACATGTTTCCTTATCCAAGTGGTGCGGGTTTGCATGTGGGTCACCCATTGGGATATATTGCTTCTGATATTTACAGTCGATATAAGCGTTTAAAAGGTTTTAATGTTTTGCATCCAATGGGCTATGATGCTTTTGGTTTGCCTGCGGAACAATATGCCATTGAGCATGGCGTTCACCCTGCAAAAAGCACCCATGGCAATATTGACAATTTTAGGAAGCAGTTAGACAATATTGGGTTTAGCTATGACTGGGAGAGAGAAGTAAGAACCTGTGATGCGAGTTATTATAAATGGACCCAATGGATTTTTTTACAATTATTTAATAGCTACTATGATCGTGGGGCGGGAAAAGCAAAACCTATCAATGAATTAATTACTGTTTTTGAAAAGGAAGGAAATGGAAATGTGTTTTGTCCTGGTGATGCAAAGATTAAATTTGATGCAGCTGCATGGAAAGGGTATACTGAAAAAGAACAACAGGCAATTTTAATGTTTTATCGTTTGGCATTTTGTGGTTATGGGGAAGTGAATTGGTGCGAAGCTTTGGGAACGGTATTAGCTAATGATGAAGTGATTAATGGATTTAGTGAGAGAGGAGGACATCCCGTTGAAAAGAAAAAATTAAGACAATGGTATTTGCGCATTACTGAATATGCAGACAGGTTATTGTCAGGTTTGGATACCATTCAGTTTAGTGATGCGATGAAGGAAATGCAATCCAATTGGATTGGTAAGAGCTATGGTGCCGAAATTGATTTTAAAGTAAACGAGCAGGAGCTTAGTTTAAGAGTGTATACAACGCGGCCGGACACGGTTTTTGGCGTAGACTTTATGGTAGTAGCTCCGGAACACACTTTAATTGAAAGTATTACGCCGGACACGCATAAAGGGGCCGTAGCAGAATATATTACTTATGTGAAAAGCAGAAGTGAGCGGGAGCGTATAGCGGAGAAAAAAATAACGGGATGTTTTACGGGAGCTTATGTAGTGAATCCGTTTAATCAAAAATTAATTCCTATTTGGATTTCGGAATATGTATTGGCTGGATATGGAACCGGTGCAATTATGGCCGTACCTTGTGGAGATGATCGTGACTTTAAATTTGCGCAACATTTTAATATTCCAATTACCAATATTATTGGAGACGCTTTTGATGGGCAGGAAGCCAATCCTACTAAAGAAGCGAAGCTTTCCAATAGCGATTTTTTAAATGGAGTGGTTCAAAAAGATGCCATCGCTATTGTGCATGATAAAATGGAGGCAATGGGTATTGGCATGCGCAAAGTAAATTACAGAATGCGCGACGCCGCCTTTAGTAGACAAAGATACTGGGGGGAGCCTTTTCCAATTAAATGGATAAATGGGATAGCCTATCCTATATCAGAAAATGAATTACCCTTATTATTACCGGATGTAGATAATTATGGACCAGGTCCAGAGGGAGAGGGTCCGCTAGCTAATATTGAATCCTGGAAAGCGGAACATTATGAGACCAATACCATGCCGGGTTATGCAGGAAGTAGCTGGTATTTTTTACGTTATATGGATCCCGGGAATGCTACAGCATTTTGCAGTCGCAAAGCAAGTGATTATTGGGGACAGGTGGATTTGTATATAGGAGGCACAGAACATGCCGTTGGACATTTATTGTATAGTCGAATGTGGACGAAAGCCCTGTATGA